>WASW01073703.1_pt1 | contig 78848 bp, 66 predicted proteins | sample 5698521 | NCBI WGS metagenome assembly WASW01 (sample SAMN11175560, study PRJNA528189) | sponge metagenome | isolation source: marine sponge | host: Leucetta | place: Antarctica: Western Antarctic Peninsula, King George Island | collected 2013-01
TGTAAGGCGCCTAACGGCGGGTTTGATTCATCAAAATAAATTTCTGAATAACATTCAACTGCCGCAATAATAAAGCCGTAACGATCAGATAGATTAAAAATTGTTTCCCATTCTTTGAGAGACATCGCCTTACCAGAAGGGTTGCCAGGCGAGCAGATATAGACCAATTGCGTACGTTGCAAGATTGATTCTGGTACGCTAGCGAAGTTCATTGTGTGTTGTGAGTCAGGCATTGTATTAATAAAGTAGGGCTCAGCACCTGCTAATAAAGCGGCACCTTCGTAAATTTGGTAAAAAGGGTTGGGACTAATGACGATAGGGGTTGATTTGCTGCGATCAATGACTGTTTGCGCAAAAGCAAACAAGGCTTCTCGGCTACCATTAATCGGGATGATTTCGGTATTTTCATTTAACTTAGGGATGCCATAGCGCCGGGTCGCCCAGTTTGATATGGCCTCTCTTAAGGCTAAGCTGCCTTGCGTTGTGGGATAATTAGCTAATCCAGCAATGTTGTCAGTTAGTGCATTTTGTATGATGGCTGGCGTTGGATGTTTTGGCTCACCAATTGATAAATTAATGGCTTTATGCTGTTTGTTAGGTGTGATGTTGGCAAATAATTCTCGCATGCGCTGAAACGGGTAGGGCTGCAGCAAATTTAAATTTGGATTCATAGGTGGGTATTATAGTGAGCAACGGCAATAATAAAAACTCTTTTGCGATATTTGGCCTGCTTTTTGGTGCATGTTTTTGGGGTGTGGTGTGGTATCCCTATCGCTTATTAGAAGAGGCGGGTGTTTCTGGTATTGCTGCAAGCTTTTATAGCTATTTTATTGCCGCTGTCATTGCGAGCGTTATTTTTTCCAAACATTGGCGTGGTTTGTTTAAACAGCCTAGTAATATTATCTGGTTGGCTTTAGCGGCTGGTTGGACCAATCTTAGTTATGTTTTAGCAGTAATAGATGGTGAAGTGATGCGGGTGATGTTGCTGTTTTATCTATCACCACTATGGACTTTAATTTTGGCGCACTTTTGGTTAAAAGAACGCGCTAATTTAAAAGCGCTAGTCGTTATATGTATTTCACTATTAGGTGCTTTTGTCATGCTTTATGACGACGCTAATGCTTATAACTTACCCATACCAAAAAGCCAATCAGATTGGCTAGCGCTCTCGGCAGGGCTTGGTTTTGCTGTAACCAACATTATTACGCGTAAATCTACACATTTAAGTTTAGTGGCAAAGTCCTTTGCAGTTTGGCTTGGCGTGATTGTGATGGCATTAATATGTGCAGTATTGTTTGACGCTACATTGTTTGATACTACATTCACTAATCCTATTTTATTTAATGATCACCAGTTGCTATTACTGCTATTAATCGGTTTAGGTTTGTTAGCTGCTACATGGTTGGTGCAATACGGGGTGACGCAAGTGGCTGCCGTTCGCGCATCCGTGATATTTATCTCAGAACTGGTGATTGCTGCCATTGCTTCTTATTTTTTAGCACATGAAGTGATGGCACTAAACGAATGGAAGGGGGGTGTTTTAATTGTTTTTGCAGCACTATTTGCAGCAAGCAATGATGAGCTTAGCTGAAAGAATAATACTCATTCGACTTAATTGAGATGAACTTTATCACATGCGTGGCTTTATGCGCCAGTGTCGTTTGTATATACTTGCCAGACCTGTTTGTATTGTTTTTCTAGTGTGCGAGCAAATTTTTCAGCATTAAATAAATCAGAATGCGCTACTTGGTTTTTTAACGCCTTTTTAATGCCCTTGAGTACTCCTGGGCTAGTCGCTAAATAGCGTGCTTTTTCTTCGTATGCTTGTAATGATTCGCAGATGAGTTCAGGCAAGTGAGCCGCTTCCAATAAGCTAGCCGCTACTCGCGCTGAAAATGTCTCACCCTTGCATGTTAATACGGGTAGCCCTACCCATAATGCATCACTTGTTGTGGTGTGCGCATTGTAGGGCAGTGTATCTAAAAACAAATCAGCATGTTGTTGTCGTTCTATATGGCTTTCTATTGCTGTTCTCGGTGCAAAAACGAGCCTTGCAGCATCAATACCCATAGATTCAGCTTCTTTTAACAAATTAGCCTTTGCCCATTGGTTACATGCTAGTAGCCAGAGCACGCTGTTTGGTACCTGCTCCAGTAAGCGCATCCATATTGTAAAAATATCAGCAGTAATTTTAAATGTTTGATTAAAGCAGCAAAATACAAAAGCATCTTCTGGTAAGCCATGTGCTTGCTTTTGTGTGGGTTTGCCGATTTCTCTGATGCTATTAGGCTGGTAACAAGGCAGGTAGAGCAATGATTCACTAAAATCATTGGCTTCAGGTGCAATTACATTGTCAGCAAGTAGGTAATCAAATAATGGCGCGTTATCGTATGCGCCCATTGTGCCTGGAAAACCAAGCCAACTGATGTTAATGGGCGCTGGTTTTAACGCGACAACGCCTGTACGGCTGCTTTGTGTGAGTCCAGTTAAATCAACCAAAATATCAATTTCATCTGAATTTACTCTTTTAGCACTATCAATTTCACTCAATTTTTGAATATCAACAAAGTGATCAAACGCATTTTCTAACCTTTTGCGTGCGAGGGTTTTGTCATTTTTTCCATATGAATAAGCGAATGTTTCAAATTGACTTTTATCATGCTGTTCAATCAGTTCTGTGATTAAAAAGGCTAGCGGATGTAGTCTAAAATCAGCCGATAAATATCCAATCTTAATTTTATTCTTATCGTGTTTATTGTGATTAAATTGCAGCTTATCTCGTTCGCTAAATAAGTTTGCATATTGTTGCGTTAGATATTGGCTTGCGCACGTTTTTTGTTCTTGCGCGGTCGTCGTCGGCATCGCTAAAAAAGCAAATGGTGATATGGTTGCTTGGGGGGTTGTGCGCACCCAATTGCGAATGGTTGAAATTTGCGCATCCAATTGTTTTTCGCCTTCACCTTGCCAATCACAGACGTGTTGTTTTTGGTGGATTAAGTGCGCCAAGGCATGGTAGAGCTGTGGGTTGATTTTTAGCGCTTTTTTATAATTTTCAATGGCTAAATCTAGCTGCCCTAATTCGCGTTGTATGTTGCCTAAGTTATTGTAACTATCAGCATCGTTTGGGTCGAGTTGCAAAGCCTTTTGGAAGCTCGTGAGTGCTGCTTTAGTGTTTGCTAACTCTCTTTGTGCATTGCCAAGGTTGTACCAATAGACTGCGTTGTTAGGATGGTGTTCTAATGCCTCTGTAAAACACGCTTCAGCCAGTGCATGCTTGCCTTGCTTGGCAGCTTGATTACCAAGCCCTTGTAGGGCATAGCAAAGCGCATTACGTACATCAGGGTTTTTGTTCGCTAGTAAAATGCGTCTAAAATAGCCTGCAGCTTCTTCAAAACGTTGCAAATGCACACAAAGGTTGCCACAAGCAGCATGTAAATCTAGTTGTTCAGGTTGTTGTAATAGCGCTTGTTGATAGTGCTGTAGGGCTAAATCTAGCTTACCTTCTGATTGTGCTGTTTGTGCACTTTCCAATAGTTGATTAATCGTCACCATCGTATTATTTTAATTGAAAATCAGCATAAAGCATTGGCTAATTCTTTTAAGCCAAGTGAGCGCATAGTAAAGCGACTTGGATTGAGTTTGGATGCGATGGTTGATGCTAAACATAATGGCTCATTATTCACTAAGTTTGCAATGAGCTCGCCACATAACGGGGCTGTAATCATCCCTTTGGAGCCATGGCCCGCATTAATATATAAACCATTTAGCCAAGGCAAGTCAGCAGGGCTGGCATTGTGACGTGGTTTTGTTGCTAACATATAGCTGTCATCTAGCAATTGACCTGCTAATGGTAAGAAATCCCTTGTTGCACTACGCCAAGCGACGCGTCCCGTCATTGCCGACATATCAATGCTATTAAATAATGGGGATGAGATTTTATCTAATGCCAGCATGTTAGCGCGTGTGTCGGCATCAGAGATGTGCTTATCATCATCATTTGGCGCATAACTAGTACCAATAGAATGTATGCCATCAATGCTTGGGCTTAAGTAATGGTCACTACAAACCACTGTCTTAAGCTGTTTGCTTAAAACATTCTCATTAAAATAATTAACTTGGCCTCTTACTGCCGTAATCGGTAAGTTTTTACATTGATCAAAAGTTTCCACATCATTTGCATTACAAATCACAACAATGTCAGCATCCAAAGTATTACTGTTATCGAGTAAAACTTGCCAACGTCTACTGGTTTGTATGAGCTTTATTGCTCCGGTTGATAGGCTTTTGGTAATGAGCTTAGATTGTGTTAACGCCTCGCAGAATGCTTGCGGTTTCACCCATCCAGCCTCTGGCAAATATAAACCGCCAGCGCTAAGATCAATATTAGCTTTCGTGCTGGCTGCAGTGGCATCTAAAAATTGTAATTGGTCATACTGCTTATCGTTATGTAGTTGTTTAAAAAGCTTGTCTTGTCTTTTTTGTTCTTGTGCATTAAATGCCAATTGCAGTTGTCCACAGGCTTGATGTAATCTGCCTTCTGGATCAAGTTTTTTGAGTAGTGTGAGTGTAAATGCAAACCCTTGTAGTGCTACGGTACTTAAGGTTGTTGGTTTCACACTAAGCTTAGGGTATAACATAGCGGCATGATTGCCAGAGGCTTCTTGTGCGAGCGCATGATGGCGCTTAACAATGTAACGGCAATACCGCGTTTTGCTAATGCGTAAGCTGTACTATAACCAGCAATACCCCCGCCAATAATAATGGCTGTTGTCATGGATGTTTTTCTTTGTTAATTAATATTGTCATTAAGGCTTTCACGCACGATAGCTTAGGTGAATAGTACGATTAAATATTGAGTCAATTCACTGTTCTGTACTATACTAATCGGTATATTTTGATAACTTGATTTAAATAGGATTGTTGCATGAAAAAAAATAAACTAACTTCATTTTTAATCGTAATGGTGTTGTCTTGCGTTGCTTTGGTTGCCTGTCAAAAAGAGGTGCAATCTGACGTGCATTCATTAGATTGGGCAAGTTACGGTAATGATTTTGCCAGCCAACGCTTTTCATCGGCAAAACAAATTAATGTTGATAATGTTAAAGACTTAACGCTAGCGTGGTCACACAACAGTGGTGTGGTGGGTAGTTTTCAAACAACGCCTATTGTGCAGGCAGGCATTATGTATTTCTCACTGCCTTATAACCATGTTGTGGCTTTAAATGCGACAACGGGTGAAGAATTATGGCGCTATAAACATGTGAGGCGCGATGATTGGAAATTATGCTGCGGTCCGGCTAATAGAGGTGTTGCCGTTAAAGATGGCAAGGTGTATATGGGTACGGTCGATGCACGCTTAATTGCGCTGGATGCTGGTGATGGCACTAAACTTTGGGATATTGATGTCGTTGAAGCAGCGATTCAACAAGAAGGCCAAGAAGTATTAGACGAAAATGATCCGAATGCAGGGCGTAAAGTAACGGGTGGCACTGGCATTGGCATTGGTATGGCGCCGGTTGTTTATAAGGGTAAAGTGTTTATCGGCATTACTGGCGTTGGCTATGGCTTGCATATTGATAATCCGCGTGCAGATGCGCCACTTGGCGCAGTGATTGGTGTGGCAGGCCGGTTTGGACGTCCAGGCTTTTTAGCGGCTTTTGATGTGAATGACGGTAAACGAATTTGGCAATTTGATACGATTCCTGCTGAAGGGTGGGAAGGTGATTTTGTTGAAACGACCGAAGATGGTGTTTCGCTTAATCGCAACATTGAAGCTGAGAAAGCGGCTTTAGATCAGTATCCTGATGCTGCTACATTTGGTGGTGGCTCTGCATGGAGCACACCGGCGATTGATATTGAAAGTGATACGCTTTACTTTGGCACTGGCAACCCTTCACCACAAATGAATGATATTTCAAGACCAGGTGACAATCTATACACCGTTTCTTTGGTGGCGTTAGATGCTAATACAGGCGAAATGAAATGGCATTATCAACAAGTGCCGCATGATTTGTGGGGCTATGATTTAGCAAGTCCACCAGTATTGTTTAACTATAATGTTGATGGTGAGATCATTCCTGTTGTCGGCCAAGCCAGTAAAACAGGGTGGTTTTACATTCACGATCGCGTTACTGGCAAGCTACTTAAAAAATCAGATGCGTTTGTGCCACAAAAGAACATGTTTGCTAAGGCAACTTTTGAAGGGGTTGTCGTTTACCCGGGCATTCTAGGGGGTTCTAACTGGTCACCCGTAAGTCTAGATGAAGAAAAGCAATTGGCATTTGTATCTGGCATACATTCACCGATTAAATATACCTTACATGAAGCACCTTCTAAAGACGGCGCTGCGCCAATTCGTTATGCGGCTAGTGAGCCGACAGATGACCCTAACTGGGGCGTGTTATCAGCAGTTGACTTAGTAACTGGTAAGATGGCTTGGCAAAAACAGACGGCGCAGCCATTACTTGGTGGTACATTAGCAACAGCAGGTGGCTTAGTCTTTATGGGTGAAGGCGATGGTAGTTTTAATGCTTACAACAGCCAAACAGGCGAGTTCTTATGGCAGGCCACATCTGACTTTGGTGTGAATGCACCGCCGATTACCTATGTTGTAGATGGTGAGCAATATGTTGCAGTTGCCAGCGGTGGTAACTCAATTATGGGTTATAAGCAAGGTGATGCGATGTTGGTGTATAAGCTTGGTAAATAGAGTGCTAGTAAAAAAAGCATGGCAAATAGAGCCTTAGCAATCAGCCTTAAATGTTAGTGAAATAGCTGGCACGACTAATATTGTGGCTACCTAAGTGACCGCAGGTGAATGATAGACCACCAATAAAGCTAGAACGGGTACGGCCAAAACAAAAAAGATTAAGCGGCTGAGTTGTGAATCGCTCATAAAGCCACAGAAAACGACGCTTAATAGCTGTACTGCGAGCAAGCATGCGGATGGACAACGCTTACCAAAAGGAATAATAGGATGCATGTTCTTATGCGCCAGTTTATCGCTAAAATATTGATTAACCCTGATTTAGATTAAGGTTAGCTTAACTTTAATGTTTGATTGGTTTGTGGCCTGATTTTACCTAACAAAATTGCATCTTCAATTAAAGACTCACCAAATGAAGGGATAAGTTGCTTTAATTTTTCTTGCCAACCATTATCAGCATTTGTCGCATCGCTGAATTGTTTAGGAAAGCATTGTTCAAGCACAGCGATCATCGCCTGAACACTAACAGAAGCGCCTGGTGATGCGCCCAATAGTGCGGCTAGTGATTTGTCTTTGGTGGTGATGATTTCAGTACCAAATTCCAACTTCCCCCACTCTTTGTTACATTGTTTAATAATCTGCGCGCGCTGCCCAGCTTGAGCAAGCGACCAATCGGCGTTATTGGCATTTGGTAAAAATGCACGTAATGTATCCATGCGCTGCGCATGTGTTTGTGTTGCTTCCTTTATTAAATATTTGGTTAGGTCTAGATTGTGCCTACCAACACCTAACATCGGTTTAATATTATCTTTTTTAATCTTAGCTAAATCAAGTTTGGAGCCGGCTTTTAAAAACTTAGTTGTAAAGCCCGCAAAAGGACCAAATAATAAAGCAGGCTTACCATTGATTATGCGCGTATCTAAATGCGGCACAGACATCGGCGGTGCACCAACTGCTGCTTTACCGTAAACCTTAACGTTATGTTGTTTAACTACGCTAGGATTGTTGCAAATTAACCATTGCCCACTGACGGGAAAGCCGCCATAACCCTGGCTTTCATCAATAGCCGCTGTTTGCAATAGAGGTAATGCGCCACCACCTGCGCCGATAAAAACAAATTTGGCATTTAGCGTATTGCTACGTTTCGTATCCGTATGAGATAGCTTAACGTGCCAGCTGTTATCGTGACTAGGTTTTTTAACCTTATTCAGCTTGCTTACTTTTGTTTGTGTTTGTAATGTAAAGTTTTCTTGTTTTTTAAGATAATCCACCATGAAGCGTGTGAGCGCACCAAAGTTCACATCTGATCCATAATCCACATAGGTGGCTGCTACAGGCGCTTGGTTATTTCTATTTTCCATCACAAGTGGCATCCATGCTTTTAGCTGCGTAAAGTCGTCACTAAGCTGCATATCTTTAAATAAATGATGCGCTTTAAGGTTGTGTGTAACGTTGCTTTAAAAATTGAATGTTTTTGTCACCCCAAACAAAACTTAAATGAGGTGTTTTGCTAATAAAGTTTTCGGGTGAAGGTAATGTGCTACTTTTAACTAGGCTAGCCCATAGTTGTAAAGAGGTTTCAAAGGCGCCATTAATCGCTAAGGCACGCGTAATGGTGATGTCACCATTGGTGGATTGTGGCGTGTAATTCAGCTCGCAATAACCGGCATGGCCTGTCCCTGCATTATTCAGTGCATCAGAACTTTCCATTGCCACTTCAGGTAGCTGTTCAACCATTGTGATTTTTAAGGTAGGGTTTAGATGATTGAGTAATATGCCTAATGTTGCACTCATAATGCCGCCACCAATGAGTAGCACATCGACTTCACTATTTTTCATGGTGCGTATTATATTTCAAGAAGCCGTTGAATTTTGCTATTTGTTGCATCTGGCAGCAGTTTAAGTCAGTTATAATTCAAGCATGACGATATTAGAGATTTTGATTGGTCTTGTTTGCTTGTTGGTTTTACTGGTTGCTTGGCTGATTTGGCATACGCTAAAAAGTGCTAAGAATGCGCTGTTACTGCAAAGTTTAGATGAGAAGCATCGCATCATGCTGCTTGATTTAAACGATGGGTTAAATAAGCTTGGTGATCGCTTAAGTGTTGGCTCGCAAGAGGCTGGCGAGCGCTTGAAAACAACTGTTTCTCATGAATTACTCGCAACGCGAGAGGCGATGAAAACCTTACAACTTGAACAAGGTAGCGGTTTAGCGCAAACGCGTGAGATGGTGTTAGAAAAGTTACATAATACATTGGCCGAGCAGGGAAAGTCTCAGCAAAGCCTCATTAATGACACGATGTTAAAAGCGACGACGACGCTGACACAAAGCGTAGAAAGTCTTAGTAAGGTAGTCGATGCACGTTTAGAAGAAATAGGCGGCAAGGTGTCTGAGCGGCTAGAAGAAGGGTTTAAAAAGACCAACGAAACGTTTATTAGTGTCATGCAGCGTTTAGCGACTATTGATGAAGCGCAAAAGAAAATTGATGGCTTAACAACTAATATGGTGAGTTTGCAAGAATTGTTAGGCGATAAGCGTAGCCGCGGTGCTTATGGCGAGGTGCAGTTAGAAGGCTTGGTGCGTAATGTGCTGCCGGTAAATAGCTTTGCAATGCAACATACGTTTGAGAATGGCGCACGTGCTGATTGCGCACTGTTTTTACCAGAGCCTACAGGTACAGTGGCGGTAGACAGTAAGTTTCCATTAGAAAATTATCATCGCATGTTTGATAATAAACTTAGCAAAGCTGAACAAGCTGCGGCTAGTAAACAGTTTGCGGCTGATGTTAAGCGACACGTGGATGATATTGCTAAGAAATACATTATCTCTAATGTCACTTCAGATGGGGCTGTCATGTTTATTCCTGCTGAGGCAGTATTTGCTGAGATTCATGCTCACCATTCTGATGTCATTGAGTATGCAATGAAGAAGCGGGTATGGGTGGTATCACCAACGACCTTAATGGCAGTGCTTAATACGGCGCGCGCAGTATTAAAAGATGTAGAAATGCGTAAACAAGTGCATATTATACAAGATGAGTTAGGTAAGCTCAGTAAGGATTTCGGGCGTTTTGATGTGCGGATGAAGAAGCTTGCAGATAACATCCGTCAGGCACATGAGAACGCGCAAGATGTACATATTAGTAGCCAGAAAATATCACAGACCTTTGCCCGAATTGAGCGTGTTGAATTAGCTGAAAAGACAGCGGACTTGCTTGATGCAATCGAAGAATAATAACCAATAAATTACATTAAATTATTAATATAAATATATGAATATAAAGTTATTTTATTTTGCAAGAATAAAAGAAGTCGTCAATTATTCAACAGAAGACATTGGCCTTCCAAATGGTGTTGCTGATATTACGGCGCTTAAAAACCATTTAGCATTGCGGGGTGAAACTTGGGCTGATTTATTCAGTGGTAAGCAGCTTGTAAGAGCCGCGATTAATCACGTGCTAGTGGATGACATGGCCTTGATAAAAGAGGGTGATGAAGTTGCATTTTTCCCACCCGTGACAGGCGGCTAGTTGATGACGGTACGCGTGCAAATAGATGATTTTGATGTTGGTGATGAACTGACTGCCATGAGGCTTACTAGTGCTGATATCGGCGCAGTAGTCAGTTTTGTAGGCCAAGTGCGCGATATGAATGAAGGCGATACAATTCAAACGCTCACGCTAGAGCATTACCCAGGGATGACGGAAAGTGCATTAGAGAAAATTGAAAGTGAGGCCAACAGTCGCTGGAATATCACCAACAGTCTGATTATTCATCGTGTAGGCACGCTTAAACCACAGGATCAAATTGTATTGGTTGCTGTCGCTAGTGCGCATAGAGGTGAAGCTTTTAATGCTTGTGCGTTTATCATGGATTTTTTGAAAACGCAGGCGCCATTTTGGAAAAAAGAAGTGACGGATAAAGGTGAGCGTTGGGTGGAAGCAAAGTTGAGTGATGACGATGCGCAAGCGCGTTGGAAATAGTCTGTAAGACGTTCTAATCTGATGATTAAGTTTTTCTAATGAATGATAAAGAAACTAAATGTCGTTTAGATAAATGGCTCTGGGCTGCGCGATTCTTTAAAACACGCAGTATTGCGGCAGATGCAGTCAGTGGTGGTAAAGTGCGTGTTGATGGTGACCGTGCTAAATCAGCTAAAGAAGTAAAAATAGGCATGCATGTTTACATTCGTAACAAAGACATTGAGATTGAAGTGGAAGTTACGAGTTTATCTAATGTGCGGCGAGGAGCGCCAGAAGCTGCATTACTGTATTTAGAAACAGACGAAAGCAAACTTAAAAGAGCACAAGCCAACGCAACGCAAGCATCTTTTCATGCGAACAGAGAAAAGGGTGCAGGACGGCCGACTAAACGTCAATTACGCGATATTTCTAAATTCACGGGTATTAAAAACTACAATGGCGACTAAATAATACTTGCCATTGTTATAGGACTCTTGTTAAACTTCGTTCAACCATTGAACGGATTGTTTTGACAGCTGCAATGCTAACTGACGAATACCGCTACAAAATATTAAAAACACTAGAAACACACCCTGAAAGTAGTCAGAGGGATTTAGCGCGCGAGTTAGATATTAGTTTGGGTCGCGTAAACTTTTGTTTAAAAGCACTGGTTAAAGTCGGTTTACTTAAAGCCACTAATTTTCATAATAGTCGTAACAAATTAGCTTATATGTATTTACTGACCCCTAATGGTGTAAAAGAAAAGACATTAATTACTGAGCGCTTTCTTAAATCAAAACTGCAAGAATATGCCGCTTTAGAAGCTGAGATTGTTGACTTACGTGCTGAGGCCAGTGAGTTAGCTAATAGTGAGGTAAGACATCCATGAGTAATCGATATGCTTTAATTTTGTGTGGCGGCTCTGGTACGCGTTTATGGCCACTTTCACGTACATTGTGCCTAAGTGGTTATTGTTGCTTGGTAGAGAGCATAAATCTGAGTTTGCATTTCTAAAACACATAAACACCTTAGTTAGGAAATAAAGAGCCTAACCCACTTGCGATTATTGGAGTTCAGTTTGGAGCTGCTTTGGTAAAGGTAACGCTATAAGATACTAATGATCAATATGGTAGTACAAGAGACGTAAATCTTATGAATACTAATTTTCAATAACGCTGAAAGTAAAAATACTATGAAAAATCCTAAGCCTATAAATAGCCCAATTATTCAGGATGACTGGAGCCTCCTTCAGTATATGGTCAATGATATCAATGATGTTAAGGAAATATACAGGCCTGGACCTTATTGGAGAAATAAAACTAAAAATGCGGTGAATGAGATAAAGAAATTTGGAATTGGTAATTTTAGAGGATGTGAAAATGGAATAGCTACATCTTATGGTGATAATGCGGTTATAGATTTACTTACATCATATAACTACGGTACCCGTTCTATTGTACGCAAAATTTATCGGAACTTTTACCCATTTAATAAAGTGTTTGAGAGCCAAGTAAGGTTGACTAAGCAGTACTGTGAGGAGGCGATTTTTTTTCGGACGCAATATTTTAAAACTCTAGACAGAGTTAGATACCTCCTCTCAAGTTATAATATTCCACATGATACGGTGAGAGGTGGTTGTATTAGTTACGGAGTTTTTGAAGGAAAAAAAATCTCTCATTATTATCTTCAGCTGCTTGATACTCTTGATCATGTTGCACAGTCTATGGATATTAAGAATAAAAGATCATTTTTTGAAATCGGCGGTGGGTTCGGTGTAAATGTCCACCTCCTGCTCAAGCTTTTTCCTAATACTAAGAAAGTTATTTACTTGGACATTGCTCCCAACCTCTATGTTGGTACGCAATACCTTAAAAGCTTTTTTGCAGAGTCTGTGATTGATTATAAAAAAACAAGATTAATGGAAAAAATTTCGTTCTCGGAAAATGATAAATTAGAAATTATTTGTATTACGCCTGCTCAAATTGAAAGGGTTGATTCGGAAATTGATTGCTTCCATAACGCGAGTTCATTTGTTGAAATGCCTGCAGATGTGGTTAAGAACTACGCTATTAATATTGAAAGGATTTTGTCTAAAGATAAAGGTGTTATTTCTTTAGTGAGCTACGATCAGTTTGATAGGAATTCATTAGACCCTGATTCTTTAATTAAGCACTTCAAACGACCATTTAAGAAACAAATGGTACCTAATTTGAGTCCAAGACGTTTTGATTATCATTTTATTAGTGGATGAGTTAATCTACAAGAAATCAAGAAAAGCTATATTACTCTAATGAAAAGTAAAACTGGCTCAGCAGGAATAATGTTAGTACGCTTATGGCGCCTTATAGATACAAAGAGGCGTACACAGTTTGCTCTCTTATTAGTTCTTATGGTGATAGCTTCATTTGCAGAAGTTATTAGCTTAGGGGCTGTTTTACCTTTTTTAGGCGCATTAACATCACCAGAAAAAATATTTACAAATCCTTTAGCCACTCCTTTCGTTAACTTTTTTGGAATTCTAGAACCGAATGAACTACTGTTGCCAATGACAGTGTTATTCTGCATTTCTATTTTATTTGCATCAGCAGTTAGATTGTTATTGATTTGGTCTACAACACGATTGTCTTTTGCTACAGGATCTGACATTAGTTTAAGTATATACAGGAAAACATTACACCAACCATATCGTGTTCATGTATTGAGAAATAGTAGTGAAATTATTGATGGCGTTTCATTTAAATCAAATAGTGTGATTTACAATACGATTTTGCCCTCTCTAACGTTTATAAGTGCCAGTATTATGTTAATAACGATACTTCTGGCATTGCTTTACATAAGCCCCGAAATTGCTATGAGTGTGTTTTTTGGTTTTGGTGTTATTTATCTTTTTATAGTTCGCCTTACAAAAGAAAGTGTTTTGAGGGATAGTGAAAAAATTGCTCATGAGTCAGTCCAAGTGATCAAGTGTCTTCAAGAGGGTTTGGGGGGTATTCGGGATGTATTACTGGATGCTTGCCAACACGTTTACTGCAAAACATATCAACGAGCCGATAAAAGCCTACGTAGGGCACAAGGTAATAATCACTTCGTAAGTCAAAGCCCTAGGTATGGGATGGAAGCGCTAGGTATGGTGCTAATTGCTTCTTTGGCATATTCACTTATGAAACGGAGTGATAATGCTGATATGGTTATCCCACTTTTGGGGGCTTTTGCATTAGGAGCGCAAAGGCTATTGCCAGTCTTTCAACAAGCTTATAGCTCATGGATTAATATAAAAGCTGGTCATGCAGCATTGAGAGAAGTTATCTGCCTGCTAGACCAGCCAATCAACCCTACAGCAATTAAATCCAAGGAAGCCTCAGTTGCTTTTAATCAAGCAATTTATTTGCAAGATATTACATATAAATACGATAATCAATCTGATTATATATTTAAAAAAATAAATCTAACCATACTTAAAGGTAGTCGGGTTGGTTTTATAGGAAGCACAGGCAGTGGGAAAAGCACTTTGTTAGATTTGATAATGGGATTGTTAGACCCAGTTGAAGGGTATCTAAAAGTTGATGATGTTACAATCTCAAGCGATTTTAAACGCTCATGGCAGCGTAGGATTGCTCATGTTCCCCAGTCGATATTTTTAACAGACTCTAGTGTGGATCAAAATATTGCATTTGGGGTTGATAAAGAAAAAATTGACCATCAACGTGTCAGAGATGCAGCACAGATGGCACAAGTCAATGAAACAATCGAAGCGCTCCCCGAGCAGTATGATACATTTGTTGGTGAACGTGGTGTCCGGTTGTCCGGTGGGCAGAGGCAAAGAATTGGCATCGCAAGAGCATTGTATAAGCAAGCTGATGTTATTGTGTTCGATGAGGCAACTAGTGCGCTAGACAATGAAACAGAAGAGGCTGTGATGAATGCAATTGAGCAGTTAAGCAATGATTTAACTGTTTTAATTATTGCACATAGAGTATCTACTTTGAAAAAATGTGACCTAGTGATAAAAATGGATAACGGTAAAATTATAGGTAGCGGAACTTACCAAGAAATGATTTCTTAAATTAGAAGGGCAGCAATAAATGTTAAGTAACTCCTCAATTCTTATTACTGGTGGCACCGGGTCTTTTGGCAACACTTTTGTGCCAATGACGTTGGAAAAGTACAACCCGCGTAGGCTGGTTATTTTTTCAAGAGATGAGATGAAGCAATGGGAAATGGCAAAGCTTTATGCTAATGACGATAGAGTAAGGTTTTTTATCGGGGATGTTCGTGACAAAGACCGCTTATCGCGAGCACTTAATGGTGTTGATTATGTGGTACATGCCGCTGCAACAAAAATTGTGCCGACAGCTGAATATAACCCTTTTGAATGTGTGAAAACTAATATTAATGGTGCAATGAACCTTATTGATGCTTGTATTGACCAGCAAGTGAAGGCTGTGGTTGCTTTATCAACTGATAAAGCGAGTAGCCCAGCTAACTTATATGGTGCAACAAAGCTCGCATCAGACAAATTGTTTGTTGCAGGGAATTCATATTCTGGTAAGGAAGATACGCGTTTTTCAGTTGTAAGGTATGGCAATGTAATGGGCTCGAGAGGCTCAGTCATTCCTTATTTTATTTCACTTAAAGATAAAGGTGAACTTCCTATCACCGACAACCGCATGACACGTTTTATGATTACCTTAGAACAAGGAGTTGAATTGGTTTGGCATGCGTTTGATGACATGGTTGGTGGTGAAATTTACGTTAAAAAAATTCCATCGATGAACATTATTGATATCGCAACAGCAGCTGCACCGAATGCAAAGCATAATGTTGTTGGCATTAGACCTGGTGAAAAACTTCATGAACAGATGATTGGTGAAGAGGATGCACTGTATACCTATGAGTACCCAGAGCATTATAAAATTTTACCGGCCATCCACAACTGGAGTAATGACCCGGAAAGGATTAATGAAGGTGTGAAAGTGGCGGCTGATTTCAACTATTCATCGAATAACAATAAAGAATGGATGACAGTAAAAAATTTGGAAGAATGGATTAATCGAAATCAAGGGGAAATAGGGAGGGTTTAATGGCTTTTATTCCATATGGGCGGCAAAGTATTACAGACGATGACATACAGTCAGTCGTGAAGGTGTTGCAGTCTGACTTCCTTACACAAGGGCCTGCCGTTCCTGCTTTTGAGAAAGCGATTGGCCAATATTCTGATGTTGCCCATGTGGTTGCAAGCAATAGCGCGACAAGCGCACTGCACCTTGCCTGCTTAGCACTAGGTGTCAAAGCAGGGGATATCGTTTGGACGTCGCCCATTACCTTTGTCGCCTCGGCAAATTGTGCATTGTATTGTGGTGCAAAGGTTGACTTCGTCGATATTGATGCAAACACATATAATATAAGTGTTGAGGCATTAACAAAAAAGCTTAAACATGCAGAAACAGTAGGAAAGCTACCGAAAGTAGTGATTCCTGTTCACTTGTCTGGCCAGCCTTGTGATATGAAAGCCATTTATGCGTTAAGCTTAAAGTATGGTTTTAGCATCATTGAAGATGCATCACATGCGATAGGGGCGAGTTATCAGGGTAAAAAAGTCGGTAATTGCCAATTTAGTGATATTACGATTTTTAGTTTTCACCCAGTCAAAATCATCACCACCGGGGAAGGTGGTGCCGCAACAACTAAAGATACGAAATTAGCTAGAAAAATGCAATTGTTGCGCAGCCATGGTGTAACTCGCGAAGCATCAGAAATGACGCAAGCAGCGGATGGACCATGGTATTACCAGCAGATCGACTTGGGGTTTAATTACCGTATGACCGATATGCAAGCTGCGCTAGGCTTAAGTCAACTGACTAATTTAGATAAGTTTATTGATGCGCGTCGTGTGATTGCTAAAAAATACAACGATGGTTTGAGCACGTTACCATTGACTTTACCTTGGCAAGACCAAGCTGGTGAATCAGCTTGGCACCTTTACATTATCCGATTAGATCTAACAAAGACCGATAGCCATTTGAACGTGTTTAAAAAACTGCGAGCTGCGGAAATTGGTGTCAACTTGCACTACATGCCGGTTTATAGACAGCCTTATTATGAGCAGTTTAATTTTGATAAAAATGATTATCCAAATGCTGAACAATACTATGCAGAGGCTATCAGCATCCCGGTGTTTTATGCTTTTAATGATACTGAATTTGCACACGTAATCAGTAGCTTAAAACAATCACTGCTGAAGTGAGTATGCAGATAGAGAGGCTCGCACTTGGTACCGTTCAATTTGGCATGGATTACGGCATATCCAATAAGGCTGGTCAGGTTAGTACTGAAAGTGCAAAAGAGATGCTAGGCGCTGCGCTACAACAGGGTTTATACACTATTGATACGGCGATTTCTTACGGTAATAGCGAGGTTGTTTTAGGCAATATAGGCGTTACGCAACACGAAGTAATTACCAAACTACCATCTCTACCTGCTGGCTGTGAAAGTGTTAAAGATTGGGTGGAGAAACGCATGCATGCCTCACTCGCGAGTTTGAAATTAAAGAAAGTGTACGGCTTACTGCTGCACAACTCGGCTGACTTATTAGGGCCGCAGGGGAAAGCTTTATATCAAGCCTTATCTAAACTGAGAGAAGCTGGTTATGTGAAAAAGATTGGCGTATCAATCTACTCACCCAAAGAGCTAGATGCTTTACCTCCGCATTTTAATCTTGATCTTATTCAGGCTCCATTTAATCTAATTGATCAACGTTTATATCGGTCTGGCTGGCTGGATAAGCTAAAAAGGCAAGGAGTAGAGGTGCATACCCGTTCTGCTTTTTTACAAGGCTTATTATTAATGGAGCAAGGTGATGTGCCAACAAAGTTCACTCCATGGGCGGGTTTAATAAAGCAGTGGCATGCTTGGCTTCGTTTGAATGAAATCACGGCCTTGGCGGCTACTTTGCAGTTTGCGTTAAGCTTTAATCAAATTGATAAAGTCGTTGTTGGTGCAGAAAATAAAATTCAGCTATTGGAAATTATGGATGCTTCAATAAGGGATACATCGATTGTCTTTCCTGACATTGCTTGTATGGATGAACAGTTAATTAATCCTGGAAATTGGAGTAAGTTATGAAAGTAGTCGCCATTGTTCAGGCCAGGGTGGGGTCAACACGTTTGCCCAATAAGGTGATGAAGCGTATAGGCGGCATCCCAATGATAGAGTTATTGTTATCAAGGCTTTCTAAAGCAAAGGAAGTAGATCAAATCGTCATCGCTACTTCAAAAGATATAAAGAATACACTTTTAGTAGAACATGTTAAAAAGCTTGGGTATGTTTGTGTACAAGGTAGTGAGAGTGATGTGCTTGATCGTTATGTCAAAGCTGCAAAACAGGAAGGTGCCGATGTTGTCGTACGTATTACTGGTGATTGCCCATTAGTGGACCATGCACTTGTTGATGCTGCTATACGTTTCTACAAAGATCAGGGTGTTGATTATTTAAGTAATAGTATACCGCCAACTTACCCAGATGGATTAGATATTGAAGTTTTTAGCTTTAAGGCACTGGAGCAGGCATCTCGAGAAACAAAGAAATTATACGATAGGGAGCATGTAACATCTTATTTACGAGACTCTGGTGACTTTAGTCATGCAACTATGCAACACAGTGAAGATCTATCAGCTTTCAGGTGGACGGTTGACGAGCCGCAGGACTTTTCCGTCATTGAACAGGTGTTCCTTCACTTTCATCCACGGACGGACTTTTCTTGGGAAGAGGTGTTGGATATGCAGAAACAAAACCCTAATATCTTTGAATTAAATACGAACATTATTCGTAACGAAGGGGCTGATATGGGAACAGGGCAAAAGTTATGGAAACGCGCTAAAAAAATCATTCCAGGTGGAAATATGTTGCTATCCAAGCGACCTGAAATGTTTTTACCTGAGCAATGGCCTGCTTATTTTAGTAAGTCAAAAGGTTGTAAGGTTTGGGATTTAGATGGTAATGAGTATATTGATATGTCTATTATGGGCATCGGCACCAACACGTTGGGCTATGGACATCCTGAAGTAGATGAAGCTGTGCGCAAGGTCATTGATCAAGGTAACATGTCAACACTAAATTGCCCTGAAGAAGTCTACCTAGCGGAGAAGCTTATAGAGTTACACCCTTGGGCTGATATGGTGCGGTTTGCACGTACTGGCGGCGAGGCTAATGCCCTTGCTATTCGCATCGCGCGTGCAGCTACAGGTAAAGACAAAGTGGCTATCTGTGGTTACCACGGTTGGCATGATTGGTATTTATCTGCCAACCTAGGTGATGATGAAAGTCTTGATGGACATTTATTGCCAGGGCTAGAACCCAATGGCGTACCTCAGAACTTGCGCGGTACAGTATTCCCATTTAGTTATAATAATTACGATCAATTGTCAGATCTAGTTGAGGCCGAAGATATTGGTGTGATAAAAATGGAAGTGTCACGCAATAGCGGCCCAGAAGATAATTTCTTACAAAAAATACGAGATTTGGCTACGCAAAAAGGTATCGTGTTGATCTTTGATGAGTGTACTTCTGGCTTCAGAGAAACTTTTGGCGGGCTACATAAAAAGTATGGTGTTGAGCCTGATATGGCAATGTTTGGCAAAGCACTTGGCAATGGCTATGCTATTACAGCCACTATTGGTAGGCGCGAAGTGATGCAGGCAGCACAAACAACTTTTATTAGCAGTACTTTTTGGACTGAGCGTATTGGGCCTGCAGCAGCACTGAAAACACTTGAAGTCATGCAAAGAGAGCAGTCATGGGATCAAATTACTGAGACAGGCCACTATATCAAGCAGCAGTGGCAAGCGTTAGCCGACAAACATGCCCTTAGTATTGAGCAGTATGGTTTGCCTTCACTAGCAGGTTTTTCTTTTGAGGGTAGACGCGCGGCTGCTTACAAAACATTGATTACACAAGAAATGTTGGCGCAGGGATACTTAGCTGGTACTGCTGTGTACACCTGTACGCACCATACAAATAGAGTTGTTGATGCATACATGCAGAAACTTGATATTATCTTTGCGACAATTAGAGAGTGTGAGGAGGGGCGTGATATCAATACTCTGCTTAAAAGCCCCATTGCTCATTCTGGGTTTAAACGACTTAATTGATGCAGAAAAGTAAATGAAAGTGATTTAAATGAAAGTCATATTTAGAACAGATACTTCTAGCCAGATTGGAACTGGACATCTGATGCGTTGTTTAACTTTGGCTAAAGCCTTACAAAAAACTAACGTTGAAATTATTTTCATCTGTCAAAAATTAACAAGTGATTTAGAAACACTCATTTCAAATGCAGGGTTTATATTAAAAGTATTGGATTACAAAAAAAATACTAACTTAGATGATTTAGCACACGCGGCTTGGTTAGGTGTTAGTCAAGTTGATGATGCAAATGCAACTGTTCAATTAATTGGTGATGTAATGATGGATTGGGTGGTTGTTGATCATTATGCGTTAGATTACCGATGGCATCAAAAGCTAAAACCATATACTAAAAATATCATGGTGATTGACGATATTGCTGATAGAACACATGACTGTGACGTCTTGCTTGATCAAAATTACTATGAAGATATGAAGTCAAGATATGAAGGAAAAGTGTCAAAAGATTGTAATTTGCTGTTAGGACCAACATATGCATTGTTAAGAGATGAGTTTCAAGAAGCTAGAAAGTATTGCAAAATCAGAAGTGGTGTCATAAAAAATATTTTGGTAAATTTTGGCGGGGTCGATGAAAAAAACTATACTGAAAAAGCAATTACAGCGCTAAGCGCAATCACTGAGCATAAGTTTGATGTAAATGTTGTCATTGGAACGCAACATCCAATGAAAGAAGACATTCAAAAACTATGTAATGAGTATGGCTACTTATGTCATGTGCAAACAGAAGAAATGGCAAAACTAATGATAATTGCCGATTTGGCTATTGGAGCGAGTGGTGCAACTAGTTGGGAGCGTTGTGCAATGGCTCTGCCAAGTATTACTTTTTCTTTAGCAAAGAACCAAGACGAAATTGCTAAATCATTAGAGTCTAAGGGAGTTGCTTTCTTTTTAAAAGAAAGCGTGAACTTTACAAGTGCTGACTTAAATAAGATTTTGGCAGGCTTATTTCATGACAAACAGGTGTTAAAAAAGATGTCTCAAAATGCATACGCATTAGTAGATGGTATGGGAGCTAATAAAGTTGCGGAGTTAATGCTATGAGAGTTACAGTTTTGTGTACAGACCAGCTGCACCCAGTTATTCCATACGTACTTGAATGGCAACAAAAAATGCAAGGAGAAGGGCACCAAGTTTTAATAGCATCTGATAAGGCCGAAATATCAGATGGTGATTTTCTTTTTTTAATTTCTTGTAGCCAAGTGATAACCAAAGCTGAAAGAAAAAAATTTAAATTTTCACTTGTATTACATGCTAGTGATTTGCCAAGAGGTCGTGGCTGGTCGCCTCATATATGGACTTTGTTGAAAGGAGAGCGGGATATTACAGTAAGCTTACTCGAAGCAAATGATCCTGTTGACTCAGGTGATGTGTGGCTGAAAAAAACAACTACCATTAAAGACCATATGTTGCTACCGGAAATAAATCATGAGTTGTTTACTATTGAGTTAAGTTTAATGGCTCAAGCTGTAAACGATATGAGTGAAATTAAGCCTATGTCTCAAGATGAAACGAAAAAAACATACTGGCCAAAACGTACGCCAGAGGATAGCCGGTTAGATCCCAATAAAAAGCTTACCGAACAATTTAATACATTGAGGCTATCTGACCCTGTACGGCATCCAGCTTTTATGGATTACTTAGGTCATCGGTATTTAGTTAAAATAGAAAAAATAAACTCTAATGAAAAGTAATAAGCATATGAAAATTTCGGGACGTGAAATAGGCAGCAGTTCAGCACCTTTTATTATTGCAGAAATGTCAGGCAATCATAACCAGTCGTTAGAGCGTGCACTAGAGATTGTTGAGGCTGTTGCCAAATCTGGCGCGCATGCGTTGAAAATTCAAACATATACACCAGATACCATGACTATAGATTTAGATGAACGTGAATTTCACATTAGTGATCCAAAAAGCCTATGGGCTGGCACGTCTTTGTATAAACTTTATGGTGAAGCACATACGCCATGGGGTTGGCATAAACCTATTTTCGACAGAGCAAATGAGCTAGGGCTTATTGCTTTTAGCTCCCCCTTTGATGATACAGCAGTAGATTTCCTGGAAAGTCTTGATGTCCCATGTTACAAAATTGCTTCTTTCGAAAATACTGACATACCATTAATTCGACGTGTTGCAACAACAGGTAAGCCAATGATTATCTCAACAGGTATGGCAACTGCTGCAGAACTGGATGAAAGTGTACGTGCAGCAAAAGAAGCAGGTTGTAAGGATTTAATTCTTTTGAAATGTACCAGCACCTACCCGGCGACCGCAGAAAATACCAATATTTCAACAATACCTCATATGAAAGAATTATTTGGCTGCGAAGTTGGACTGTCTGATCACACGATGGGTGTAGGTGTGTCAGTCGCTAGTGTTGCTTTAGGTGCTACAGTTATTGAGAAGCACTTTACGCTTGATCGTACAGATGGAGGCGTTGATAGTACTTTTTCTATGGAGCCAAACGAAATGGCGCAGTTGGTGATTGAGACTGAACGGGCATGGCAGGCATTAGGGCAAGTGCGTTACGGAACAACAGAGGCTGAGCAAAAGTCTATACAATTTAGAAGGTCACTATATATCGTCAAAGAGATGAAAGCGGGTGATATATTTACTAAAGAGAATTTAAGGGCTATTAGGCCTGGGCTGGGCTTACCGTGTAAGTACATTGATCGCTTTATTGGCAAAACAGTAAAAACCAATGTAGATCAAGGTACAGCACTATCTTGGGATTTACTCTTTTAGTCTCGGGTGTTGAAGTAAAGTAAACGTATAAATGATAATTATGTTGAATGGATAGATATGTCAAATAAAACTTGTGTAGTTGTTGGTGGTGGAGTTGTTGGTTTACTTGCGTCATATCTGGCAAGCAAAAATTTCAACAAGGTTGTGTTGATTGAGCGATCAGATAATCTAGGAGGATTACTTGGATCATTTGAACATAGTGGTGCCATATACGATTATGGTACGCACGTGCCCGCTTTTACGGCCGTCGATCCATTAGATGACATCTTATACGGTCCTAAAGATGAGCGAAGCCAGCACTATGAATTTCTGCCTTATTTAAGATCAGAAAATTATTTTTTAGGCCATTGGAATGATTCGTCGCCTTTGCTTGATACTAGAAATCTAATGCCTCATGATTATGCCCAAGGGATTGTCGAATTGCTAGAAGCTCCTGGTGCAGATGAGTCTGAAACAAACTTATATCAATATTTAGTTTTAACTTTTGGAAAAAAATTTACAGAACAAATATATAGACCAGTGCTGAAAAAACTGTTGAATACTGAATTAGAGGATATTAATAAGAATGTGTTACGTACGTTTGGGTTGCAGCGCTTAATTGCGCTAACGTCAGAAGTCACTAAACAGCTGAAGACTGTCGCAAAGTACGACAATAGTCTAGGGTATCATAGCTATACTGACGGCTCGCCACCTGTTCCTTATTGCTACCCTAAAGGAAATAATGGGATTGGGTATTGGCCTAATCAATTAATTGAAAAGGTTGAATCTGCTGGCGTGGAAATTGTAACAGGGAGCTATGTTAATGAAATTAAGCAGTATGGAAATGCCATCACAGCATTGACGCTTGATAACCAAGTTGAGGTTTTATGTGATCATGTGCTTTGGTCAGTACCACCGGCACTTGCATTGAAGGCCGCAAACATTAAATTAGAGTCTAGCCCTCCTAAATTCCGCACTCATACATTATGTCATTTTGAATTTGAGGAGCCACTTCTTAAAACGTTTCCACAATACTTATTGTGTTGGGAAAGTACGATGTTAAGTTACAGAATTACGTTATATCCCAATATAACAAAGGATAGAAAAGCTTCTGGAAAGCATAATTTGACAGTGGAGGTGTTATCAGATGTGACTGCAGAGCATAAAACACAAGAAATACAAAGTCAGGTTTTAGATGAGATGCGAATGATGAAGGTTATTGCTGAAAATAATAAAGTGATTAATAGTCAGGTTAGTTACATGGGCAACTCGTTTCCAATTTTAACAGATGAGTTTTTAGATAATACTAAACAATTACAAAACAAAGTCTATGATACTTTTTCTAATATGACATTGCTTGGCAGAGGTGCTGGTGCAACATTCTTCATTAATGACTTGTTGATAGAAACATATCAAAAAGTAAAAGACTTGAGTGTCGCGAATGGATAAGAGGCAGCAAGAAACTATTAAACGTTATGCAGACCTGTTAAAAGACAATGATGTTGATCTTGCCGTGGCAGTAGGGCGGCATAGCGAGCATTTAGGTGTTGGAAAGCATATCTGGATGGACATTACAAATAAACTTAAGTTTAAACAAGGTGCTAGCTTTTTAGACATTGGTTGTGGTTTTGGCGAAGTAACACAATACTCTTTAGCAGCTGCAGAAACACTAGATATGCAATTACATTTACTGGATATCGAAGAGGTTCTTAATAGAGTGAAGCAGGAAATGGAAGCGGAAACCCCACCTAACACCGTCTTCTGGAATGGAATTTTCCCTGAAGCGATCAATAGGGAAACCTTCCCGAAAGCGTTTGATTTAATTCTGGTTTATTCGGTTTTGCACTACACAGATCAGCCCGAACATTTTATTGAGAAGGCTGTTTCTTTATTAGCCCCTAGAGGTCAATTACTCATCGGAGATGTGCCGAATGTTCATAAAAAAGGTCGATTCTTGTCTTCGATTCCAGGGCGGGCTTTTGAAGCAGGCTATCGTAAAGTAGCGCTTGATCAAGTACCTGTTTATCAAGATCAATTTGATTTTTTTGCGCAATGTGGTAATCAAAATAAAAAAATTAACGATGACTTTTTGAGTGGTGTCATTAAAACCTATCGATCAAAAGGTTACCATGTTTATGTATTGCCACAGCCTGAAAATCTTCCATTTTTCAAGACAAGAGAAGATATTCTGATTGCACGTCCGTAATGATTGACTACCAATGGCCTACCGTCAAAGCACTGCCGACCTATATCCCGACTAGCAACTGGGAAGCTTGTGAGGGCGTTTACGCTAGTATCGAAACTGCATTATCGAAGCAGTTCGGCGTTAGCGCAGTTTTACTGCCTTCCGCAAGAGCAGGTATTGCCTCCATACTGGAGTTTTATGGTGTTAATAGAAAGCACCAAGTATTTGCGCCGCAGTTTAGTTCTCATTGCGTGTGGGATGTTATTAGCCGCTTTTCAAATCCTACTATTGCAATCAACAGTGAAACAGACATTTTGCTAGCTGTACATAAATGGGGTTATACCAACTCCTTTGAAGTTGAAACCAACGCCCAAATTATTGAAGACTCAGTTGATACCATTATTCAAGATGGTGATGTATTTCCTTTACATGGCGAGTTCGAGGTGCTTTCACTACCTAAAATATTAGGGACATATTGCGGCGGTGTTGTTCTCACTAACAATAAAGAATATATCAAAAAAATTAAAAACTCACGATTGGATAATAAAGTCCTAATTGCACATCAATCAGAGATGAAATACAAAAAACAAATAGGTAACCTACCACCATTCACATTGCCTGAACACTTAGAAGTATCTAATCGCGGTTTAGATTTGTTTGGTTTAGAGCATATTGCCGCACACTTAAGTAATTACGACCTTAATTTGAAAACCATTCAAAACAGGATTGACAGGTTAAATACGCACTTTGATCAAGAGGTTATCAAAGCGGGTTTATCAAGGCTTCCTTGCATTTTTCCTGCTAGATTCAGTCAATTTAACATTGCTAAACCTGAACTGTTTATGCAAAGACAATTTAATTGTTCTTGTTTGCTTGATGGTGGTCAGTTTGAGGCTTGTTGGTTATTACCTTTACATTTTGGTGTCATAGATGAATTGTTTGAAGAAATGCTGTTGAGCATGCAATTGACGAGAGAGGCTTAGGGGATAGTATGGCAGCAAAGTTATTGTTTTTAAATAAGTTAGATGATGCAGCATTGACTAATGTTTATTCGTCTGATTTTTTTCTTAATCAAGTGCAAAGCCCTAGCTACTCAAGGCTTTCCCAACAATACTACGCAGAGTATTACAATAGCGAAAACTGGACTAACCTTAGTGTTGCTTTAGAAAATGAAGGGAAAATAGTGGCCATGGTTATTATTTATTATGATGGTAATAGGCAAGCTTCATTTTTTCATCAGCCAGCACTAATTGCCTTGCCAGACAGCCCATCACAGGCGTTACAACTTGATATTGACAATATGTTTGATATGCTATTTAGTAAGATTAAAGCACTCAATATAGAAGATGTTTTGCTAAGCACATCGAAATGTATTGAAACATATCTAAGGGATGTGAAAATAACTGAATCTAGCATTGCTTATGTGGATTTGGATTTATCGATGGTAGAAATAAAGCGAAATGTACGTAAGAGTTATAAGTCCTTAATTAACTGGGGTTTGAAAAATATAGATATAAGTATAATTGATCAAGACAATCAAGATTATAATGCATTCCATGAATTTATGTACTTTCATCATAAGGTTTCTGGCAAGGTGACGCGTAGCGATGAAAGTTGGGATATACAGTATCAAATGGTTTGTGAAGGCGAAGCATTTGTATTGCTGGGTTATATGCAAACCATGCTGGTTTCTGCCTCATTAGTGGTTCATAGTAAGTCAGAGGCTTATTATGGAGTTGGTGTTTACGATAGAGAGTTAATGTCTAGAGGCGTAGCACTTGCTCATGGCTTATTGTTTAAGGCGATTGAAATTGCAAAAAATATGAACTTAAAAAATTTTATATTAGGCGATGTCAGTACTTTCAACACACCTAAAGACGAATCAATAGCGAAATTTAAGTTGGGTTTTACCAAAAGCACTTTCCAAAATAAATCTGTATTTGCAAGCGTTTTTGATTAAATATTAAGTGGACGCATATTACTTTCGAGTTAATCTGGCACTAAGGGTGAATTGATTTATGTATAATGTTGTTAATGCAACAAGCTTAGCAATAGCTTGTTTTTAAAAGCAAAGTTATTCGACTTTGTGGATTTTTTGAAAACTAGAAACAATTATAATACAAGGCTTTTAAATGAAGTACTGCTCTCAGTGCCTACAACCTGACACTCGCCCAAATACAATCTTTGTAGAAGGGGGTATCTGCCCAGCATGTAACTATTATCACGCATCTAAAAATATAGATTGGGAAGAGCGATTTGAAATACTACAAGAAGTTTTAGCCAACCACCCAAGAAAAAAAGGTTATTACCATGACTGTATTATTGGTGTTAGTGGGGGTAAGGATAGTACTAGACAAGCATTGTTTCTCAGGGATAAATTAGGACTTAACCCGCTTCTTGTTTGTCTCAGCTATCCACCGGAACAGGTAACTCAAAGAGGTGTTGATAATTTATCAAATCTAATCAATTTAGGGTTTGATGTTGTTGTTAGTTGCCCAGCGCCAGGCACTTGGAAGTCACTCAAACAAGCTGGGTTCAATGTGTTTACAAATTCTTTCCGATCTACCGAGTTAGCATTATTTGCCTCTGTACCTCAAATTGCAATTAATTATGGAATTAATTTGATTTTATGGGGTGAAAATCCAGCATTGCAGCTCGGTGACATGAAAAGCTTAGGACGGAATGGCTATGATGGAAATAATATTAGAAATTCGAATACTTTGTCCAGTGGTTTAAGTTGGATGCTTGATTATGGTTTTGCAAAACCAAAATTAATTCCGTATCAATACCCAGAAAATTCAGAGTTCGCCAAACACGAGTTACAAATTGTCTACTTAGGATGGTTTCTTGGCGACTGGTCTTTGGTTAACAATGCTGCATACTCTTGTGCTGATGGTATTGATATACGTATAGACGGAGTGGAAAAGACGGGTGATTTATACGGTGTTACAGCATTAGATGAAGACTTTACGCCAGTTAATCAACTTATAAAATATTATAAATTTGGGTTTGGGCGTGTCACAGATTATGTCAATGAAGAAATTAGAATGGACAGAATGAGTCGTGATGAAGGTATTTTACTTGTAGAAACGTTTGATAGCGCTTATGACAATCAGTATATAAAGGACTATTGCGACTACTTGGAAATTTCAGTAAATGAATTCTGGAGCAAGGTTAAAGCATCCGTAAACAAAGATCTTTTTGATATAACATTTGATGGAAAAGTGAAGCCTAAATTCATTGTCGGAGTTGGCTTGTGAAACACATCACGATTGGTATAGTTGATTACGGACTGGGCAATCACGCTTCCATTTCATACTGTTTAAAGCAACTAGGCTTTAGAGTGAAGGTCAGCAAAGACACTGAAGTTCTTGAAAGTGTTGATTTGTTAATCCTTCCTGGTGTTGGTGCATTTCAACAAGCTATGAATAGACTGCAAGAGTATAATCTTAATAGCTATTTACAAAGGCAATCTTCAGTTAAACCTATTATTGGAATTTGTCTAGGCATGCAATTACTTGCAACTAGTTCTGACGAGTATGGGTATCATTTAGGGCTCAATTTAATTCCTGGTGAAATCAAGGCTTTTAATGGTGGCAAGCATCATATTGGTTGGAATGCTATGGAAAGCATTGATTCTAATTGCTTATTTGAACTGAGTTATGATGACGCATTCTATTTTAATCACTCTTTTTATTATGAAGGTCCTTCAGAATATCAGATAGGTGCATCAACTTATTTAAAAAAATTTTCAGCGGTGATAAGAAAAGATAATATAGTTGGGGTTCAGTTCCACCCAGAAAAAAGCCAATTAGCAGGCAAAATGTTACTTGCAAATATTATTAAGAGGTTGGTAAATGGTTAAAAAAAGACTTATCGGTGTTGTTGTGGTTAAGGATGGCTGGGCAGTACAATCATTTGGATACAATCGTTACCTGCCTATTGGGAAGCCAGAGTGTTTGGTTGAGAATCTGGATCGCTGGGGCGCAGATGAAATCCTAGTACAAGTTGTTGACAGGTCTAATCAAAATCTTGGGCCAAGTCTGGATCTTATTGAGCGACTTGGCGCATTAGGTTTGAGCACGCCATTAATATATGGAGGTGGGATTAAAACAGTTATAGATGGAATTGAGGTTATAAAGCGGGGTGCAGATCGAATTTTGCTTGACTCGCTTTTATTTGGAGATGCATCAATTATTCAAGATTTATCTCAATCTCTTGGGTGTCAAGCAATAATAGCTTCTCTTCCATTGCGTTACAATAACGGCTTATTAAAACGCTTTAGCTATATAAATAAAGAGCTTGTTGAATTTGATCGTCATGTTATTGACCTTTTCCAAAATGGAATTGTTTCTGAAGCGTTAATAGTAGATTATGAGAATGAAGGTTATGAGAATTCATTTAATATAAACCTAGTAGAAATGCTGTCATTAAATAATGTCCCATTAATTGCTTTTGGCGGCATAAGTCATATAAAGCAGATAGAGTATTTATTAACTAAAGAAAGTATAGCTGCAATTGCAATAGGGAACTTTCTTAATTACAGTGAGCATGCAGTTCAAACCTACAAAAAAAGTATCCATCTAAATTGTGTTAGATCACCAATTTACCAGAGCCAAGAAAGCGTCGTGTAATTTATGTCTGGAATTAAATTTTGCAAACGTTGCTTGTATTCAACACGCCACCCCTTAGGACTAACTCTAAACGAAAACGGCATCTGTTCAGGATGCTCCATACATGAAGAGAAGGATAGTCTAGACTGGAATAGCCGTTTGGATAAGTTAAAAGCATTGATAGAACCATATAAAAACAAAGGTGGCTATGATTGCATAGTGCCAGTAACAGGCTCACAAGACTCTTATTACCTGGTCCATCGTGTTAAAGAGTTAGGTCTTAACCCTTTACTTGTAACTTATAATAAATACTTCAACACGCCTCTGGGAATTCGAAATCTTGCAAATTTACGAATTAAATTTAATTGCGATATTTTGTATCAAAATGTTAACCCAATCTCGGTAAAAAAAATAATTAGAACAACATTAAGAAGATTCGGTAGTATTTACTGGCCTATTTTGGCTGGCCAAACAACTTTTCCAGTTCAAACTGCAATAAGATATAAAATACCACTCATTATTTGGGGGGCACATCAAGGTGTAGAGCAGGTAGGAATGTTCTCACATGAGCATGAAGTGGAAATGACAAGAAGATATAGAAAAGATCATGACTTAATGGGGTGTGAAGCTGATGATTTGTTATCACTTTTTGATACATTAAACGAGAATGATATATGGCAGTATCGATATCCTGACGATAATGCATTAAACGCTAATAGTGTTAGAGGTATTTATCTTAGCAATTATGTTCGATGGGACCCCAAAGCGCAACATGAAGAAATGATCGATAAATATGATTACGAAACGTCAGGTTTTGGGCGCACTTTTGATAGTTATGATTATGTTGATTGCTTTAACTACATGAACCTTCATGATTTACTTAAGCTATATAAACATGGCTATTCAAAAGTTACAGATCATGCGACTAGGGAAATAAGGTTTGGACGTCTATCGCGCGACGAAGGCTTAGCGTTAGTCAGAAAATGTGAGTTGGTGCCTCCAAAATATTCAACACAATTCATGAAATGGTTAGGTATGACGCCAAAATCCTTAGAGTTTATTATGAACTTACACCGCAGCAAAGATTACTGGATCAACACATCGCCTGGAGAGTGGGATTTTAATGGGTGGAGTCAACAGCAGACTAAAAATAAAGTTAAGGCTGAGAGTGTGTTAATAGTGAACAGCTTTATCAAGAACCAGGAGTTAGAGCGAAATGGAGAAGCTAAATATATTACTATAGGCAAAGGTTATCCATGATTAATTTAGGTTTTCTATTCGCAGTCCAGTGTTTTTAATTTTTTGGTTAGCTTATGAGTAATCATAGTGTTTCAAACAATAAGATGTTCCTAGCAACTACAGCAATTGAAGATTTCTGGGATGGCAGTGAAAAAACTTTATTTCTTGGGGAGTGGTGTCAACTATATAGCCGAAAACAGCACTGGGAAAGCATGGATTATATTTTGTTGTCATCTCCATACGGAGATAAAGATAGTGGAATGCAAAAGTTTGATGAAGTAAAGGCTGTTTACACGGCAATCCTACCGCCAATTTCAAAAGCTTTAAACAATATACATCAAACAAATTTAAGTTTAAAAGCATGGGAAATCCTGTTGGGTCCGTGGCTTATGCACTATCTACCTGCTGTTTATGATAGGTTGTTACATATAAATCATGCTTATAAGTCATATGACAATCTAGTCACTATTACGCTGGATTCTGAATGTTTTATTACCTGTTCAGATACATTTGAATCAGTGATGAGCTTAAAACATGACCATTATAATCTTCAGATTTTTTCGCAACTTATTCAATTGAAAAAAATAAAATCCAGATCTAAAAAATATAACATTGAAAGGAAATTTAAGAGCACTTCAGAGCCAGTAGTGCATAAGGTAGTAGCTTGTTTCACACGCCTGCTCAAATTGATATCAGACAATTTGTTTAATGATATAGCGTTTAGATATACTCACCTTCCAAAAAGTGTAGAAATTAAATTTGTGCTTAAATACTTTGGGCGAATATTCCCAGCTTGGAACAAAGAAACTATACAGCCGATAAGAACTGCTGACTATGTGAAACGAGAGGCGTTTTCATATATGGAAGTTGGGGATACAGAGTTTGAACAATGTATTAAGAAAATGTTGCGATATGACATGCCTTTATGCTTTGTAGAAAACCTTAACTATAACGAAAAGACTGCAAGAAGGCTTTATCCACATAAAGTAAAAAATATTTTTAGTGCTAGTGCTTGGTATTTTGATGAGACATTTAAATACTGGGCTGCTACCTCAGCTGAAAATGGCGCAAGGCTTATTGGGGCCCAGCATGGAGGTAGTTACGGAAGTTATGTTACTTTCGCAGAGCTACATGAGTTGAGTCTAACTGATGTGTACTATAGTTGGGGCTGGCAGAGTCCAGGAAATTCAAATATCGTACCAATGCCAGCAGTAAAGTTATTGCGGTTTAAGCAGGCACCTTTTATTAAACAGGTTAAAAGAATATTATGGCTTGGGACATCAAATAATCGCTACTTAATTGAGTACCCATTTTTATCTAGATTCAACAACGAATACCTAGATTGGCAATGGATTTTTTTTGACGCATTGAAGCAAGGTGTAGCAAAGCTTGTTGTTCACAGACCTCACTATGAAAGCTATTCAAAAGGCACTGTTGACAAAATAAAAGCGTTGGCACCTCAGTTAACCTTAGAGTCTTGGCAGACAGAATTCCAAGAGAGCGTACAGTCAAGCCAGTTGATAGTATGCGATCATAATTCAACTACATTTCTTGAAACTTTAAGCAGTAATTATCCAACAATTTTATTTTGGAACCCATTGCATTATAAGCTTTTTGAAACAGCTAAACCCTACTACGATTTATTAAATGATGTTGGGGTATTATTTTACAGCCCTGAAAAAGCAGCAAAAGCAGTAGAAGAAGCTTGCATAGACATTGAAGCTTGGTGGAGTGAGCCTAAGCGACAAGCTGCGGTTAAGACCTTTTCAGAACAGTTTGCAAAAACTTCTGAAGATGCAGTTAAAATTTGGGATAATGAACTTGCAGAATTGCTAAAAACGTAACTTGAACTTAATAACAATTTAAGATGTACAGGTATTAATCACAATGACAAAAATTATCGACCTTGGATGTGGTAAGAAAAAACGCTCAGGCGCTATAGGTGTTGATTTTTCAGATTGGCATGATGCAGATGTTATTCACGATCTTAATGTTTTTCCTTACCCATTTAAGGATGGTGAGATTGACGAGGCGTATTTAGATAATGTATTGGAGCATTTGGATGCCCCTATCAAGGTAATGGAGGAATTGCATCGCATTTGTAAGGTAGGGGCAAAAGTCAAAGTGATTGTGCCTTACTTTCGATCCGTTTGGGCTTTTGTTGATCCAACGCATCAGCATTATTTTAGCGTTGATTCATTTGCATACTACGACCCTCGCCACATTATCTGTCAACGTTATGACTACACGCCAGCGCGTTTTTACGTGCGTGAGGTTATCTTTAATGAGACATTATCAAACCGAATAACCAAAAAATTAATGGTTAAGCTAGCTAATAAATTCCCGAACAAGTATGAATACTATTTGAGCCACTTATATCCATTAGACGACATTTCATACATTTTAGAGAAGTGCTGAATTAATGATCTCACAGCTTAAAAAATATATTTTGTTTATTTCAAACCCGGTTTTCTTGACAGAGATGCGCTTAAGAAAAGCGTTAGAAGGCGTACTGCAGCCTTTAGTAGCAACGGTTGGTCAATGTCTGGATGTTGGTTGTGGAAGTCGTCCTTATGAACATTTATTTTCTCAAGGGAGCTATGTTGGTGTTGATGTGAAAAGTTCAGGTAGGCCAAATGATATGAAGCAACCTGACTATTATTATGATGGTATAATATTACCATTCTCAGATAATGCATTTGATATGGTCATGTCGACTCAAGTATTAGAACATGTGCCTAACCCATCAAAAGTATTAAATGAAATGGCCCGTGTATGCAAAAAAAATGGCTCTGTTGTTATTTCATTGCCATTCGTTTATCCGGAGCATGAAGAGCCGTTTGATTTCTTCCGCTTTACATCATTTGGTATTAAGCAACTAGCAAAAGAAGCTGGGCTAGAAATTACGTCAATGCAAAAAGACTCAACGGCAATTGAAACGATGGCGATATTATTGAATGTTTACATCATGCATAACCTTTTACCCAATATTAAAGGCTTCGGCAGGGTATATGGGGCAGTTATTTGTTTGCCCATACAACTGATGGCTATGCTTTTATCCAAAGTACTTCCAGATAAAGGACAACTTTATTTGAATTTGGTTGTGCACGCTAAAAAAATATAATGCTTAGAAATGAACATTAACCGCCGAATTCTTATTACGGGTGCCAATGGATTCATTGGGAAACACCTAAGCAAAGCTTTAATTACTCAAGACGCTAATGTTTTTAAAACGGTTCGCCATTTAAGTCAGCACGTAGAGGCTACTACTGTAGTCGCTGAATTGACCGACCAGCAGCAGGTGTCTCGTGTTTTTGAGCAAGTGCAGCCTGAGTATGTCATTCACTTAGCGAGCTGTAAAAATAAAGGGGATGAGGCTCATCAATTTTATGACACTTATGATGTGAATGTTTTAATGGCAAAAAATATCATTCAAGCATGCCAGTCTACGCCCAATTTTAAGCGGTTAATCACATTAGGCAGTTGTGATGAGTATGGTTTAGCGGTCACTCCATTTAAGGAAGAGGCTCAGGAAAATCCGACGAATGCGTATGGGGCTTCAAAGTTAGCGATTACAAAAATGTTGACAACGCTTTTTCACAGCAGACAATTTCCTTCTGTTACGTTAAGGCCGTCAATCGTCTATGGCCCAGGGCAAGTTGATAACATGTTTATTTCGCAATTAGTGCGAACCTTGTTAGCTGGCCATACCTTCGCCATGAGTGCAGGTGAACAAAGGCGTGACTTTCTTTATATTGATGATTTGGTTCGTGCCATTATCAAGTCTCTAGATGCTAATAATCATGTCAATGGTCGCATTTTTAATATTGGGTCAGGTGTTGCGTATCAACTAAAAGAAGTTTCAAAAATTGTTGCTAATATTATTGGTGAGACGGCTAAAGTTAAACTAGGTGCGATAAAGTACCGAAGTAATGAGGTGATGGATTACTCCATTGACATTAAACAGGCAAGTAAACACCTTGTTTGGCTGCCTACTTTTGATTTGGAAACTGGCTTAACACACACTATTGAAAATTTCTATGCTTAGAATAGACTACTACTCTGATTGCCCATTTTTCGCAGGTTGCGAAGCAATGCTAGCAAACTTTGTTAATAGCTCTAGTTTTAATGAACAATATGACTTGGCTTTGTTCTACCGTCACTCAGGCCAATATGTTGAGGGAATGAATAAAAGAATGAAGCAAGGCGTGCAAACGATGCCTATCTTCTTCCCTGACCTATCTACGATAGACCTTTTACCTACTTTTATATCTTTACCTATCAAGCGAGTATTCGTTAACGTTTTTCGGCTGGTTTTAACGCCGGTATTGTTTGTTTACGAAATGATCTATTTATTTCGATTATTTAAAAAAAGAAAGCCTGACATATTACATCTTAACAATGGCGGTTATCCTGGCGCCTTGTCAGTACGTGCCGCAGCTATTGCTGCGAAGTTAGCTGGGGTTAGTAGAGTATTGATGGTGGTTAATAACTTGGCTGAAGACTACAAAAGACCGTCAAGGTGGTTGGATTATCCAGTCGACTTCATGGTTTCTAGATGTGTTCACCGTTTCGTTACAGGTTCTAATGCTGCTGCCAGTAGGCTGAAAACTGTATTGAATTTACCAAGTGAGAAAATTGTTTCGATTCATAATGGTATTACGCAAAAGGCAGTCAGAAGTAGCCAAGCTGAATCTTTAGATCGACTAGGCTTAAATGATTATAATGGCGTGTTATTTGGTGTGGTGGCTTTATTAATCCCTAGAAAAGGGCATCAAGTACTATTGGAGGCTGTATTACAACTGAAAAACGATGGTCAGTTACTTGCTGGCGAATTTAAAATTCTCATTGAAGGTCATGGCTATTTAAGGCAGAATCTTATGGGTTTTGTGAAGAGCAACGCACTGTCAGAGTGGGTTGCTTTCGTCGGGGATGAAAAACACATTGTTGATTTTATGTCTATTCTAGACGTATTGGTTTTACCATCAATTAACAATGAAGATTTTCCTAACGTTATTATTGAAGCAATGTCACTTGGAAAGCCTGTTATTGCTAGTGAGTTAGCTGGAACGCCAGAGCAAGTAGTAGAAGGTGTGACAGGGTGTTTGGTAGAGCCAGCTGATGTAATACAACTAAGTAAAGCCTTACGTACTTTTGTGGATAATAAAAGTAATTTACCCGGTATGGGTAAAGCAGCACTAAATAGATATAAGCAATACTTTACAAGTCAGACAGCTTTATCGAATTATTCGGAAATGTATCGGTTGTTAGCAGTGGAATCAAAATAAAAGATATGAAATCATTTTTTTCAACATTCAAAGGTAAGCGCGTGTTCATCACTGGGCATACGGGTTTCAAGGGGTCATGGCTTGCCTATATATTACACCAAGCTGGCGCTGAAGTGATGGGCTATGCACTACCACCATCGACTCAAACCAGCCATTTTGACTTGCTAAAACTAGATAAGAAAATAAAACATACTGAAGGCGATATTCGTGACAGAAAGCGACTTTCAACATTATTAAATGATTTTCAACCTGAGTTTGTGTTTCATTTGGCCGCGCAAGCACTGGTTAGGTCGTCATATGATGATCCTGCCGATACGTTTGAAACGAATGTACAAGGATCAGTTAATCTACTAGAAGCGGTTCGTCATTGTGATACGGTTAGGTCATTGGTGTATATTACTTCGGATAAATGCTATGAGAACTTAGAGTGGGTTTGGGGCTATAAGGAATCAGACCAGTTAGGTGGAAGAGACCCATACAGCGCCTCAAAAGCAGCAGCTGAACTTGTATTTTCATCTTATGATCGATCATTCTTTTCTGAGCGAACTGCTCTCGGTGTGGCTTCCGCTAGAGCGGGTAATGTCATTGGTGGTGGTGATTGGGCTATTGATAGAATTATTCCTGATTGTATTAGAGCTATTGAGGCAGGTAAGCCCATTCAGTTACGCAAACCCGAGGCCACTAGGCCTTGGCAACATGTGTTAGAACCATTGTCTGGCTATTTACTATTAGCCGCAAAATTATACGACGAGCCTAAAGAATGGGGTGGTGCTTGGAACTTTGGCCCATCAACAAATGATGTACGTACCGTAAAAGATGTGGCTGAGACTATCGTGCAGCATATTGGGAAAGGGGTGGTAGAGGTCATTGGTGATGTAAAGCAGGTGCATGAGGCTAGATTATTACAGTTGAATTGTGATAAGGCCCATCAGTTGTTAAACTGGAAGCCTCGCTGGGAAGTTGATCAAACATTAGATGCAACAGCAAGTTGGTACAAAGGAATAATGAATGGTAGTGATGCAGAAACAATTACCCGACAACAAATCCATGCATTCTTTCCAGAGTTGTCATGATTGATGGTGTCATTTTAACGCCGCTTCGTCAAATATTTGACGAGCGTGGCAAAGTGATGCATATGATGCGAGAAGATTCTCCTGTGTTTACTCGGTTTGGTGAAATCTACTTCTCTTGTACGCACCCTAATACTGTAAAAGCTTGGCATCTTCATAAAGAAATAACCTTGAATTATGCTGTAATTTCTGGAGCAATTAAATTTGTACTGTATGACGATCGCGTTGAAAGTCCAACCAAGGGAGAAGTGCAAGAAATATTCATTTCTCCTGAAAACTACATGCTAGTTACCGTGCCGCCAATGATCTGGAATGGGTTTAAGTGTGTTGGGACTGAAACAGCAATCGTAGCCAATTGCGCGACATTGCCACATAGCCCAAAGGAAATTATTCGGAAATCTCCTGGAGATAATAAGATCCCTTATGAGTGGGCACTAGAGCATCGTTAGATATATCAATAATTGAGTGCGATTAAAAGAACTTTAAAAGAAAGATGGCTTTATGAAAGTAATACTATTAGCAGGCGGATTTGGTACAAGGCTTTCGGAATACACCGATATTGTACCTAAACCTATGGTGCAGGTCGGTGGTAAACCCATTTTATGGCATATCATGCAGACCTATGCAAAATTCGGGCATAAGGATTTTTATGTTGCCTTAGGTTATAAAGCAGAAGTGATTAAAGATTATTTCCTTAACTACCGCTCACTTAACTCTGACTTTACTGTTGATTTATCTACAGGTAATATTTCTCCACATCAAGTCGATGAGCATGCCGATTGGAAGGTTACATTGGTCAATACGGGTAATGATTCAATGACAGGTGGACGTGTTAAACGTATGCAGAAGTTTGTAGGCAAAGAGCCTTGCATGATTACTTATGGTGATGGTGTTGCAGATATTGATCTTGACAAAGTACTAGCATTTCATCGCAGCCATGGAAAAATGGTAACGGTTTCTGCTGTTAGACCTGCAGCACGTTTTGGTGAGCTTGAATTAGACGGAAATAAAGTGGCTAGTTTTCAAGAAAAACCACAACTGCACGAAGGTTGGGTCAATGGCGGCTATTTTATCGTAGAACCTGAGTTTTTTGACTTAATAGAAGGTGATAGCACATTACTTGAACGTGAGCCACTAGAAGCAGCAACCAAAGCGGGTGAGTTAATGGCCTACCGCCATGACGGCTTCTGGCATTGTATGGATACAAAACGAGATCATGAGGTACTAGAGTCTTTATGGGATAATGGTGCGCCTTGGGCTGTTTAGAGACTATTTCTTTAGTGGCTTGTTAGGTGCGCATACTAATAACAGGAGCCTATGGTTTAGTCGGCGGGCGTCTTGCTAAACATTTGGTGGCCGAAGGCCATCAGGTCATTCTCGGATCTAGAGCTAATCATTTGTGTGCAGAGTGGTTACCTGAAGCAACTAATGTGCAACTTGAATGGAATAGCCAGGCGTCATTAGAAAGTGCATGTGAAAGCGTTGATATTATTGTTCATGCTGCAGGGCTGAATGCGCAAGATTGTAAAGAAAATATTGTTCAAGCATTTGAGGTCAACGCCTCTAATATAGGAAGGCTAATACTAGCGGCTATTAATGCGCGTGTGAAGCGCATTGTTTATTTGTCAACTGCACATGTTTATGCAAATCCATTGTTAGGTGATATTACGGAAAAAAGTTGCCCTTATAATTTACACCCTTATGCAAGTTCTAATTTAGCGGGCGAACATATTGTATTAGCTGCTGACGGGATTGAAAGTATAGTTTTACGGCTTTCAAATGCTTTTGGTGCACCTACGCATAAAGACGCAGACTGCTGGATGTTGTTAATGGGTGACTTATGCAGGCAAACGATTGAACATGAATGCATTACCCTAAAATCGGATGCTTCACAGTTGCGGGACTTTTTAACCCTAGCCGATGCTGTTGCTGCGATTGAGCATTGTATTAATATCTCATTAGAATCAACCAAAATCAACATCTTTAATGTTGCTGGTGAAAATACGTTAAGCATTCTTGAAATGGCCAAAATAATTGCAGGGAGAGCAAAAGTGTTGTTTGGTTACCAACCAGAGATTAAAGAACTATCAGTGCGTTCGCCTTTTTCAGACAACTTAAACATTAGTATAGAAAAACTTAAATCAACTGGGTTTTCTTTGCAAAACCCTATACAACAAGAAATTGATGAAACACTATTGTTTTGTCATAAATACTTTAAGAAATTAAATTTATGAAGAATGGTAATGAGCCCTTAATCACGGTCATTGTGACTACATATAACCGACGTGATTTATTAGGCGAGACAATACAATCAATCTTAAATCAAACATTCACTAATTTTGAATTGATTGTTGTTGATAATATGTCGGCAGATGGCACGAGTGAGTATGCTGATAGCATTCAAGATGAACGGGTTTCTTATTATAGAAGCCCCAATCATGGTGTGATCGCAGTGAATAGGAATTATGGGATAAGGTTGGCAAAAGGTGAGTTCTTGGCTTTTTGTGATGATGATGATTTATGGTTGCCACATAAACTAGCAACGCAAATGGCTGTTCTAAGTGAAAATGATCAAGCCGTTATGTGTTACGGACAAGCTGAATGTTTCATTGATGATAAAGTAGTGAAAGAGCGTATGTCTAATCGTGTAGTAAAGACGCATCATTACTTTAATTTATTACGTGGTAATTACATGGCAAATTCAAGCGTAATCATTAAAAAATCAATTTTTGATCAGTTGGGACTATTAAATGAGTCTCCCGATATAAGAGAAGATTACGAAATGTGGTTACGTGTGGCAAGAAACTTTCAAATAACCAGTACGGAAGAAATATTAATTAAATACAGGCTACATGTGAATAATGTAGCAGGGAATAGACTTAAAGAAACATTGAGAGCTATTGCAACTTTGAAAAGCTTAGTTAAGGTTCTTAAAATCCCATATTACTTATATTGGCCAAACCTAGTTATCCATTACTTAAAGTATTTGCTTTATAAGACAAATATTATTAAAACTTAATCCGAGAGAAATGTTAAAATGAAAGTATTAGTTGCTGGAGCAAGTGGTTTCATTGGAAGCTTACTTACAAAGAAGCTTGTAAAAAGCGGGTTTAATGTATGTGTCCTAACACGTTCTTTAAACAAAACTTTCCCAAATGGTGTTAAAGTTGTTATTGGTGATTTATGTTCGTCAAACTTGAACTTATCCGGTGTGATAGACGATTGCGATGTCATATTCAATTGCGCAGGAGAAATTAACGATACTAAAAAGATGTACGCTCTCCATGTGCAAGGCACTCAAAAGCTACTTAATGAAGTCAATAGTAGTGGCCGTACTCAAAAGAGCGTGCACTGGGTACAGCTTAGTAGTGTAGGTGCTTATGGGCCGCCAAGTATTGCAGGGACGCCGCGGGTAGTAATAGAGTCGACACCTTGCAACCCAAAAGGGGAGTATGGAATTACGAAAACACTAGCGGACGAATTGCTAATAGGTACAGCAAGAAATGAAAATATAACGTTTACAATTTTAAGGCCATCAAATGTCGTTGGTATGTCTATGGCTAACCAGTCATTCTTTAATTTTCTCAACAGAATACGAAAAGGAATGTTCTTTTATATTGGATCAAGAGATTCCATTGTTACTTACGTGCATGTTGATGATGTTGTTAATGCAATGTTGCTTTGCGCAACACATGAAAATGCACGTAACCAAGTATTCAACTTGTCTAACGATTGTAATCTTTCAGACATTGTTACTAAAATCAAAAAATCAAAAAAGAAATGTATGCGTGTGCCTGAGAAGCTTTTGAGGATAGTTGTTAAATTATGTTTAAGTGTACATCCATTACCGATTACAAATAAAATGATTGATGCACTGGTTGCTAAAACCACATACCCAACCTCAAAAATCACACATGAACTAGGTTTTCATATGCATTATGCAATCCCAGATTTCGCGTTGTTATGCGTAGATAAAAATACAAAAAATAAATATGAGTAGACAAAAAATCTTATTTCTAAAATACTTTCACTTTGATCGTCACAAAGTATCAATATTGCTACTGGGGTTAGTGTTTTTTTGTTTTTCAATCTCTGCTGCACTGTTGTTTCAAAAGCTTATTCTTCCACACTTGACATCAATATTAGCACCTGGGATGGCCTTAACAATAGACTCTGTTCGCTATGATTCAATAGCGTTAGAAATGGCGCAACAAATTAAACAACACGGTTGGTCTAGTTGGCAGTTGTTCCCCAATAACTACACAAGTCCCCACGTGTCAATATTGGCCGCTTTGTATGCTGTTTTTGGACACGACCCTACATTAGCTATTCCACTTAACGCTTTGTTTCATGCACTAGGTGGCGTGTTAGTTTTTATGATTGTTATTGAGCTTTCGTCAAACTATTTGGTCGGCGTTTGTGCGGGTATTATTGCCTCATTTATATTTGTTTTATTCCCTTCAGCGTTAAACTGGTACGGGCAAATTCTAAAAGATGGTTACGCTATTGTTGGCGTACTTGCCATTCTTTTAATATGGCTGAAAGGAGTAAGAGTTCCTCCCAACACTGGGAAGTCTTTTTTTCTTATATTGTTAAGCTTATTAGTTTTATGTTTTTTAGTTATTATTAGACCCTATTATTTTAAACTCATTTTGTTGTTCTTGATTATTTGGTTTATTGCGATGATTATTGCAAGATTTTTTTTAATGCATAAAAACGCTTGGGTATTTTTTCTATATGTAATATTGACTTTTGCCCCGGCATATGGATTTTTAGACAGTATTGGTACATTTTCTCAAGCAAGGTCTGGTGAAGCTTATGCTGCGCATCAAATAAAAGGATGGGGATGGCAGACCAATGATTTGTTACCCAGAAAATTAGACAAGCAACTAGAAATTGTCGCAAAAACAAGAGGAGGCCTAATTGCTGCTGGAATTGATAAAGGTGCGAGTTCGATTATTGATTCCAATGAGACACCTAGCAGTTTTGGAGAGGTGATAAGGTATTTGCCGCGAGCTTTTCAAATCGCATTACTTGCACCTTTCCCATCGACCTGGCTTGAGAAAATAAGCATGCCGAGATTATTAGCATCTGCTGAAATGGTTGTTATATATAGTTGCTTGTTTGGACTCATACCCTTGTTAAGACTAAATAAAAGCCCACAGGTAATTTTTGCATTTTGTTTTTCTGCATTTTTCTTGCTTGTTTATGGTTTTGTCTCAGCGAATCTTGGGACGTTATACCGGGTAAGGTATGCATTTGAGTTGATTATGGTTATGTTGGGCGTGATTGGCTGGGTTTCTCTTTTAAATCATAAGGGGGTGCTTCGACACTGGTTCGATAAGCTGAAAGAAAGAGCGCCTCCTTTTACTACAGTTATTGATAACCCTGTTGAGAAAAAGGGAAGCATGAGCCGAAAAAGTGTTATTGGGGCAAGCGGGATTGTGAGTTTCATAACATTAATTGGCTTTATGGGCTTCTTTTTAAGAGATGTTTTAATGGCACATGAATTCGGTTTTGGAAAAGATTTAGATGGTTTTTTTCTTGCATTACTAATACCAATGTTTGTTGTCACAGTGTTTTGCATACCGCTAGGTGCAGCAAGTGTGCCATTTTTGAATAGAATTTCTGAAAAGGAATCAAGCATTAAGCTAGATGAAATTGTTTCTCATTTGCTTTCAATTGTTTTACTAGTGATTTTTTTTGTATCTATTTTTATATTTTTTTTAAGTCCTGCCATCTTTGAACGTTTGCAAATGGAAGTACAAGGAATTGCTGTTAATGAAAGTTTGTCGACGCTGTTAGTTTTGGCACTTGTTATTTTAATTTTGAGTGGGGCTGTGATTCTAGGGAATTCTGTATTGATGGTTAAAGAGAGATTAATTATCCCGAGTGCAGCACAGTTGGTTGTCCCGGTAATTGCAGTCCTAGCATTATTTTTGTTTGGAAATTCTTATGGCGTAGTATCTGTAATGGCTGGTATGGTTGTTGGCCAAATTGTCAATTTGATTATTGTTCATCTGTACCTAAAAAAGTATGAAGTTAGTTTAATACCACGGTATAAAGCTACTATAAATCAAGATTTATCAGTCTTATGGGGACAGTATTTCCCTCTGCTTGCATCTGCTTTTTTTGCAGGAGTGATATTGCCTATTGATATAATGTTGGCGTCTTCGGTAGAGAATGGGAGTGTGTCTATATTTAATTTAGGAATGAAAGTAGTATTATTTATTTCTGGTTTATTAGGTGTGGTTGTTTCTAATGTGCTATTCCCTTATTTTTCTTCAATGGTCGAAAAAAAGAATCATAAAATGGTTAAAAAAGAACTTTCATTCTTCATGTTAGTAGCGACTTTTATTTCAATCCCAGCCAGCGTGATATTCTACATAGGGTCGGAACATATTGTGAGACTCGTATTTTATAATGGTACTTTTGCTGAAAGTGATTTAATGGCTGTTAAGCGTGTAATGCAATACTCAGTAGTGCAAATACCATTTTTTATTTGCAATATATTATTGCTAAAATATGCAACAGCTACACGCCATTTAATTGTGATTTCTTTCTCAGCCTTTTTTGGACTTTTGTTGAACATAGGGCTTAGCCTTGCATTAATGCCAGTGATGGGGGTCTCTGGAATAGCATTAGCCACTTCTGTTGCAATGATAGCGTCCTCTGCATTAATACTAATAATGCTCTCATTCTATGGACATATAAGTATCGTTGATATGATGCTGGTGCTATTAAATTGGCTGTTGTTCCTAACAACAATGGTAGCGTTACATTTCCAAAGCATACCTAGTGTAGTAATGGCTATTTTTAGCTATAGCATACTGCTATTTGCATACTATACATACTATAAGTTGACAAAAGATAATGAAGCCATCTACGCATCCTCGTAAATCAGGTAGAAAAATTTGTTTTGTCGTATCAAGCGCGATGACGGTTAATGCATTTTTGCAAGAACCAATAAAAATCCTCTCTAAAGAGAATGAAGTTTATGTGGCTGCAAATTTGGATGGATCTGATTCAATATCAGTTTTAAAGGACTCCAGTCGATTAATTTCAATCCCTTTGGAAAGAAAGGTATCGCTTTATAAAGATATCGTTGCTTTAGTAAGCTTGATTAAGTTGTTTCGAAAACATCAATTTGATGTTGTTCATTCTATGACACCTAAGGCAGGCTTTGTTGTGATGACAGCTGCTTTTTTTGCAGGCACAAAAATTAGAGTTCACACCTTTACTGGACAAGTTTGGTATACCAAAACAGGTTTAAGAAGGCACTTTCTTAAACAGCTTGACAAAATTGCGGGGTTGTTTGCCTCTCATGTTTTGGTAGATAGCCCTACACAACGAGATTTTCTATTGTCTGAGAGTGTAATAAACAATAAGAAGTCCTCTGTATTACAAAAAGGCTCAGTGGCCGGAGTCGATTTGGAAAAGTTTAAGTCAAATCCTACTGCTAGAGATACATTGATATCTACACTAAACTTTAATAAAGATGATGTGGTTATATTATTTTTAGGTAGGTTGGTTATAGATAAAGGGATATTGGATTTAGCTTCTGCATTTGTCAAAATAAATGAAGGCCGACAATCGGTACGATTGTTGATTGTTGGGCCAGATGAAGAAAACTTACTACCTGAAGTGAATGTTATTACTAAAAGCTGTATGGATAGTGTTCACCATGTAGGTTTTACTGATGTTCCCCAAGACTATATGGCCGCCTCAGATATTTTATGTTTACCTAGTTACCGTGAAGGGTTTGGAGGTGTTGTAATTGAGGCAGCAGCAGCAGGTATTCCAGCAGTGGGCTCGAGAATCTATGGTTTAATGGACTCGATTGCTGAAAATGAAAGTGGATTGCTTTTTGAAGCAGGTGACGTTTCGGCATTACATCTTTGTTTAGTACAACTTGTGGAAAATAAGTCTTTAAGGCTTAAGCTCGGCCAGAATGCTAGACGACGTGTAGAAAAACATTTTTCGAGTGGGTTGTTGGCTGAAGCTTGGTCTGATTACTATAGTACAAAACTATGAAGCGATTCATTGACTTTTTGTTTGCATTTATTTTTCTAGTATTTACATTACCATTAATTATTGTAGTATTGATTGCTATTAGAATAAGTTTAGGCAGTCCAGTTTTATTTACTCAAATTAGGCCAGGCTTAGATGGTAAGCCATTTAAGTTGTTCAAGTTGAGAACGATGGCTTTAAGGTTTGATGTGAAAGGAAGTTTGCTGCCTGATGCGATGCGAATAGACCTACTAGGTTCTTTTTTAAGAAGCACTAGCTTGGATGAGTTGCCTAATCTGTGGAATGTTCTTGCTGGGCACATGAGTTTAGTTGGCCCTCGACCTTTGCTCATGGAGTATCTGTCAATATATAATAGCGAGCAAGCTCGCAGGCATGACGTTAAGCCTGGAATTACAGGTTGGGCGCAGGTGAATGGCCGCAATGCGATCAGTTGGGAAGATAAATTTAAGTTAGATATTTGGTATGTGGATAACCAGACCTTTTGGCTAGATATAAAAATTATTTTACTTACAATAAAAAAAGTATTTATTAGAGACGGAATTTCTGCAACTGGAGAAGTTACAATGCCCAAATTTACGGGTAGCAAAAAAATAAAATGAAAAACTATATTTATGGTGCAGGTGGACATGGAAAAGTCGTGCTTGATGCAATGCAAACAGCACTTATTGATTGTGTGGGGTTTGTGGATGACAAAGATATAGCATCATGGATGGGGTTAAGCGTAAACCCTATAGCTGATTTAAATTTAGAAAATGATTTTTGTTTGCACCTTGCAATTGGCAGCGCTAAGGTACGAGAAAGAATAGCTAAGAGTCTTGGTGATGTAAATTTCTTTAGCGTTAACCATTCAACTGCAGTTATTTCAAGATCAGCAGCCATAGGTATTGGTACCTTTGTAGCAGCTAATGCTATTGTTGGCCCAGATGCTATTGTTGGCAATCATTGCATTATTAATCACTCAGCAGTTGTTGATCACGACTGTATCATTGGAGATTACACGCACGTCGCACCCCAATCTAGTTTAGGTGGTGGTGTTAAAGTAGGTAAAGGTGTTTTGATTGGCTCAGGAGCAATTGTTTTACCCGGTGTTGAAATAGCTGATTACACCGTAATAGGTGCGGGTGCTGTCGTGATAGCAAACATTATTGCTGAAGGCACTACCGTTATAGGTACTCCAGCTAGCGTAAAAAAATAGATAAGGTAATTTAGTTACATGTTAAACCATCCAAATATCTCTGCATGGCCATTTTATGAGGCTGATGAAATTGAGGCTGCAATTCAAACTTTAAACTCTGGGCGGGTGAACTATTGGACTGGTGAATTAGGTAAACAGTTTGAGCTAGCTTATGCCAAATCTGTTGGTAAAAAGTATGGTGTGGCATTAGCTAATGGCACAGTGGCTTTAGAATTAGGGCTTCGTGTTCTTGGCGTGAAAGAAGGGGATGAAGTGATTGTGGCTAGCCGTAGTTATGTTGCTTCTGCGAGTTGTGTTTTGCTACTAGGCGCAACACCCGTATTTGCAGATGTGGATGCAGATAGCGGTAATATTAGTGCGGAAACGATCGCACCGCTTATCACTAATAAAACTAAAGCAATTATTCCAGTACATGTTGGTGGTTGGCCAGCCGAAATGTCTGAAATTATGTCATTGGCGAATAGGCATAATTTAAAAGTAATTGAAGATTGCGCTCAAGCTCATGGTGCCTATAGTAATGGCAAGCCAGTTGGGGCATGGGGACATGCTGCTATATTTAGCTTCTGTCAAGACAAGATAATATCTACTGGCGGTGAGGGCGGTATGCTTTTGCTGGACAATGAATCAGCTTACAAAAAAGCTTGGTCCTATAAGGATATAGGCCGAAGCTATGATGCTGTTTTTAATCAATCACATCCTGAAGGTTTTAGATGGTTAACTGAAAATGTGGGTTCAAATTTCAGAATGACTGAATTTCAAGCTGCGATAGGTTTAAAGCAGCTAAGCAAACTGCCTATTTGGATTAAGCAGCGTGGTAGCAATGCACAAGCGATTATTAACGTGCTTAACCAGTTTGATTTTATGGATATTCCTACGTCAGGTAATAGTCATAGCAAGCATGCATATTATCGGCTCTACGCTAAAATAAAACCTCAAGTTAGGATATCATCGTTTACTGATGAGGCATTAAGACAGTATGTGATCCGTGAAATGGAAGCTGCTGGCGTGCCTTGTTTTTCTGGGTCTTGTGCTGAAATATACCGTGAAAAGTTATTTGCTAATATTCAAGGTTTGCAGAAAAAAAGGTTGCAAAACGCAGCCGCTTGGGCTGATAACGGTTTATGTTTTTTAGTGGATCATACAATCACATCTGAGCAGTTAAATAAAATGACTAATGCTATTAGACATGTAATGCTGGATTTAGTGGAAAAGATAGAAATATGAATTTATTTAATTATCAAATGGTGGTGAAATATAGAGCCATTTTAGCCTCACTCCACGATGTGTTTGTTGCATGTCTTGCTTGGTATGCCGCATTCTTATTGCGATTTAATTTCAACATCCCTACTATATTTTTTGATTCTCTATGGTTTGTTATGATTGCCGTACCGATACAAATGTTATCTTTCACATGGTTTGGCTTGTATAAAGGCATTTGGCGGTTTGCTAGCCTCCCTGATTTGAAGAGAATTGTGCTGGCAGTTATATTTTCCTCCATTGTAATTAGTGGCTTTTTATTGCTTAGTAGTTTCGTTACTACACCGAGGGCAGTATTGCTTCTCAATCCACTTTTGTTGATTTTATTTGTTGGCGGAAGTAGGTTTTTTTATCGGGCATGGCAGGAGCATCGTCTATATGGAAAAATGGGAACAAAAGGCAAACCTGTTATCGTCTTAGGGGCAGGAGAGGCTGCGATTGCATTAGTTAAAGATTTGGCCAAGAGTGAAGTATGGCAAGTAATTGGTCTACTTGACGATGACAAAGCAATTCATGGACGACAGCTATTAGATGTAAAAGTGTTAGGCAGTATCGAAGCGTTGCCTAAATTAGCGCTAAAGTATCAAATTGAAGATGTTATTGTTGCGATGCCTGCAGCGGCACATCAAGCACGGCGTGTCGCTGTAGAAACTGCAAACAATTGTGATATGACAGTGCTTACAGTCCCTGCATTTGATGATTTGATGAGTGGCAAGGTCAGTATCTCGCAAGTTCGTAATGTTGAGGTGGAAGATTTGCTTGGGCGTGAGCTGGTGCAGTTAGATGACTTAGGGCTACATGAGCTGATTGAGAATAAAACTGTGCTAGTGAGTGGGGCAGGAGGCTCGATAGGTTCCGAACTTTGCAGACAAGTGATTAAATATCAACCTAGTCAGCTAATTTGTTTAGACATCTCAGAGTATGCTTTGTACCAAGTTGAGCAAGAATTTAGCAATGCGCAATCAGATCAAAAAATAGCAATAACTTATGTGACATCTGACGTGAAAAATAGTAAGCGTGTTGCTTCTCTTTTGGAAAAGTATAAACCTGCTGTTGTTTTTCATGCTGCTGCATATAAACATGTGCCATTAATGGAAAATGTAAATGTAGCTGAAGCTTTATCCAATAATGTAGTGGGAACACATACAATAGCTAATGCATCTAAAGAAGCAGGTGTTGATAAGTTTGTATTGATATCTACGGATAAAGCTGTTAATCCAACCAATGTGATGGGGGCAAGTAAGCGGTTAGCTGAGATGGTTTGTCAGGGATTACAAGGCGAAGAGGGGACAAAGTTTGTAGTGGTAAGGTTTGGCAATGTACTTGGTAGCAGTGGTAGTGTCATACCAAAATTTCGTGAGCAAATAGCCAATGGTGGGCCAGTGACGATTACACACCCTGAGATTACCCGCTTTTTTATGTCAATCCCAGAAGCGGCACAATTAGTGATGCAAGCAGGTGTAATGGGAACTGGTGCTGAGATATTTGTATTAGATATGGGTGATGCAGTTAAAATAGCTGATCTTGCTCAAGACATGATCCGTTTATCAGGTTTGCGCCAAGAAGATATTGAGATTGTATTTACTGGCTTGCGACCAGGCGAGAAGCTATATGAAGAGCTACTGGCTGATGATGAGCATACACTTGCTACACCGCATGAAAAATTGCGAATAGCGGTTGCCCGTTCAACAGATATTGTTTGGGTAAACAAACTATTGAAATGGATTGGGTCGATTCAAGGATCGGATGAACAACTGATTAAAGAAGGGTTGAAAACTTGGGTGGAAGAGTATGAAATTGACCTAAATAGTAAGATTCGCTCAAGTTCAAGTGCTGAAATAACAACAATACACTAGAAATCTTATGAATAAAATCACAAAAGCAGTTTTCCCGGTTGCTGGGTTAGGAACAAGGTTTCTACCCGCAACAAAAGCCAGTCCTAAAGAAATGCTACCTATCGTCGATAAGCCGTTAATTCAATATGCAGCTGAAGAAGCGATAGCTGGCGGTGCTACCGAATTAATATTTATTACAGGTCGCAATAAACGGGCTATTGAAGACCATTTTGATGAAGCAAGTGAGTTAGAGGCTTCGTTAGAAGCTAGCGGAAAAAAGGAATTATTAGCATTGCTCAAAGGCATTCTTCCTTCTCATGTCTCTTGCATTTTTATTCGGCAGCCTAAAGCGCTAGGATTAGGTCATGCAGTGCTATGTGCTAAGCCTGTTGTTGGTGGTGTACCATTTTCTGTGATTTTGGCTGACGATTTGATTGATGCTGACACTTCTGCAACAAAGCAAATGGTAGATATTTATAGCAATAAGGGATGTTCGATACTGGGCGTGGAAGATGTTCTACCAAGCGAAACAGCTAGCTATGGCATTGTGGATGCAAAAGAAATTGCACCAGGCTTGCTTAAGGTTAATGGGATTGTTGAGAAGCCAAAACCAGCCGAAGCGCCATCTACACTAGCTGTAGTAGGCCGCTATATTTTAACGGCTAAGATATTTGATTGTTTAGAAAAAGTGAAGCCAGGCAAAGGCGGTGAGATTCAATTGACTGATGGCATTGCTGACTTAATGCAATTAGAAGACGTATTGGCTTATCGTTTCTCTGGAAAACGATTTGACTGTGGAAGTAAGCTTGGGTTCATGAAGGCTAATGTTGAGTTAGCCTTAAAGCATCCTGAGTTGGCTAAAGAATTTGCTGAATATCTGCAGAATCTAAAAAAATAAATCCTCTTATGCAAAAAGCTAATCCAGATCAGTATTTAGCTACCTCTGAAGTTTTGTATAGTCAGCAAGCGGTGAGTGATGCAGTCTCTTGCATTGCAGAGCAATTAAACAAGGATTATCCCAATAAGCAGCCCATTGTATTATGTGTCATGGGTGGAGCGGTCGTTTTTACAGGGTTGTTGCTTCCCAAACTAACTTTTTCGCTAACATTTGATTATGTGCACGCCACTAGATATAAGGGTGATATTGTATGTGACAATTTAAATTGGATAGTTAAACCAAAAGAAAATATCAAAGGAAGGTATGTTTTAATATTAGATGATATTTTGGATGAAGGCATTACTTTGCGAGCTATCGCTGATGAGTGCTTGCAGTTAGGCGCTAAAGAAATAAAAGTTGCGGTATTAGTTAATAAAGATTTAAATAAAAGTAAATCAATCTCTTCAGATTACACAGGTGTTACAGTGCCTAATCGGTATGTTTTTGGCTGTGGCATGGACGTGTATGGTTGGTGGCGGAATTTACCTGCAATTTATGCATTAAAGAATAACTGATTTTGGTGCTAATAATGCAAGTACCTCCTCATTATCAACTCGATTCTTAATTATGAGAGGTGCGCAATGAAGAAATTAATGCGGTTTGAGGCACGTGTTCAATGTTATTCAAATACCATTTCCAATAAAAAAAGCATGTAGGATTTTTTATCTTGAGAAGAAAGTGGTCCATGGTTGCTATTGAGACAATGGCATGCAATCTCGTATATATAGGAACGTCTATGGTAAGTAAAATGGTTTGTATTTGATGATGAGAACAGGTTTATTGTTGCGTCTAGAGAGGCCACTTCTATCGGTAATGCAATTCAAAATTCAGCGCAAAGCAATTGGAAACGCACGGCAAAAAGTGCTCTTATAATGCCTATTTTTTAAATATTAAATACAGCTTATACGATATATTCTCGTTGGTTTTAAAACCATATGCTTGGATAGAAGTGAACACGTTATAATCTAGTATTCTTCTTAATCTTTATCAGAAACTACATGAACAAAAGTAAGTCATCTAAACGCAATAACGATCCTTACGCAAAAAGAGAGGCTTCTCAATATGATGCGCCTTTGCCTAGTCGCGAGCTTATTTTGCAGGTGCTTTCTGAGCAAGGAATTCCGCTTAGTTTAGAGCAGTTGTATGAATTGTTAGAGATTGGTAACGATGAGCGTGAAATCTTTAGCAAACGGTTAAATGCGATGGAGCGCGAAGGTCAAATTATGCGCAACCGCAAAGGTGCGTTATGTTTGGCAGATAAGATTGAAGCAATTCCCGGTGTAGTGCAAGGTCATCCTGATGGCTTTGGTTTTCTTCTTCCAGATGACAAAGTCACATATCCTGAAGATTTGTTTTTGTCTAACAAAGAAATGCAACAAGTGATGCATGGTGATCGTGCGATGGTGCGTATGGCCGGACTAGATCGTAAAGGGCGGCCGGAAGGTAAGATTGTTGAGGTGTTGGCGCGCACTAACAAAACGATCGTAGGCCGCGTCATGCAGGGGAAAGGGGTCACTATTGTTGCGGCAGAAGATAAACGCATCAATCAAGATATTTTGATTCCATACCATTTGGATATGGATGCCAAAGTCGGTCATGTTGTAATGGTTGAAATTACTGATCAACCATCTAAACACGCGCACCCAATGGGTAAAGTCGTGCAGGTACTAGGTAACTATGCTGATAGCGGTATGGAAATAGAAATTGCGCTACGTAAGCATAAGCTACCACATCAGTTTTCACCTGCAACGCTTACACAATCTGAAGCGATTCCTAAAACAGTTCAGCCAGCAGATTATAAAGACAGAATTGATTTGCGCGAATTACCATTAATCACAATTGATGGTGAAACGGCACGTGACTTTGATGATGCGGTATACGCTGAGCCAAAGGGTGCAGGCTGGCGTTTAGTGGTTGCTATTGCTGATGTGAGTTTCTATGTGCAGCCAGAGGATGCGTTAGATAAAGATGCTTTTGAGCGGGGCAATTCTATTTATTTCCCCCGGCGAGTTATACCCATGCTGCCAGAAGCTTTATCGAATGGATTGTGTTCACTTAACCCTGATGTAGAGCGGTTATGCATGGTGTGTGATATGCAAGTGAATGCGGATGGCGTTGTCAAACAATATAAATTCTATCCTTCCGTTATGTTGTCTAAAGCTAGGATGACTTATACCAAAGTGTCTGACATGCTAGAAAACCCAAATGGCGAAACTGCACAAGAATATGCCGCCATTATGCCGCATGTGCAAAACCTGAATGCTTTGTTTAAAACCATGTTAATACAACGTAAAAAGCGTGGTGCAATTGAGTTTGAGACATCAGAAACTGTCATGATGTTTAATGACCAAGGTAAAATAGACCGCATCGTACCTAGCACGCGTAATGAAGCGCATAAAATTATTGAAGAGTGCATGTTGGCGGCTAATGTTTGTGCCGCAGATTTTTTAAGTGTAGAAAAGCATGCTGCACTTTACCGTGTGCATGAAGGCCCGACAGCTGAAAAATTAACGCTGCTACGCACTTTTATGGCTGAATTTGGCTTTGGTGTTGATGGCGGCGAAAAGCCTCACGCAAAAGACTATGCTAAGTTAATGAGCCAAATTAAAGGTAGGCCTGACGAACAATTATTGCAAACTGTTTTATTAAGGTCTATGCAGCAAGCTGTTTACAGCCCTGATAATTTAGGCCATTTTGGCTTGGCCTATGATGCCTATGCACACTTCACTTCACCGATTAGGCGCTATCCGGATTTGTTGATTCACCGCGCTATTAAAGCAGCATTATCTAAAGACACCTATCGATCAAAAGATTGGCACGTACTGGCTGAACATTGTTCAATGACTGAGCGTAGGGCAGATGAAGCGAGCCGCGATGTGACGAACTGGCTTAAATGCTTTTACATGCAAGATAAAATTGGTGAAGTGTTTGCAGGAACAGTATCTGGTGTGACCGCTTTTGGTGTGTTTGTCGCACTAGATGGTGCTTACGTAGAGGGATTGCTACATGTTACTGAGCTTGGTAATGATTATTTCCACTATGATAAAGCACGTCACGAAATGGTTGGCGAGCGTACACATGCTAAATACCGTTTAGGGGATAGGGTAACCATTAAAGTAGCCCGGGTTGATTTAGAAACAACCAAAATGGATTTTAGTCTGGTTGGAAAGACAGCAAGTGCAGGGGGATCAAATAAGCGTGAAAACGACAATAGACTCAATGCAAAACCAAGTGATAGCAATAAGTCGAATGCTGCTTCAAAAAAATCAACCAATAAGCAATCTAAAGCAAATCGCCAAACTGGCAAAGCAAACAAAAAATCAACTAAGAGAAAAAGTAAACGATGAGTGATCCACGTATTTTATTTGGCTTTCATGCTGTATTAAGCCGTATGCGCCAACACGCAACTAGCCTCCAAGAAATTTTAATTGATCAAGACCGTATTGACCCACGGATGAAAGATTTATTAAAACTCGCTGAAGCTTCTAATGTCCGTGTTATGCAGGTTGATCGTGGGCGATTAGATGGTATGGCCGGTAGAAATGGACGCCACCAAGGTGTGATTGCACGCGTGATTGATACGCCAATTCCATACAAAGATATTCATGATGTTTTAGCGTCTGATTTAACTGAAGCGCCATTCTTTCTCATTTTAGATGGTGTGGAAGACCCGCATAACTTAGGGGCTTGTTTACGTGTTGCCGATGCAATGGGTGTGCACGCTGTGATTGCACCTAAAGACCGTGCTGTAGGCTTAAATGCCACTGTACGTAAGGTAGCTAGTGGTGCAGCAGAAACAGTACCATTTATCGCTGTGACAAACCTTGCACGCACGATTCGTGAGTTAAAAGAAGCCGGTGTTTTTGTGATTGGCACAACAATGGATGCGCCTAATACATTACTGAATGCTAAATTAGATGGGCCGATTGCTTTAGTGTTAGGTGCGGAAGGCGATGGTATCCGCCGTTTAACAGCTGAAAACTGTGACGACTTAGTGACAATTCCAATGTTTGGTACTGTAGAGAGTTTGAATGTTAGTGTGGCGAGTGGCATCTGTTTGTATGAAGTGCGTAGGCAGAGGAATCTTTAGTCGTCAGACTAGCCTTGTCTATATTTCATTTATAACAGCCATTTTGGGCTGAATCATGTCGTGCATCGTGTAACCAATGCCGCCTATACCATAGCCAGAATGTCTACGACCTGCAAATGGCATCCAGTCAACACGAAAAGCCGTGTGGTCATTGACCATGACAGCGGTTGCATCAAGTCGTTTGATGCAATTGTTAGCGACGGCTAATGTATCGGTATACACCGCTGCTTGAAAAGCCACATTTAAGCTATTGGCAGTGTTAATGGCATCTTCAATATTAGCAAAGCTATATAAACATATTACTGGACCAAATATTTCCATCGTAGACACCTTGGCCTGATTAGGTGGGTTTAATAATACGGTGGGGGCATACGTGGTTTTACTGAGTTTTTTACCGCCAGTTAGTAGTTTTGCACCAGTGTTGACCGCTTCTTGCACCCACTCATCCACGCGCTCTACTTCTTGTGGAAGGATAAGCGGCCCAACTTCCGTATCTTCTTTATTGGCATCACCAACCTTAAGTTTTGATGCACCATTCACAAGGCGCTTTGCTACTTCGTCGATAATAGATTCGTGTATATACACACGCTGGGTAGAAACACAGACTTGCCCTGCATGATAGAAGCCACCTTTGAGTATAGAGGGTATTGTCTTTTCTAAATTGGCCGTTTTATCAACAATAGCCGGTGCCGCACCACCATGTTCAAGTGCACATCGTACACCAGGGGCAAGCTTGCTTTTTAGCCACCATCCAACTTTTGCAGAGCCAATGAAACTAAAAAAGTTAATTTTATTACTCGTTACTAATATTTCAGAGACATCGTTATCGCATATGCAAATTTGGCACCATTTTTTCCCAAAGCCGGCTAAATGGATTAATTCTACAAAGCGAGCACAATTAAGCGGTGTGGTTGCCGCAGGCTTGACAATGACTGGGCAGCCGACAGCAAGGGCAGGGACCACCTGGTGCACAATAAGGTTTAATGGATGATTGAATGCACTGACGGCTACAACAACGCCAATTGGCTCGTAGGAGGTATGTGCTTTTCTGCCGACAGAGGCCGCGGTATGACCCATAGGCACTTCTTCACCACGCATAATATGACTTAACTCTTTTATCGCTAAATGAATGCCATCAATAGCACGTGTTACTTCGACGCGTGCATCCATCAGTGGTTTGCCACCTTCTTTAGCAATCAGGGCAGCAAAGGCCTCAGCTTCTTTTTCTACTAACACAGCTAGTTTTTTAAGCATATTGCTACGCTCGTGGTGTTGTAACCAATGGTCTCTGTTTTTAAATAATATTGAGGCTGCATCTAACATAGCATTTGCATCATCAGCATTGTGCATAGGAATGCTTGCGAGCAGCTCACCATCAAACGGGGAACATACAGCTAATATCATCGTATCTTGGTTTTTGCCTACACTCATATCACACATGCCTTTTCTTTTAGCTCATCAATCAACACTTTTGTATTTTCTGAGTAATCGACCGGCAGCTCTATTAGGTGTACACCACCTTTTTCATAGCACTGGTTAATCAGTGGTAGAAAATCTTCCGTATTTTCGACACGGTGCCCTGTTGCACCATAACTATTGGCGTACATGACAAAGTCAGGATTATTAAATTCAAGCCCGAAATCTTGGTAGCCCATCGCGTATTGTTTCCAACGGATCATGCCAAATGAATTATCGTTAAGTACCAGTACGATTAGGTTTAGTTTTAGACGTACAGCGGTTTCCATTTCCTGACTATTCATCATAAAGCCGCCATCACCGCAAATCGCCATTACTCTACGCTCAGGATATAGACGCGCTGCTTCCATTGCTGAGGGCAGGCCAGCACCCATTGTGGCTAGTGCATTATCTAATAAGACAGTATTTGGTAGCCAAGTGCGATAATTACGTGCAAACCAAACTTTATAGACCCCATTATCTAGCGCGATAATGCCATCTTCAGGCATCGCCTTTCGCACGTCAGCTACAAAGCGTTGGGGTTTCACTGGAAAACTAGGATCGTCTTTACCTTCCTCAATGTGTTGTAGTACATGTTTGCGTACTTTCATGAAGTAAGAAAAATCATGACTCTCAGTTTTTCCTACGCGATTAGCTAGACGCTCGATAGAGGTAGCGATATCACCAATTACCTCTAATTGAGGAAAGTAAACATTATCAACTTGCGCAGACTTGAAGTTGATGTGAATGACTTTAGTACCGCCATGCGTCATAAAAAATGGTGGCTTTTCAACCACATCATGACCCACATTGATAATTAAATCTGCACGATCTATTGCGCAATGAATATAATCTCCATCAGACAGCGCTGCGGTACCAAGGTAGTGGTCACTATAGCCGTAAATCACACCTTTACCCATTTGTGTATTAGCAAATGGAATGTCAGTACGTTTGATGAAGTCTGATAGGGCATCCCAAATTCGGATGCGATTAGCACCAGCGCCTAGCATTAATAATGGATGTTTTGCTTCTTTGATCATGCTAGCAGCATTTTCTAAAATTCCTCTGTCAGCATGTGCATAACGGCGTTTGCTAATATTAAAAACAGGCGTTGTTTTATCGTCAACAGCTTCAGCAGCAACATCTTCAGGTAATTCTAAAAGTGCCGCTCCAGGGCGCTCTTCAACAACAAGACGAAAAGCTTCACGCACCATGGATGGAATCATATCCACATTGACAATTTGTTTAGCGTACTTGGTGATAGGCTTCATCATGCTAACAACGTCAACGATCTGAAATTGCCCTTGTTTGCTATGTTTGATGGGTTTTTGACCAGTAATCATCACCAAAGGGAAGCCCCCTAACTGTGCATAGGCGCCGGCAGTCACAAAATTAGTTGCGCCAGGGCCTAAAGTAGCAAGACATACACCTGGTTTTCCAGTGAGTCTGCCATAGGTTGCTGCCATAAAAGCAGCGCCTTGCTCATGACGTGTTAAGATTAATTTGATCGTTGATTTACGCATTGCCTCTAGAAAATCAAGATTTTCTTCACCTGGTACGCCATAGATGATTTCTACCCCTTCATTTTCCAGTGCTTTTACAAATAAATCAGAAGCATTCATTTTTTTAGGTGCTTCATTCACAGCTGTTTTCATGATGTATATTCCTTTTTGTTAATATAAACAATAATTTAAACTATATTATTAATGTTATTTATATTATATTTCTACTTTGTTATTAACAGGTCCTGGGTATAAGTCTTCCATACTGATGGACCGCCCAGTTTCTAAAACGATCCTTGCGTGCATACGTTTTAATTTTCTAGGTTCTTTTACACCGCAAGAATGCGCCAACATACCAATTTCTTTTTGCATGTTTTTAGCGTAATGCATGACACGTACCGCTTTGTCTTCTGGGTTCAAGCCATGCTGCAGCTTTTTGTTGTGTGTTGTGATGCCGGTAGGACAGGTATTTTTATTGCATTGCAATGCCTGAATACAGCCTAATGCAAACATAAAGCCACGTGCTGAGTTAACGAAATCAGCTCCAGCACAAAAAGCCCATGTTGCTTCTGAAGGGTTAATGAGTTTACCGCTGGCACAAACCTTGATGCGGTCACGCAATTGGTGTTCTTTTAGCTTGTCAATCACAAGCGGTAAGCTTTCTTTAAGCGGTATACCCATATTATCAATTAGGCTCATCGGCGCAGCACCTGTACCGCTATCAGCGCTGTCAATGGTAATAAAGTCAGGCGCACTTTCGATACCGCGTTTATTAATAGCTATAAATAGATTATCAAAAAAGCTAGTCGCGCCAACGACAGCTTTAAAGCCTACTGGCTTGCCTGTTGTGCTGCGTACAAAAGCTATCATATCGAGCAAATCATCCACACTGCTAATTTCAGGGTGTCGATTAGGGCTAATAGCATCTTTGCCAACTTCTAAACCACGGATTTTAGCAATCTCTTTATTGACTTTGGCACCAGGCAAAATGCCACCTTTACCTGGTTTTGCACCTTGACTTAGCTTGATTTCAAACATTTTGACTTGCTCATGCTTGGCGACTGCTTTTAATTTTTCTGTATCAAAACCGCCTGATTCTTTCCGTACGCCAAATTTTGCCGTACTGATTTGAAAAACAATATCAGCGCCACCCTCTAAGTGATAAGGTGATAAGCCACCTTCACCTGTGTTCATCCATATACCAGCCATCTTTGCACCTTTTGATAATGTGCGTACGGCAGGTATGGAGATGGCGCCATAGCTCATGCCTGAAATATTGAAGAGTGACTTTGTTGTGTATGGCTGTTTGCAATAAGGACCAATAGTGACTTCTGCAGGTTCTACAACATCTTCAGTTAAAGTAGGGAAAGGGCAATTAACAAAATAGATGGTGCCAGGTTGGTGCAAATCACGCGTAGAGCCAAAAGCAACGGTACTATCTACATTTTTTGCGGCGCGATAAGCCCATGAACGTTCAGCACGATTAAAGGGCATTTCTTCACGGTCTTGCGCAAAGAAATATTGCCTAAAAAACTCGCCCATGTGTTCAAACATATAACGAAACCGCGCAAGCACTGGGTAATTGCGTCGAAGTGTACTTTTAGTTTGAAAGCGATCAATGAGGTAAAGCGTAATAACTAGCGCAGCGCCTAAACCGACGACAAAGATAAATAAATAAACCGAAATCTCTATAACACTAAATGCAAACGATGATAATTGCCCCATCAAGAAACTCCCTAGCCCATGATAAAATGAATGAATACTAAGTCTGTCGCCGCCATAAGGTATTACTTACAAAAAGAGCTACAAACTTAAAGAACCGTAAATTAATTCTACTCTCATAACAATTCAACACTACAGGTCTTTAGCTTATATTGGTTATTAGCTCAAAAGTATTAAGGGATAAATGATGAATATTAGATCATGGATGTTAATGTTGACGTTGCTCTTAATGTCAACAATGCCAAGCGCGGCAGAAAACTGGTTAATTGCGACACAAAATGAAGTGCTCAATACCAGCGAAGTCATATCAATTGAGGCCATTAAGCCTGCTAGCTTGGCTCAATGGCCAGAAGAACTGACATTAACGCTATCTAATCGTGATCACCAAGAGAAAGTAGCGCTGACATTAGTCGAAACGGCGCAAGCTAGTAATACAAGACGTACTTATAAAGGGGTTTCCAAGACCAGTTTTATTGGTACTGTGCGTGCTGAATTAAGTGCGCGACCTTCTAATCGACTGCTAATGCTAGCTACTGATCGCGCGACTGAGAACGCAATAAGTGGTGCTGAAACGATAATAACTTCGAAAGGCGTTGATACAGACAATACAAAGAAAAAGCCTAACGCTAAAGCGGCCCATGAAAGGGTCGTGGTTTCATCGCCGGAAGAAGACCCAACGATTACAGCCAATGAGCCGTTATATTTTCTTATTGGGTCTAATGATGAAAGAAACTTTGATGCAAGGTTTCAGCTAAGTTTTAAATATAGACCATTTGACCCTGAAGCTAGGGTAGCGACGTTTATTCCATATGCTAGCAATATATATTTCGCCTATACCCAAACTAGCATTTGGGATTTAGGCGGTGATTCCAGCCCATTTAGAGACACCAGTTACCGCCCAAGTTTATATTACAATTGGTCAGAGAGCGGTAATGGCTTTAACCCTAATAACTGGAAGTTTGGGGTAGAGCATGAGTCAAATGGTCGTGATGGTGATGAATCGCGTTCATTGAATATTGCGTTTGTACAACCTCATTGGAATATTGATTTCTCTGGTGGTAAGCGATTCACCTTTATGCCTAGACTTTATTCCTATATAGAAAAATCAGATAATCGCGACATGCATTATTACAGAGGCTATGTTGACTGGTTAGCGCGATATGGCCGAGAAGATGCCGCTATTTTAACGGGCATGTACCGTCAAGGGACGGGCGGCTATGCGATGGGGCAATTAGATTTATCTTATCCTATTAGCGATAAAATATTTGGGCGCACAGGGACATTTTTACATTTGCAATTACTCGGTGGTTATGGCGAAACTTTAATTGATTACAATCGTAGAAGCGATGCTCAGTTGCGTATTGGGATATCGCTAGCAAGGTAACTACATTAATATACTGCTATGTTTATCAGCGTATTAGCGCTATTTAAAGTAGATATTGGCCCAACAAGGCCGCAAGCTTATCTCTGTTTTTTGCTTAGACTTTCATTGGTGTATCTAACGGTTCGAGAGCCTTTATTTCCGAATTGGCGTGGCTAGATTAATTCATCTCTACACTGGCTTTCTTCTCGACTATAATTGGTTAGGCTTCCTTATCGATTTATAAAGTAAATTGATAATAACGAAGCTTCTTAAATTAAAAGACAAGAGGTTGGGTATGGATAGTTTTTCAGAATTAATTGCTAACTATTGGTGGGTAGGGCTAATCATAGTTGGCTTAGTCATTTTGCTTTCTATTAAAAAGTTGAATAAATTTTATGGTGGAGGAGCAATTGAGATTAAAGCTGAGCAAGCCGTTGCGCTTATCGAACAGCAACAAGCAATTTTGATTGACCTTGCAGAAAAAAAGGTATTTGAAAAAAGCCATATCCCAGGGGCTTTAAGTATGCCAGGCATTACTTTTATTAATGCTACGGCTAACCTAGAAGATGTTTCAAAACCAGTTATTTTGCTTCCTATGAAGGGGCTGTTTCCCATGCCTGTTGTGCAATTCTTATATAGTGCAGGTGTAACAGAGCTATATCTCTTTAAGGGTGGCCTGAATGAATGGAAAGAGGCGGGATTACCATTGTTGGAAAAATAAAGCTGGCCAGCCAATGAGGTCGGAATCTATTGATTTTTTAAAGCATGGTGTCCCAAGGAGAGAAAGCCTACTTGGTAATTAAATATAGTGTAGCTTTTCAAGCGCAGTTAAAAAAACATAGCGCTATTGTTTAACAATAGCGACAAGCGTTCAAAAAACCATCATTTTAAAGCTGCTTGCTTGAACTAATTTAGAGTGATAAAGTCAGATTTGGTATGCAATCTCTTCGCTCAATTGCTGTGATTTTAATTTTAGTGTTGGCTTCAAGCCCTGCACTGGCAGCTATTTGTGCGACTTCATGTGCGTCTCGGTCTGTTATGACACCTTTAAATTCTAACGATATGTCTGAAACACAGCATTGCCATGAAGGGTCAATGAAAACACAAACAAACAAACCTAGCACAGAGCATCAGTCTTGTGTGATGGGCGCTGCTTGCCATTTCCCGCAAGTAATATCTGAGGTTGATCCATTATCGAAATATGTTTTTGCAGGTTCAACCAGTGCATCTTTCCCAAAATTTGTTTCTTTCGACAAATCTATAGATTTATCCCCACCGTTAAAACCTCCTGCTTGAGTTGATGTTATAGGGCCTAATTGCGCCCTAAACCGTCTATTTAAGTTTTAGGAGATATTTCATGAACATCATTAGATTGGCATGTAAGCCAATGATTATGCGTCCCTTGGTTGGGATGTTGCTCGTATTTGCATTTTCAGCAAATGCTGGAGAACCACTGACACTAGCTGAAACCATTCAACTAGCCACCCAAAACCAACCTTTGCTGCAAGCACTTGATGCCGCAGCAGTTTCTTCACGTGAAGCTGCTATAGCAGCGTCGCAACTACCAGACCCGAAGTTTAAGATTGGGGCAATTAATGTTCCAGTGACGACAAGTGATGCACTGGATTTTAATCGAGATCTGATGACTATGGCTACGATAGGTATTTCACAAGATGTCATCCCTCTTAAAAAGCGTGAAGCCGTGTCAAATCGCATATCTGCAGAGGCAGATCAGTTCCATATTGAAGAAATCGCAACGGCAAGAGCAATCAAACGTGATGTTGCCTTGGCTTGGCTTGATGTATATGAGGGACAGCGGAAAACTGAACTTTATCAGCGCATGATTGGTGACATGACTGCTGAGCGAAAAGTCCTTGCGGCTAGCATCAGTTCAGGCAATGCCAAAACAAGCGAGGTATTGGCCATGGACACCAATATATTCATCACTGACGAGAAACGCATCTTTGCACAACGTGATGAGCGTAAAGCGCGTGCAGGTTTGGCTCGATGGATTGGCAAACCGGCATCCCGATCAATTTCAGCGGCGCTGCCAGAGATCACGAACAGTTTGAGCCATGCGGTTATCCAAAATGAGCTTGAAAAGCACCCATTACTACAAAATGCCTTTCAGGCTGAAAAAGTCGCGCAATATGATGTAGAAAGTGCGCAAGCAAACCTTGAGCGCAATTGGGGTTGGGAAGTTGGTTATGGCAAACGTTTTAATGATCGTAGTGACATGCTCAGTTTTCAAGTTTCAATTGACCTGCAATTAGATCGTACTAATCGTCAAGACAGACGCACTACAGAAAAGCTTGTGTTAGTCGAAAAGGCTCGCAAACTGACGGAAGATAAAAGACGTGAGCTTTCGTCTGAACTCGAAAGTGCAATGGCCGATGCTGAGGCAGCTGAGGCGCTCGAAAATGTAAATAGTATAAAACTTATCCCCAATGCAGCAGCTAAGTTAAGCATCGCGCAAGCAGGGTATATGTCAGGCAAAAAAACCATTGGTGAAGTGTGGCAAGCGCGTAGAGACGTGATTGATATTGAGTTAGACCGATTGTCGATTTTAACGGATAAACAACGCGCCGCAGTCAAAATTGGATATTTTATCAATGACAGCCAACTATTCAAATAAAAATCAAAAGGGATTTATGATGAAAACGACACAACTTTTAGTGATCGCACTATTGCTAGCCGTTGATGCAACTGCGGCTGATAAAGGAGCTAAGACATGAAACGGCTTTATATCGGTTTAATGATTCTTTTACTGGTCTTAGCCACAGGCTTAGGTTGGTTTTTTGGACAAAAGAACATGCAGCAGAGTGGACTGTCGGACAAAGAGGGAATGGCAGAAGTGAATGGGGTTATACAAGATGGGTCTGACAAAACCGTTAAATACTGGTACGACCCAATGGTGCCAACACAAAAGTTCGATAAGCCAGGTCAGTCGCCCTTTATGGATATGCAGTTAGTAGCTAAATACGCCAACACTGGCAGTGACGGTGAAGAAGGCGGTGTCGCTATTTCGTCTCAAACTGCACAGAATTTAGGCATCAGACTAGCGCAAGTTGAACCTAAAATTTTTGGCGAATCATTTTCAGCAATAGGACGTATTGAGCCTGATGAACGCCGATTTTATGCAGTGCAAACACGCATTCCAGGGTTCGTGGAACGTTTATCGGTGCGTGCTGTAGGTGACCCAGTAAGCAAAGGCCAAAAAATCGCTGAAATCTATGCGCCTGAATTGCTAGCGGCACAACAAGAATATTTAGCCTTGCTTGAATTAAATAATGTAGATAACGATCATGTTCTTAAGGATGCTGCGCGTAACAGGTTGAAGTTGCTGGGGATGACTCGGGGTGAGATTGCCGCTATTACAAAGTCTGGCCAATCTCGCACTCGCTTTGGCGTATATGCACCAGCTTCTGGGGTGCTGACCGAGCTGGGTGTTCGAGAAGGTGGTCAGCTAATGGCGGGTAGTTCATTGATACAAATCGCTGATTTATCGCAAGTGTGGCTGATTGCAGAAGTGCCAGAACGTGATGCAGCTAGGCTGAAGCTAGGCGTTGCTGCCGAGGTTCAATTACAAAGTCTACCTGGTGAAGTTTTCAAAGGAAAAGTCGGCTACCTCTATCCGATGTTGGATGATACTTCTAGAACACTGCAAGTACGCATAGAGTTGCCGAACAAAGGTAATCGATTACGTCCTGGTATGTATGCCAACATTGAATTTTCAGGGCAAGTGCGTGAAGCGCTATCTGTACCAATTGAAAGTATTATTGCGACAGGTACGCGCAAAGTTGTCATTGCGAAAGAAGCTAATGGCTATCGACCAGTGGCGATTAAAACAGGACAAGAACTTGATCATCGTACTGAAGTATTAAGTGGTCTGACTGAAGGTGAAGAAGTGGTTGTTTCGGGACAGTTTTTAATTGATTCTGAAGCATCATTATCTGGTGTATTAGCCAGACTATCTCAGCAAGATAAAGAGATAAATCAGGGCATGAAAGACATGAAAATGCGTAAAGACAACGTAATGTCATCAGAAAAAATGCCTAAAGGTCGCGGCAAAGTAATTGATGTGGATGTTAAATCAAATCACGTCACGTTGAACCACGAACCAATTGAAGAACTGGGTTGGCCATCTATGACCATGGGACTCACAGTAAAAGATGGTAAACAACTCAGCAAGCTCAAAGTAGGTGATGAGGTGGTGTTTGATTTGAAGGCTGAGGCAGCAGCAGATCCTGACATGCCAGCCCAATATATGATTGATCGTTTGGAAAAGTCTACAGTCATGAAAGATGACATGGTGGGAGTGAAACCATGATCGCTCAATTGATTCGCTGGTCTGCTAACAATCGATTATTAATATTGCTAGCAACTTTAATGATCGTGATTTGGGGTGTAGTTAGCATGCTCAGGACACCATTAGATGCCATTCCTGACCTGTCTGATACACAAGTTATTATACGTACGCAATGGGCTGGTCAGGCACCCCAGATTGTAGAAAATCAACTGACTTACCCTTTGACGACAACCATGCTGTCAGTGCCTGGTGTAAAAACGGTGCGTGGGTATTCTTTCTTTGGTGATTCTTACGTTTATATTTTATTTAATGATGGCACAGATCAATACTGGGCACGCTCTCGTGTGCTGGAATACTTAAGCCAGATCACTTCAAAATTGCCTAAAGGTGTAAACCCAAGTTTAGGGCCAGACGCAACTGGCGTGGGTTGGGTGTACGAGTATGCGCTGGTTGATCGTAGTGGCAAACATGACCTAGGTGAATTGCGCGCTTTACAGGACTGGTTTCTAAAATTTGAGTTAAAAACCATTCCTGGGGTAGCTGAGGTTGCTACGATAGGCGGTATGGTGCGCCAATATCAGGTGCAGGTTGACCCAGATAAGTTGCGCAATTACCGTATTCCACTTTCTAAAGTCGTATCGGCTATCCAATCTGCCAACCAAGAAACTGGCGGCGCAGTCATAGAAACTGCTGAAGCTGAATACATGGTGCGTGCACATGGTTACCTAGAAACTTTGGATGATTTTCGTAATATTCCGTTGCGTGTCAGTGCTAGCGGCACACCCATTCTATTATCTGATGTTGCCCGCATACAAGTTGGCCCTGAGTTACGTCGCGGTATCGCTGAACTGAATGGCGAAGGCGAAGTGACAGGCGGTGTGATTGTGATGCGTGCAGGACAAAATGCGCTAGAAGCAATTGATGCGGTAAAAGCGAAACTGGCTGTGCTTAAAAAGAGCTTACCTGAAGGGGTGGAGGTTGTGACGACTTATGATCGATCACAACTGATCAAGCGTGCCATCAATAATCTAACGTATAAACTGATTGAAGAATTCATCGTTGTTGCGCTGGTTTGCGCGTTTTTCTTATGGCATTTTAGGTCAGCATTAGTGGCGATTGTGGCCTTACCAGTAGGTGTGTTAGTCAGTTTTATTGTCATGTATTATCAAGGGGTCAATGCCAATATCATGTCGCTAGGGGGTATTGCGATTGCGATTGGTGCCATGGTGGATGCTGCCATTGTGATGATTGAGAACGCTCACCGGCAGCTTGAAAGTTACAAAAATGAATTTGGTGAACCTAATAATAGTCAGCGGATTAAAGTAATTGTTGATGCGGCAAGTGAGGTCGGGCCAGCATTGTTTTTCTCCTTGCTGATTATTACCTTGTCGTTCATTCCTGTGTTCACTTTAGAAGCGCAGGAAGGCAAACTATTCGCACCATTAGCTTTTACTAAGACCTATGCAATGGCTGCAGCTGCAGGATTATCAGTGACTTTAATTCCTGTGCTAATGACTATCTTTATTCGTGGTCACATTCGACCTGAATATAGTAATTCGCTTAATAGATGGCTGATGGCTATCTATAAACCACTGCTGAGCAGAGTACTACATTTCCCAAAAGTCACACTGGGCGTTGCAGTCGTTTTGGTGGTCATGACGTTGTATCCGCTGAGTAAGTTGGGTAGTGAGTTTATGCCGTCACTAAATGAAGGTGATTTGCTTTATATGCCAACTGCATTACCTGGGCTATCTGTTTCTAAAGCATCTGAGATATTGCAATTAAGTGACAGGCTGATCAAGTCTGTGCCTGAAGTTAAAACAGTCTTTGGTAAGGCTGGACGAGCAGATACGGCGACTGATCCTGCGCCAGTGGAGATGTTAGAAACGACCATTCAATTCAAACCGCGAGATGAGTGGCGTGCGGGCATGACGCCTGAAAAGTTAATTAAAGAACTCGATGCAAGACTGAAAATACCAGGCATGGAAAATATATGGGTGCAACCAATTCGGAACCGCATCGATATGCTTTCAACAGGTATTAAAAGCCCAGTAGGGATAAAAATTGGCGGTGCTGATCTTAATACACTAGAAAAGCTAGGTGAGGAAGTGGAACGACTTATAAAAAAAGTACCCGGTGCCCGCTCTGTTATTGCAGACCGTGTAACAGGCGGGCGATATATTGACGTCAAAATAGACCGCCTACAAGTCTCACGTTATGGATTGAATATTGATGATGTGCAGCTATTGATTTCTAGCGCAATTGGCGGTGCCAATATCGGTGAAAAAATCGACGGCTTGGCACGCTACCCAATCAATGTAAGATTTCCAAGAGAGCTACGTGATTCTGTAGAGAAGCTTAAATTACTGCCTATTATTACTGAAAAGGGCGCAACCGTGCCATTAGGGGAGGTGGCTGAAGTAAAAGTGACAGATGGTCCACCCATGATTAAAAGTGAAAATGCGCGCCCGAATGTGTGGATATATGTGGATATTCAAGACCGTGATTTAGGTAGTTTTGTGAAAGATGCAAAAGCGATGTTGGATAAAGAATTGCAACTACCAGCAGGTTACTCACTTGCATGGTCTGGTCAGTTTGAATATTTTGAGCGTGCCTCTAAACGACTTAGTTATATTGTGCCGATGACGCTAGGCATTATTTTCATCTTATTATTTTTGGCCTTCAAACGGGTAACCCCAGCCATTCTTATATTAGGTAGTTTGCCATTTGCATTAGTTGGTGCTGTGTGGTTTCTCTACATTTTAGGCCATCACTTCTCCATTGCCAGTGGCGTAGGGATGATTGCTTTATCAGGGTTGGCAGCTGAATTCGGCATCATCATGCTGGTGTATTTAGATGATGCAATTGAACGTTATCGCGTCGCTGGCAAGCTCAACAATAAAGAAGATTATTATGCTGCATTGATTGAAGGTGCTGCACTACGAGTAAGACCTAAAGCCATGACAACGGCAGTCATCCTAGCTGGATTAATTCCCATCTTAATCGGTACTGGCACAGGGTCTGAAGCCATGAGCCGTATTGCTGCCCCCATGGTAGGCGGCATGCTTACGGCACCGTTATTGTCTTTATTTGTGTTACCAGCGGCCTATATGTTACTGAGGAGGGATAAACATGAAGGTAGATAGGGCGACTAGGGACACATAGGTTAACAGTCTTGAGTGTTGACTTCCCGGAAATATAAAAGGCCTACATCTCTGCAAGGCTTATCAATATTGGTGGCCGGAATGGGAATCGAATCTGTGACACATAATTTGTGTATTCAAGCGTTGAATTTACCAGTAATTTTCACTTGAAATATGTCTAGGTGAGAATCGTTTGTGTTTTTTTAGCCCACGCTCAATTAAAGTATTGGTTGTATCTTTTACCATTTGTGGGTTGCCACAGAGCATAATCTGACTATCTTCAGGGCTGATATATATTCCAACCTGCTCTTCTAGTCTTCCATCAATGATGGCCTGAGGTATACGGCCGCTCAATGCAGAGCCTGTGGTTTCTCGGCTAACAAATGGGATGTAAATAAATTGGTGAGAGTGCTCAGTTAGAAATTGTGAAATTAAATCCTGATATGTAAGCTCAGCTAATGTTCTGGCCGCCCAGACAAGTATAATTTTTTCATAACGTTGCCAAGGCTTAGAAGTTGCAAGAATAGAAAGAAACGGTCCGATGCCTGTTCCCGTAGCGATTAACCAAAGCTCTTTTGCTAAAGGCACTTCGTCGAGAATCAAGAAACCATACGCTTTGGGAGCAGTCAGAACAGAGTCGTTAGTCTTTAGTTTAGAAAGCGGTGAAGTTAATTTTCCATTTGGCACGTTGATATAGTAAAAACCTAATGGTGTTTGCGTTGGGGGAGTGACTAAGGAGTAGGGGTGTCCAATCACTTCTCCATTAATATTCAAGCCTATCTTTGCGAATTGGCCAGCCTCAAAAGGCTCAATGTCAGCATCAACATAAAGCGTATGTAAAGTATCGCTCCAATGCTTATGCTCAACAACCTTTCCGGTATTCCAAATAGCCAATTTTCTATCCTCGTCTTATGACAACGCTATTCCTCGTCTTGATCAGGGGAGTGTGATTGCACATGAATATAGACTGATTGCGCAATTGCACCAACAACTTCATTCGCTGTATTTTTAGTGTCATCGCTGTATAGGTTTTTATCTTTAAGCTTAGTGTTTCTTTCTACTTCTATCAGGAACTGGCTGTAAGAGTCACCCGTACCAATGAAAGTGTCTGCTAAATAATGATTCTGACCAGACAGCTCTGCATTGCTGAAACTGATTACAAAAAGCTTGCTGTTTACTATTGCATCAAAAGTAATATTGAATTTACTTGAAGCAACATTATCCTTGTTATTAACGTAATTATAATCCATGCCTGTGATAGTTACGTCAGTGCTATTAATACAAACAAGTCGTCCGTTTTTTCTCAAAATACTTTCCTAATGCTTTATTTATAAATTAGCAGGCAAAAGCGATAATTTCGATACATTATAAATGAGGTTTAACTTTAGAGTCTTCATATCTTCATTTTTGCATTCTTGAGTTAGTTATACATACGACTGTTACAACGTGCTTCTAGTTCGTTGTTATTTGAAGCTGTTTTTTGGATAGTTGAGTTTCATCACTTCAGCCAGTGAGTTGTCGAACCGCTAGAAGATTTATTATCACGGTTAGGTAACAAAAAAGCTCAGAGATTACCTGAGCTTAATTTGATTGGTGTCCGGAATGGGAATAGAACCTGTGATACGCGGGTTTTTAATCCATTATTTAAGCTAATACTCAAAAAATAAATGGGCTCAGCTCGGTTGGTTTAGTTAAAGATAAAAAAGTGCTTGGGGAGAAAAGAATGCTTATCTTTTTTTAGATGAACCCACTTCTGCACTAGATTTAAAGCATCAACACCAAGTTTTAAGGCTTGTTAGAGCGCTCGCAACAAATAAAAATATTAGTATTATTATTGTGATGCATGATCTTAACTTGGCTCTGCTGATAAGGTGTTGCTGCTAAAGGACGGAAGCCTGTTCGCTTCAGGTGATACAAGCAAAGTACTAACATCAAGAAATATAGAAGCGGTATTTGAGGTTTCAGTTGATTCTATTTTTTATGAGGAAGGCTTGTTACTGATATGGAAGCGAGCGAACCAGAGCAATTGAAGGATGCGCTGAAACAACTGATTGAGTCTGTTACGTTGAACTCTGATAGCTTATCTGCTGATTTCGCGTGGAAAATACCGAACGTTACAGGAGTTAAGTTGGTGTCCCCAAGGGGAGTCGAACCCCTGTTGCCTGGATGAAAACCAGGTGTCCTAGGCCTCTAGACGATGGGGACCAAGAACTTTACTAATAATCTACTACTTTTAAAACGAGCGTATCTTACTACAAACCACTTAATTCTCTAAGAGATTCAGCCAATTATTTTACCTAAAAGCGAATATGATTTTAAGTGTTGGTGGAGGTAAGCGGGATCGAACCGCTGACCCCTTGAATGCCATCCAAGTGCTCTCCCAGCTGAGCTATACCCCCCATTACATCCATTAGATGCTTGCCCTTTGAATCTAGTTTGATTTAAATCAAGCACATTTCAAAGAAGGCGCAATATTAAAGATGGACACGCTTCTTGTCAATGATTTTCTACTAAACTAGTAGGCTTTTAGCAGCGTTTATATATATTACCCACGTGTATTTGATTGTGATTCAAATTGCAATAGATCGACACGTGGCTGCGGTTGCCAGCCTTCTTTACGATGCTCTGCTACCACATTAGTAAATATACCGCCACGTACGTAAAACTTAGCCGTAACGCGCATAAACTTAGGCTCGGTAGCTGCAACAAGGTCATCTAAAATACTATTGGTAACGGCTTCATGAAAGCAGCCTTCATCACGAAATGACCACATGTAAAGCTTTAAGCTTTTTAATTCAACGCATAGGGCGTCTGGAATGTAGTCTAGCTCAATCACAGCAAAGTCTGGTTGTCCTGTTTTAGGGCAAAGGCAAGTAAATTCCGGAATCTCCATATGGATATGAAAATCACGATTATTGTTAGGATTTGGAAACGTTTCTAATTCTTCCGACGGTTGTGCAGTGGGGTTACCACCTAAAGTTTGTGTTTTCATGTTTGAAAAGGCAGATTTTGGCTTTAAAAACCGTTATTATAGCGCTTAAAATTAAATTCAATTTCTCTTATTTATTTTGCGCTTAACTCACTTAAAACTTGCTGGCTTTAAATCGTTTGTAGATTCAACTACAGTGCATTTGCATGGGCAACGTGTTGGTGTGGTTGGGCCGAATGGTTGTGGTAAATCTAACGTGATGGAGTCTGTACGTTGGGTATTGGGTGAATCGTCATCTAAAGAGATGCGTGCAGATGGTATGGATGCTATTATTTTTAATGGCTCATCTAATCGTAAACCTATTTCTCGCGCCAGTGTTGAGCTCATTTTTGACAATAGCCTTGGTGGTGCTAATGGTGAATGGAGCCAATATGCTGAAATATCAGTTAAACGCGTTATTGAGCGTGAAAAAGGCTCTACGTATTACATTAATAATAGTGTTGTACGACGTCGTGATGTCGCTGATTTATTTTTAGGGACTGGTTTGGGTGGTCGCGCTTATGCGATTATTGGCCAAAATACGATCTCTCGCATTGTAGAAGCAAAGCCCGAAGAGCTGCGTGTTTTTTTAGAAGAAGCTGCAGGCATTAGTAAATATAAAGATAGGCGACGTGAAACTGAGCTGCGCCTGAGAGATACGCGAGAAAACTTAACGCGAGTAGAAGATATTTGCAGAGAGTTACAAAAGCAAATTACACGGCTAGCGTCTCAAGCAGCTGTCACAGAACAATATCATGCCTTACAAGCAGGCTTAAAAGTAGCGCAAGGCCAGTTGTGGCTGCTTAAAAAGCGCGATGCGAACGGTCAGTGGGAAAAAGCGAAAACAAACGTTGAGAAGCTCGTTAACCAACTAGAAGCACAAACTGCTGAGCTAAGAAAAAGTGAATCGACTTTAGAAACTAGCCGTCAAGCATTTTATATTGCTGGGGAAGCCATTAATACTGCGCAAGCGGCTTATTACGAAGCCAATGCGGCGGTGGCTAATTTAGAAAACCAAGTGAAGCAAAATACGGAAGCACGTCAACGCATGACGCTGCAATTGGAGCAGATATCACAGTCAGTGACGCGGATTGATAGCGCAAATATTGAATCGCAAAATAAATTAACAACGCTAAATACCGCTTTGGCTACAGCAAGCAGTGCAGAAGAACAGGCCAAAACAGCACTTGAGGCATTAAAAATAGCGCTGCCTGAAAAAGAAACCGTGCTAAAAACAGCTTTAGAAGCTGCACAAAAAAGCCAACATGCTGTTGCTGAGGCTAATCAGCGTATTCAAATTGAAAACAATAATATTCAGTACTTACAAAAATCGATTAAGGAGAATGCGCAGCGTAACCAGCAGCTGGCGGCTAATTTAAGCAATATAAGCCTGGTAGAGGCGCCGCTAATAAAAACAAGCGAGAAGGGTTTGGTGCAAGCACAAGAGGGTATTAATAAGCTTGAACTGAGCCTGCAAACATCGCATGCTGAAGAAGAGGCTTTGCGAACGCAGGTTACAAGCTTGCGTGAAGGGCAGAACGAAGCGCAGCGTAACTTGAACCAAGCAGAAGCAGAAGCAAGATCGTTGCAAAAAATTCAACAATCACTCAACACTGAAAGTCAATTATCAGATTGGTTAAGCAGTGCAGGGTTTAAAAATAATGCGCGATTATGGCAAAAAATAAAAATTGATGATGCTTGGAGTGTGGCGTTAGAAGCGGTATTAGGTGAAAAACTGAATGCTTTAATTTCAACTGAATCTAATTCCAATAATAGACCGCCTTCTTCATTGGTCATGGGCTTTAGTGGCGCTTCAACAAAAGCTGTGCTTGCCAATGCGGGTTTAACGCCTTTAATTAGTGTGGTTAAGGAATGCCCATCTGAGCTTAAGGCGATTTTGGATGATTGGTTGGCAGGGGTTTATTTGCTGCAAGAGGGTGAGGATAATACTAAGGCAATCGCTAAAATCAACCTTGGTGAACAGTTAGTCAACCAGCAGGGAGATGTGTTAAGTTCACACAGCATTACTTATCATGGCGAAAATTCTAATTTACATGGCGTGATAGCACGGCAAGAACGCTTGGAAGTGTTGCAAAAAAGCTTGCCTGGCTTACAAAAAGCACTAACACAAATAGCCAAAACGCTTAAGCAAGCGGAAGAGAAGCTACAACAGCTAAGACAACAGCAAGTGCAGGATAGTCATCAGTTAAAAGCGGCTACCAATGCTTTGCATCAGCAACAACTTGAGCTTTCTAAGCTGCAACAGACTCAAGTGGCTTCAATTGCGCGTGAAAAAAATATTCAAACCGATATAACGAGTGCTAAAGCGCAGTATGTGCAGTTATTGGCAGATTTAGCAGTAAAAGAGACTGCGTTGCAAACTGTTTCAACACAAGTGAATAGCTTGAAAACTGCTGGCGCTAATGACTTCAGCGTCAAGCAAACCTCTGAAAATGCATTCCAAATATTGCGTGACTCAATAGTAGAATCTGAGAAAAAACACCAAACAGCGACTTTTGAATTAAAGATAATTTATAATAATATCAATGAATTAAGTAATATAGTTAAATCTTTACATGAAGAAAAAGAAGCGGCTTTATTACGTAAGGCAGATGCAGAACAAGCGTTAAGTAAGACGCAAATGGAAACGTTAAAAGCCAATTTAAGTACGGCAGTAGATGTTAAGCAAACGAAAGAGACTGCATTAGCAGGAGCAAGAAATGAGGTGGCAGCGAAAGAGAGTGCATTACAAGCGCTAGCACGCACGCGGATGCAGAATGAACAAGCATTACACCCTTTACGTGATGCTTTAGAGAAAAGCCGTTTGGTAGACCAGGAAGCGCGTTTGCATTTTGAGCAATGCCAAGCTGAGTTAGAGGAAAATGGTTTAGATGAAGCGCAGCTGGTTGAAGGATTGGAAGATGGTGTTAAAACCAGTGAATTATCCAACAAAACGACTCAATTACAGCAGAAAATTGATCGGCTAGGTGCTGTGAACATGGCTGCAATAGAAGCGCTAGAGACTGAGGCTGAAAGAAAAGGCTATTTAGATAGTCAAGTATTAGATTTAACGGCAGCAAGTGAAACCTTGGCTACAGCAATTAGTAAAATTGATCGTGAAACCCGCGAGAAGCTTATACAGACATTTAATGAGGCAAATAAACACTTTGGCGAGCTGTTTTCAACGCTATTTGGTGGTGGACAAGCTAAACTTGAATTGTTGGGTGAAGAAATATTAGATACAGGCTTACAAGTATTTGCGCAGCCACCAGGTAAAAAAAATACCACTATACAGCTGCTTTCCGGTGGTGAGAAAGCGTTGACAGCGCTGGCACTTGTTTTTGCGTTGTTTAGATTGAACCCTGCACCATTTTGCTTGATGGACGAAGTGGATGCGCCGCTTGATGATAGTAATACTGAGCGCTTTTGTGCAATGGTTAAGAAAATGTCTGAAAACACACAGTTTTTGTTTGTAAGTCATAATAAAATCACAATGGAAATTGCACAGCAGTTGATTGGTGTCACTATGCAAGAGTCTGGCGTTTCTCGCATAGTAGATGTTGATATGGAAACGGCACTGGAAATGCATGCCTGATTTAACAAATGTTAATATAACCATTCAAGGAAATTCGAAGTAGAATAACAATATGTCAGATTTGCAAATAGTGTTAATTATATTAGGCGCGCTTATCATTGTAGGCGTGCTGGTCTACAATTGGCTTCAAGAAAAAAAATTACACAATAGCATTACAGAAGAATTTATTGTGCCGCAAAAAGATGTGTTGGTTGATGACTTTTATACTGATACTGATACAGATGCTTATGTTGATAAAGCACTCGCTGATGACCCACATAAAATGGATGTGTTAGATAAGTTAAACGAAGCACAGCATAAAGTGCTATCAACACATGAGGAAGCATTGTCAACTAATCCAGAAGATAGCAGTGATGGAGAGCCTGTCTCGTTAAGTGAGCACATAGAACAAACACTAGGTCCAGAAATAAACGAAGTTGAGTCTACATTTGAGTCGTACGCCACAACTACAGAAGCTAATGATAATGAAGAAACTTCAACAGTTGAAGAAGCTGTTGTGAAAGCCTCAAATATATCAGACTCCACCTTGCCTGATGATATTCACCCGCATATTGATTTTACGGCTATTTTGTATGCTGCTGGGAAAATCAATATGCAAGCGTTTAAACTTTTATCTGATGCTATTGAAAAAGACGTGGGTGTGACAATGATGCATGTTTCTAATGAGGATGGCCTTTGGTATGCCATTGATGATAGCGAAGCACCGGATAGTTTTAAGCAAGCTGCTTGCTGCATTCAACTTGCAGACCGTGCGGGACCAACGGCCAAACATACACTGAATAGGTTTCAGTTTCTGATAGAAAATATAGGGCTTGAGTTAAATACGCATGTTGAATGGCAAGACAATAGTGATGCCTATGCACAGGCAACTAGCTTGGATAAGTTTTGCATGGAAGTTGACCAGCTTGTTAATGTCCATTTGGTCCAAGACAATGCGCCAGTGCATGGTACAAAGTTTAAAGGTTTAGCGGAAGCGAACGGAATGGGCTTAGGTAAGGATGGGCGGTATTACTACCCAGCTAATGCGAGTGAGATGCCGCAATTTGTGTTAATTAATGCAGATCATCAGCCATTCACGACAGAAAGCTTACGTAATAATATTGTGAAAAGAGCTTGTTTCCAAATTGAGGTTCCTAAGGTTGCCAGTGGCGAGAAAACATTTATTCATATGATTGATGTTGCTAAGAAGATGGCTGTAGGTATGGATGCACGTATTGTTGATGATAATGAAAAGCCATTAGGTCAATCGCAAATAGATAAAATTCAACAGCAACTTAAAGTGATTCACGCGAAGATGGTCGCGCGTGGTGTGATGCCTGGCAGCAAAAGCACGTTGCGCTTATTTAATTAGGCGGCCATATGTTAAGCCTAGAGATGGCACGAAGCAAAATTGCGGAGCTGGCGGCAAAAATCACCCAATATGACTATGAATATTATGTGCTAGATGCACCAGCTATATCAGATAATGCTTACGATGGTATTTATCGTCAACTGGTCTCTTTAGAAGAACAATTCCCTGCGCTAATTAAGATTGATTCACCTACACAAAGAGTTGGTGGAACACCTTCTAATGCATTTGACAGTGTTCAGCATCGTCAAGCAATGTTATCGCTTAATAATGTCTTTGGTGATGAAGAACTGGCGGCTTTTGATAAGCGCATTCGTGAAGGTTTAGGTATTGAAGTTGTGGCATATGCTGTTGAACCTAAGTTTGATGGTTTAGCGATTACATTAACTTATGAAGATGGCTATTTTGTACAAGGTGCTACGCGGGGTGATGGCTATAGCGGAGAAAATGTCACGCATAACCTCCGTACGATTCGTAATATCCCTATGAAGCTCGCTATGGAGAACCCGCCTGCATTGCTAGAGGTGCGCGGCGAGGTGCTGATGTTGAAAGCTGATTTTGAACGTTTAAACGTAGCGCAAACAACTGCTGGAGACAAGTTGTTTGCTAATGCACGCAACGCAGCCGCTGGTAGTTTACGGCAATTGGATCCTAAAATTACAGCGACAAGAGCATTAAGCTTTTTTGCTTATGGCTTAGGTGCGGCAGTTGGCGTGCCAATATTGCACTCTCATACTGAAGCGATGGATTACCTTGAAAGCTTGCACTTTCAATTAAGCGATATTTGTGATGAAAAAATAGGATTGCCAGGCTTGTTAAGCTATTTTGACGATGTGGAAAATAAGCGCAAAAGCCTACCCTATGATATTGATGGCGTTGTTTATAAAGTAAATACATTTAATCAACAAAGCTTACTTGGCTTTGTTTCACGCGCCCCAAGATGGGCTGTAGCACATAAATTTCCTGCAGAAGAAGCAACAACAATCGTAGAAGGTATTGATGTGCAAGTTGGACGAACAGGCGCTATTACGCCAGTTGCAAGGCTTGAGCCAGTGTTTGTGGGCGGCGTAACCGTCACTAATGCAACGCTGCATAATGAAGATGAAATGCGCCGTAAAGATATCCGCATTGGCGATACCGTTATTGTGCGCAGGGCAGGCGACGTGATTCCCGAAGTGGTCTCTGTCATGACAGAAAAGCGTCCTGTAAGTGCAATGCAGTTTAGTATGCCTAATGTCTGCCCTGAGTGTGAATCGCATATTGAGCGCTTAGAAGATGAAGCAGTTGCGCGTTGTACGGGTGGCTTGTTTTGCCCGGCGCAACGTAAGCAAGCTATTTCACATTTTGCCTCTAGACGTGCAATGGATATTGAAGGCTTAGGTGAAAAGTTAGTAGATCAATTGGTTGAGACCGGTTTGCTGCATGCAGTAGACGATATATATAAGTTAAACGTTGAAGTGTTAGCTGGTTTGGAGCGTATGGCGCAAAAATCCGCCCAAAATGTGATTGATGCGATTAATCAAAGCAAACAAACGACGTTAGCACGCTTTATATATGCACTAGGGATACGTAATGTTGGCGAAGCAACAGCAAAAGATCTTAGTCATTATTTTGGGCAGTTGGAACGCTTGTTGGCTGCGGATGTAGATGTTTTGTTGCAAGTGCCTGACGTTGGCCCAATTGTGGCTGAATCAATTTTACAGTTCTTCACAGAGCAACATAATGTTCAAGTGATTGAATCTATTGTCAAACTAGGTGTCAATTGGCCTGAAGATGAAGGGCAGAAACAGGTAACAGGTGTATTGCAGAATAAGACATTGGTGTTAACAGGCACGCTGCCAACTTTGTCGCGAGATGAAGCAAAAGCTTTAATTGAGTTGGCGGGCGGAAAAGTGAGTGCTAGTGTATCGAAAAAGACAGATTTTGTGGTTGCAGGCAGTGATGCTGGTAGTAAACTGGAAAAAGCAACGACATTAGGTCTAAAAGTACTGGATGAAGATGAGCTTCAAGCATTGCTATTGAAAGATGTTTAAGACAAAGTAGGTTTAAAACTTAACTATTTGGATTAGAATGAAAAAAGAATTTACATTAAGACTATTAATTACCGTATTGTTTTTATTTACAATTAATGCTAACGCTAGCACAGAAAAGTTAACGGCGGCTTGCAATAATGCCATCGATCAAGCGGCCGCTTCAAAAGCGATTTTATTGGCAAATGACATACTCAAAACAGGTCAAGCAAACTATAACGGCTTGTTATGTAAAGGGCGTGCGCTAGGGCTGCAAGGAAAGTATAGTGAAGCGTTATCAATGCATGAAGGTGCTACTAAACAGGCTAATAACAATTTTGAAAAAATCATTGCTTATATGCTGACGGGAAATTTGCATAAAAGAAATCATAAAATGGTTGCAGCGATTGCTAGCTATGAGCGTGCGTTAGCGGTATGTCAATTGGATAATAACGAACAATATTCGCGCATTAGCCATAATTTGATTGCTGATGCGCATATTGAACAACAACACCTTAATGATGCTGTTGACAGTTATATAGCGGGCGCAGCGTTAGCCAATAACGATAATGAGCGTGCCTATAGTTATGAGCGGGTAGCAGACACGTATCAAAAGCTAGCACAATATGATGCAGCGATTGAATATCAGGTAAAGGCAGTTGTGATGCAGCAAAAAGCAGGTTCTTTAGATGCTTATGCCAATGCTAATTTAGCTTTAGGACAAATGTTTTTTAATGCGAAAGAATATAATAGCGCCGAGAAAACCTTTAAAAAATTAGAAAAGTTTAGTATTGATAATGGCGGTGCTTATTATGAGGCGCAAGCTAATTTATATTTAGCAAAAACTAAATCTGCAACTAATGATCATCTAGCAGCTAAAAAGCATATTGCACATGCACGCGGTTTATCAACCAAACTAGGCGCTGCTAACTTGATAAGCGAAATTGATGCGTTAGAAAAAAAGCTAAAAAACTAATTACTTTTGTAAGGCCTTCCTATTAGTTACGACTAATTAATGTAATAAATTTATTTAAGGTTATATCCGATGATCATTATCAACAAAGCGTCTAAAAACCCAGCGAATATACAGCCTTCAGAAATCAC
>WASW01083199.1_pt1 | contig 78204 bp, 75 predicted proteins | sample 5698521 | NCBI WGS metagenome assembly WASW01 (sample SAMN11175560, study PRJNA528189) | sponge metagenome | isolation source: marine sponge | host: Leucetta | place: Antarctica: Western Antarctic Peninsula, King George Island | collected 2013-01
TGACCAATGATATGACAACCTAAAATGCGATGCGTGCCTTTCTCTGCGAGTATTTTGACAAACCCATGATTGGAACGCAACGCCATCCCCATTGCACTGCTTGAGTAGGGATTCACTCCTTTTACATAATCAGCACCCCGTGCTTGTAAATCATCTTCCCGCTCACCAACCCCGGCGATTTGAGGGTGGGAAAAAACCGCATGAGGCATTCCTGTATAATCAATCGCATCTTGGGAAGCTTGATGAATGACCGTCGTGAATAAATACTGCCCTTCAAAATTAGCACTGTGTCGAAAAAGATAATTGCCCGCAATATCGCCAAAAGCCCAAATGTTGTTTCCTGTGGTTTTTAAGTGATCATCGACTTTGATGAATCCTTTTTGATCGACCTCGACCCCGGTTTTTTCCACATGCAATTGATCACTATTGGGCACAACCCCGGCAGCCACAAAGACCTGGTCACAATCAATCGTTTGGGTTTTTCCATCTTGATCCTCATAAAAAACCTCAAATCGCTCATTTTCATGTTTGATTGCGGTCGGCAGTTGCCCCAGGTAAAGTTGATGACGCAAGCTGAAAGTTTTTGTAAATTCTTCACAAACTTCAAAATCTTCTTCTTTCAACATCCGACTGCGAACAAACATGTGCATTTCAGTTCCTAAGCTTCTGAAATAATGGGCCAATTCCGTCGCAATATAACCTCCGCCAATCACAACCATCTTTTGAGGAAATTGATCCAAGCGGAGCGCTTCTGTGCTGGTGATATAGGGCACTTCACTTAAACCTGGAATATTAGGAATACGAGGTCGAGCGCCTGCGGCAATAAAAATTTTATCACCTGTGATTTCTTCATCTCCAATTCTCAGTCGTTTGTCTCCTGTAAATTCGGCATGCTGTCCATACAAATCAAGATTAGGATTGGCCTCAATCCCAGGGTTGATACTGAGGGATTCCGCGTCAATCACATCAGCAACTCGATGAACAAGGGTCGGAAAATCAACATCGTATCCTTTCGGAAGCACTTGAAAACGGTGAGCTTCTTCAAGCGTTTGGGCAACATCGGCAGCATGGATTAACATTTTGGAGGGAATACATCCACGATTGAGGCAGGTGCCCCCTAAAGGGCCTTTTTCAATCAAGGCCACTTGATAGCCCAATTTAGAAGCAGGGGTTGAAATTTTTGCTCCACCTCCTGAACCGATAACGATGATGTCGTAATGTTTCATAGGATCTCCTTAAATCGCCAAATAACAGGGAATGTCTGATTTGTTTTCAAATTTGTAATATTGAGCACTATACATGATTTCTTTGCGTTTTTCTTCTGCTTCTTTTGTGAAATTAGGGAAGCCGCCATTATATTCTTTGAAAATGAATGAAGCGATCAGAAAATTTCAGCAAATGGCTCTCCTTGTGAATCAAATATTGCTGTGATAACCTGCTCAAAAATTGAGACTAATTTCAGAAGAATCCGCCATAGAAAAAGTGGTGTCTGCTGGTTTTCCAAAAAAACCGAAAAATGAAACAAATGAGATCCATAACGTGGTTACATTTTATCAAAAAACGATTCTGGTTATTTTTCTTTTGTTGTGGCCTCGTTAATCCGGTGAAAGCGGATTCTTTGATCATTTATGCCGCCGCCAGTACCATCAATGTGGTTCAAGAAGTTTCCAAATTATATCAACAGCAAAGTTCGCTTAAAATCCAAACCTCATTTGCCTCTTCCGGTACTTTGGCAAAACAAATCGCTCAAGGAGCGCCCGCTCATGTTTTTTTATCGGCTAATCCGTTATGGATGGATTATTTAGAGCAAAAAAAATTACTGACCCTCAATTCTCGTTTCAATTTGTTGCGCAATCGTTTGGTGATGGTGACACCAAATAACGATCATTTTGTGGTTCAATGGGCGGCTGAGTTTGATTTGAGTAAAGCGTTTCAAGGGCGTTTTAGTATGGGGCATCCTGATTATGTTCCTGCCGGAATCTATGCTAAACAGGCATTGCGTTATTTCAAGTGGTGGTCTCCGCTCCAATCTCGTCTTGTCGCCGCCCAGGATGTCCGAGCCGCCCTTATTTTTGTAGAACGGGGAGAGGTTGAAATGGGAATCGTTTATGAAACCGATGCTTTGATTTCAAAACACGTGCGGATTGTAGGGCAATTCCCTGAAAAAAGCCATTCTCCGCTTGTCTATCCGATAGCACTGATTGCCGCAAATCAAACCCCTTTAGCGGCTCAATTTCTTCAATTTCTTCAGACTCCAGAAGTTTTGAAAATATACACACAGAATGGGTTTGGGATTGTTCATAAGTAACCGACTCGCAACAGGCAAGAAAAAGAATTTAGCAAAGACGTGATAAGTTATCTTGCTGGATATTCTTTGCCTTGGGGGGCTTTCGCATGGGGCGGGTTTGTGCTCTTCAAATTCAGGACAAAGCCTCGGATATTCTTGATATTTTGAAGCGTCAGAATGTTTGCCCATCCGGCCATTCCTTGATCAGGGACTCCTTCTCGGATGACTTTGAGTAAATCTTCAGGACGATTGCCATGCAACCAGTAGTTATCCGTTAAATTAGGGCCGATCCCTCCCTCGCCTAATTGCCCATGACAAACAGCACATTTTGCTCGATAAAGGCTTTCTCCCGTTTGGGGAACTCCTGCTTTTTCCACAAGAACGGAATTTTTTTTCTCTGAAGGTGGTTTTACGGCAAGGGTCAAATAATAAGGAAGATAAAATGTCGAAACCAGCAGAGTTCCTCCGAGCAGGCAGATCCACCATTTGGGAAAAACAGGGTTATTTTCTTGAAGCATCATCTTTCATTTTATTGTCATTTTTACAGCCAAAAAATTAAAAAATTAGAGCTACCTTAAAAAATATATTTTGAATAGAAAAATATGGTAAAAAAATTTCTAAAATACCTCTTGCTCTGCTGTGTTTTGCTGATGGGAAGAGAAAGTTCTGTTTTGGCAGAAAACTATCTTCCCTTTCTTCATTCCGGCACATCCATTGTTTATAAACATTGGAATATGAAAAAAAAGAAAATTACGGGATACAGTCGTTTGAGCTACAATCGTGTGATAGAATCCGATCAAAAATTTATCGTTGAAACCCATGAAGACACCAAGCCTGATGGGACAATTTATCTGAGGAAAAAACTTTGGTTTGAAATGAAAACGGGGCGCCTCACTCACTATCGACAGGAAGATCTCAGAAAAAACTGGAGCATTGAGAATCTCTATAACGCTCACGCGGTCACAACAAATCTGAATAAAGATGGTGAAATGACCAAAATCGAGCAACCTCTCACAACAGATATTGTCCCTTTTGAACTCCTGATGTTTTATCTAAAAAAACAGTTTGCACAGGATCATTTTAAGGATGAGAAAAAATTCAACCTCTATCTTCCAGCGACAAAATTTGAATCAGAGTTATTGAGCACCACTTGGAGTTTTGTTGCTTTGAAAGAAAAAGACTTGGAAATGGAGACTCCTTTAGGAAAAATTTCCGCCATTCAAATCCTGGTGACGACCACTTCCGATTTTTTAAAATGGCTCCTCCCTGAATCAAAAATCAATTATCGCTTTATCATTGCTCATCAAATGCCTCATCATATTTTAGCGTTTGAAGAGCAGGAGACTCGCTTTATTTTGGAAACCATTGAAACCTCAAATACCGCTCAGTAATTTGACTTTCCCATCACGCCTTCAAAGCACTGAAAACTAGCCGATAAACAATTTATAAATTGTGGTTTGGGTATAGGTTTCACCGGGTTTGAGGAGGGTCGTTGGGAAATTGAGATGATTGGGAGAGTCCGGAAAATGCTGTGCTTCAAAACAAAATCCAGCATGTTTTTGATAAGCCTTGCCTCCTTTTCCAATGATGCTTTCATCTAAGAAATTTCCGGTATAAAACTGTAGTCCAGGCTCGGTGGTATGAATCTCCATCCCTCTTCCGGTTGAAGACTCTGAAGTCCTGGCGGCTAAAATCAATGTTCCTTCGGAGTTATTCAAAACCCAATTGTGATCATACCCTCCATGAGCCAGAAGAGACGAGTCTCCATTTTTAGCCTTGTGCCCAATGGTGGCCGATTTTGTAAAATCCATTACCGTTCCTTGAACACTTTGTAATTCTCCGCTTGGAATCAAATTTTCATCAACCGGCGTAAACCGATCTGCATTGAGCATCAATTCACATCCCAAAACACTATCCAGTCGCTCTCCAGAAAGATTGAAATAAGAATGATTCGTCAAATTAACCACTGTCATTTGATCAGTTGTTGCCGAGTAATCAATTTTTAGCTCATTTTGATCAGTCAACCGATAAGTCACCGTGGCCGTCAGATTTCCCGGAAATCCTTCTTCGCCATTTTTACTCAAATACGTGAGTTCCAAGCCAACATCCTGGCCATTCCTCAGTTCTTTTGCTTCCCAGACCACTTTGTCAAATCCACGGATTCCGCCATGGAGTTGATTTTCCCCTTCGTTTTGGGAACAGAGATACTCCCTCTCGTTGATGCTGAATTTCCCTTTTGCGATCCGGTTGCCATAGCGACCAATGATTGCTCCAAAATAGGGTGTGTTGTGGAGATATTCTGCGAATGTGTCGTAGCCTAAGACAATATTCTCAAATTTTCCATGACGATCTGGAACGAGCAAAGAAACGACAATCCCCCCATAATTTGTGATCTTTGCCTCCAAATTATTGACATTGGTCAAGGTATAAAGATCAACAGAAACCCCATCTGGGGTTTTTCCAAAAATTTGTTTTTCAAGATTCATTTTTGTTATGTTTCCTTCCAATGCTCGAATGAGATTTAAAAAATTTTGAGAACTTTTTTTTTTATGCGGTGACTACTCTTATAAGATAGGCGAAATAGCGTATTTCCTCAAAGAATAAATTTTTTGGATTTTTCGCACACGGAATAAAAAAAATTATGATTTTCAAGGCAACCCAGGAGAACTTATGCAAGACACCTCTTTTAAGCATTTGATTGATCGCGAACTGCTCAATCTCGCCATTAAAAATTTTTTAGAACACGGAGGGCAAATCGAAGTATTGCCACCCCAGAAAATCTCAAGCAACGTCATTATAGCAGAACAAGAATGGGCGGCCTATGAATCTCTTTCAGATTTCATAGGGTGAGATTGAAGGCTGTATTGGTCAATCCCAATCGTCATTTCAGTGGCCAAACACGCCTCATTTTTTAAATATTTTAAGGCCATCAATTTTTAAATCAGTTGTTCAAATTTTGTCAGATAAATATATATTTCATGAGAAAGGAATTTATGAAAATTCGATTTTTATTGATCTCCGCATTTTTAGGGTTTGCTCTCATTTTTGGAGGCTTGGCTACGACAATCCCTCCTCTCGAATCTCTGATGCAAGCCTCTAAAACCAGGGCAGATATTGTGGAACAAGCCCAGAAAGCAGTCGTCCACATCAAAGTAGAAAAGACTCTTCAAAATCAAGCTCAAACCCCAAATCGCTTTTTTCCTGGAATGAGACCTCCTCAATTCCAACAATCGCCCAGACAGCCTCAGGAATATAAACAACAAGGACAGGGAAGCGGTTCGATTATTGATCCAGCAGGATACATTTTAACCAATAATCATGTCATCCGAGATACTGATAAAATCATGGTTTATCTGAGCGATGGCAGAAAATTTCCCGCAAAAATAGTCGGCACCGACCCTCTTTCTGATATTGCCGTGATCAAAATTTCAGGTGAGGATCTTCCTGTCTTATCACTTGGAAATTCAGAAGAGATTCGCACCGGTGAAACGGTGATCGCGATTGGCAATCCGTTTGGATTATCCAATACTGTGACAATGGGAATTATTAGTGCCAAAGGCCGTTCAAACATCGGGATTGTCGATTATGAAAACTTTATTCAAACAGATGCGGCCATCAACCCGGGCAATAGCGGAGGGCCATTGATCAATCTTGAAGGAAAAATTGTTGGAGTCAACACCGCAATCTTTTCGAAAAACGGCGGCTATCAAGGGATCGGATTCAGTGTTCCCATCAACATGGCCCAGCACATCATGAAAGATTTGATCGAAAAAGGGAGGGTTTCGCGAGGATGGCTCGGAGTGAATATCCAGGACATCACTCCCGAATTAGCCCAATCTTTTGGCATAGAAAGCTCAAAAGGCTCGCTTGTAGTCGGAGTTTTGAACGGTTCCCCCGCAGAAAAAGCAGGACTGACGCGCGGGGATGTCATTGTTGGTTTGGATCAAGAAATCATTTTGAACAGCAACGATTTGCGTAATAAAGTTGGCTTAATTACCCCGGATTCAACGGTTGCTTTCAAAGTGGTTCGCCAGGGAATCCCAACGAATTTTGATGTCCATTTAGGAGAACGTCCCTCCAACGAAAAACTCAGCCAGCGTTCTTTCCATGAAGCCAATTCACTTGGCATCAAAGTCCAAAATTTAACGCCAGAACTCGCGAAAAAATTTGGCCATCAGCAAAAAACCGGTGTCATTATCAATCATGTCGTTTCTCACTCCGAAGCATTCAAGGCTGGCTTGAGAGCCGGAAACATCATTCAAGAAATCAACCGACAAATCATCACGGATATAAAATCTTTTGAAGAAGCCCTTGAAAATGCTGATATAAAAAAGGGGATTCTGTTGTTGATTGGAACTCAGCAAGGCGCACGCTATCTCATTTTAAAATCAGAATAAACGCGCTCTCATCAACTCTGAAGAGGAGTTTTCCGATTCTGTCTCCTCTTCGGATATGCTCTCCTCCTAATTCTCCATTCCATCGTTTCTGATAATTTTCTTCCTGACGATCGAATTCATAAAGCCCCGCAATTGCCTCATCATTTCTCAATTTTTCAAAGATATTGACGAACCAACCACAAATTGATACTTTACTTTCTTTGAAAAATTGGATCAATTCGGGAAAATTTGTCCTCTTGTAAATCCCTTGAATCACGCCGGCAAAAAGCTAGGACATCGGAACAATGCTCTTCAACTCTCACGTATTCATTTTTTTGTTTCTGCCAATCACTTTATTGATCTATTGGTGGTTTGTTAAGCTCGGATATTATCGAAGTAGCATCAGTTGGCTAATCGGAACCTCACTCTTTTTCTACGGCTTTGAGAATCCCATTTATTTGGGGCTAATCCTGACTTCCATTTTATGGAATTTTGCCGTTGGACGCTTACTGGGTAATTTTCAAATGCCCGTTCGTCTGGATCGTTTAATCACGCAAAAAGGGTTATTGATTATTGGGATCGCATTCAATCTTTTTTTAATTGCGTACTTTAAGTACACCAATTTCTTTATTGAAAATATCAACGACCTGACAGACAGTCATTATCATTTAAAAAACATTATTCTCCCGTTAGCTATTTCTTTCTTCACCTTCCAGCAAATCGCCTATTTAGTGGATGTTTACAAAGGTGAATCCTCGGAAGGCAATATCTTAAACTATTGTTTATTTGTAACTTTTTTTCCTCAATTGATTGCCGGGCCCATCGTCCATCATAAAGAAATGTTGCCACAGTTTATCAAGCATAAACGGTCCAAGTTTGATTTTGAAAATTTGATGGTTGGCTCAACAATCTTTTTTATGGGAGCCTTTAAAAAAGTAATCCTTGCCGATAACGTGGCAATCTACGCGAACTTGGTGTTTGAGTCTGCTGAACAGGGAGCGACGCTCACTTTTTTTGAAGCATGGGGAGGCGCGCTGGCTTATACATTTCAACTCTATTTTAATTTCTCTGGTTATTCTGATATGGCCATTGGTTTGGCGCTCCTGTTTGGAATTCGCTTGCCATTGAATTTTTTTTCTCCTTACAAGGCTCTCAATATTATTGAATTCTGGCAACGTTGGCACATGACTCTTTCCCGGTTTTTACGGGATTATTTATATATTGCGTTGGGGGGCAATCGTCGAGGGAAAACCAGGCGTTATATGAATCTGATGGTGACCATGATTCTCGGAGGGCTTTGGCATGGGGCCGGATGGCCGTTTGTGATTTGGGGAGCTTTACATGGGTTATATATTATCATCAATCACGCTTGGCGTGGATTGCGTCAAACCCTGGGAGCGGATTTGAGCACATCGACGTGGCCGGGGCGGCTATTATCTCAGAGCATCACTTTTATAGCAGTGGTCGTGGCCTGGGTCTTTTTTCGTGCAGAAAGTTACGAAGGGGCCATGAATATTCTCAAAGGATTGGTCGGCACAAACGGATTTGTGTTACCGCTTAAATATTATACGGATTTGAAGTGGGTTGGAGAATTATTGGTTAGTTTTGGGATTGAATTTGGGAACACCCCCTATTTGAAGGGAGGAAAAGAAATCTTCTCTTTGTTGCTCCTTTTTCTTATTGTCTGGTATGCGCCCAATACTCAGCAATTAATGAGACATTACAAACCTACTCTGGAAAACTACCAAGGAGAAATACACTCGCCGATTATAAGATGGGAACCCACCGTAAGATGGGCCTTTGTGAGTGCTTTGCTCACCGTCATTGCCATTTTGGGGCTGATGCAAACCAGCGATTTTTTGTATTTTAAATTCTAACGCACCAAAATGTCTATGATGACGCCAAAGTCCTATTTAAAGTATTACTCCAGTGCTTTATTCATATTTTTATTGATCTCCGTGGTTTTAAATTATTATGTCGATCCGGCCTACATTTTTGACAATGTGCATGAAGAAAATATTGCGAAGCTGCTAGCAGAAGGGAATCATGTCGCCAATATTCCAGCCAATATCAATGATAGATCGCTTCAAAGCGCCTATATAAATCAAATCAAATCAAATCAAATCCTGATGTGATCATTCTTGGTTCAAGCCGAGCGATGCTCGTTCGTTCTTACCATTTCCCTGGAAAAACTTTCTTTAATCACAGTGTCAACAGCGCTCGCATGGAGAGTTATCGCTCTATCTATAAATTGTACAGAGAAAACAATCACACCCCTTCGATTGTGGTCTTGGGACTGGATTCTTGGATATTTGATAGAGATGATATGCAACCAAAAGGATGGCTGTCATTGAGATTAAAATTTTTAGAAATTGCGAAGCGGCTTGGGATTGATCCTGATTTGTATTTTGATCCAATTTTGAGTACAAATTCCTCGAAGCTGTTGCAATTATTTTCTCTCCAATACCTGCAAGAAATCGTAAACATAGTCACCAGAAAAATGAATAGTAGAAAAATAGGAGACTATTTTGCCACAAACGAGATTAACCATCCCTTGGGGGGAAAGCGATCCGATGGTTCGCATGTTTATACCGCCGAAGTTGTAAATAAACCTCAAGAAATGGTGGATCTGGCGGCAATACCCCGTGCTAAAAAAACCCTAACGGGTTGTAAATATCATGAAATAGATCCAAACTTGGCCGGGTTCCTTAGAAAATTCATCGGGTTTTTGAAAAGCAAACAGATTGAGATCTTTCTTTTTTTAACGCCTTATCATCCGTTGACATATAAATTAATTTCTCAAGCAAATTTGCCGGAATGCGTCACTTATAATGAGGTTGAAGCATACATTCAAAAAATGGCCAAAGAATTTAATATTGCGGTGATTGGTAGTTATGACCCCGCAATTTCCCAGTGCAGTAGCCATGAATTCTATGATTCTATTCACCCAAAGCAATCTTGTATTGATCGCATTTTTTCAAATGTCACTGTTAGCCCTTAAAGATCTTAGAGACTTGACTTCTAAGAGACTCAAGAGTACTCAGTGTAGGGTTAATTCGATCCTAATTCAGCACACTTGTTTGTTCTATTATTAACCAGAAAACCAAAGAGGAGAATCATGGCATTTACTCTACCAGCGCTTCCTTATGCTTATGATGCATTGGAGCCACATTATGATGCGCAAACCGTTGAAATTCACCATACCAAACACCACCAAACCTACACGGATAAATTGAATGGCGCTGTTGCTGCCGCCGGGATAGAAGGTCAGGGACTTGAAGATATTCTGGCAAATCTTGATGACATTGCTGAAGATAAGCGTGGGGCGGTTCGTAATCATGGTGGTGGTTATTGGAACCACACATTTTTTTGGGAATCGATGGCTTCTAATGCGAGTGGAGAAGCTAAAGCTCCTTCTGGAGCGTTGGCGAATGCCATCAATCAAAAGTTCGGTTCTATTGATCAATTCAAAGAAGGCTTCACGGCAAAAGCATTGGCTCATTTTGGTTCCGGTTGGGCCTGGTTGGTTGTCAATGGGAATGGTCAACTCGAAATCACAGATACTCATGATCAAGTTTGTCCTTTGAGCCTCGGACACAAACCTTTGCTCACCGTAGATGTTTGGGAACATGCCTATTACTTGAAATTCAAAAATGTTCGCCCCAATTGGGTTGCCTCTTGGTGGCATCTTGTCAATTGGGCAGAAGTCGAAAAACGTTATGGTTAGGTAAACCACTTATGAGAAAGGGCTTTTTGCGGAGTCCTTTCTCTTTTTTGATTTGATTGCTCCCTGCTTCACAAAAATAGTTTTTTAAAACGACCCCGCACACATTCTTCTCTTCTCTGAATCCCTGCTAAATATTTTAAAAAACGCTAGACGAAGACACGATAAACAGGTATCCTCCAGCATGAATTTTTTCTTGATTCAAAATCCCTTTTGATGACGTTTGAAAGGATTTGAAAAGCCGTGGCGCCACAAAATATGGCGCCTTATGGTTTCACACGATTTTCAAGAGCGTATGCGAATACTCATCGCTGATGACAATATAGAGATTCTCAATCAATTAAAAAGTTTCCTGGAAGAACAAGAGCATCAGGTATTTGAAGCACAAGATGGAGACAAAGCACTGACGCTTTTCAAACAACAGGAAATTGATGGCGTTTTTTGTGCGATCACGATGCCTAAGCTCGGAGGGATTGAATTATTAAAAGAACTCAAATCGCTTAAAACAAACCTCCCTTTCGTGTTGATTACGAAACCTGATGATGCTGGTAATATCTTAACCTCTTTGCATTTGGGAGCTTGTGACTTTCTGATCAAGCCTCTCACGACGCAAAATTTGCATCGGAGTATCAACAAAGTTATCACGTTGCATGGTGATTTTAAATTCAGCGTCTATTGTTTGGAGCATTCTATTTCTGAGTCCAGAAACTTAGAGATTCAAAATGATTTTGAATTTATCAATCGTATCGTTGCTTTTATCACTCGTGATCTGCCTTCTTATGGGATTCTTGGGAAAGAAGATCTTTTTACCTTGGATATTGTTTTAGCAGACGCTTTAGAAAATGCGATTTTTCATGGAAATCTAGAAATTTCCTCAGAATTGAAAAACAATCGCTTTTCTCTTTTTCAGGAAGAAGGGGTACGGCGGAGGCAAATCAAGCCATATCAAGATAGAAAAGTTCATATTTTTTACGAAATCACTCAAAATTCTGTCAAATATGTGATTCGTGATGAAGGAAAAGGGTTTGCTCACCAGAAAATTTTAGACCATAAAGATCCTGACAATTTATTTAAAATCAATGGGCGCGGGATTTTATTGATTATGAATTTCATGGATGAAGTTTTTTGGAATGAACGAGGGAATGAAATCACGATGGTTCGGTACCGAAAACGCAATCAATAAAGAGCTTTTCTTGAAATTTTAATGATGATTCACGCTGTATTTTGCTTTTATTTTGCATTCCTCAAAACATCTTCGTGGAAGCGGATCTCTTCCAGCTGGATGACGATCTCGGTGGCTCTTTTGATTCAGGGATGTACAGGAGGAGCGGAACCCCAGCTCGCAGCACAAGAAATCTACTATAAAGCTTTGATGCAATACGAAGAACAATCTTTCAAAGAAGCAAAAATAGGTTTTGAGAAAGTCATTGAACAAAACCCTGGAACCCGACTGGCGACAGTTTCTCATTTGAAATTAGGCGATCTGAATTTTACTGGAAGCAATTGGGATGACGCGGAAGTCAACTATCAAGCGTTCCTCACACATAACCCCAACAGCCACCTGATTCCTTATGTCCTGAGTCAACTCATTTCTTTAAATTACCAAAGGAATGTCCAGGGGGTGTTTTTCAAAAGTCGAAATTTTGATCGGGATATGGAACCCAATCGAAAAATTATTCAGGAATATCAGCGTTTTTTCTTTTTGTATGCCAATAATGCCTATCTCGTCGATACGAAAGAATTTTTGAGCCGTGCCCAAAATGACCTCGCCGAGCATGAATTTTTGGTAGGAAATTTTTATTTTGAACACAAAGCATTTGATTCAGCGATTTTGAGGTATTTGCACCTTTTAAAGACCTATTCACAGTATCCACGTACCAAAGAAGTGGGGCTTCGATTAGTCGAAGCTTATAAAGCAAACCAACAGATCCATCTGGCAAGAGAAATGCAGAAAGCAATTGAGGTCCGGTTTGCCCAAAGCAGTAATCCGTAGATCAAGGATGAGATGAACCTCCGAACAGTCCTGATTGTCTCCATTATTATCAGTTTATCAAGTTGCACACTCGCTGATAGATTCCAAAAAAAAATAGATCAAAATAATGAACCTCAAGTGGTTCAAGAAAAAACTCCTGTGCCCCCCAGCCCCCCTCCTCAAAGCTCTAATGACGAGCGTTTAAAACAAGTTATTTTGGAGCAACAGGAACAACTTCAAAAACTTAAAGAATCACAAACTAAAGACAATATTGCTCTGCAACAGCTAGAGCGAAAGTTTTTAACTAATTTTGAATTACTCGAACGTTCTGTTTCCGAATCCCTTGTTGAAATAGAACAGAAAATGCAGAAATTGATAGTTTCTCTCAATCAGATGCAGACTCAAACACCTCGTCAGAATTCGATTAACCGGCCTTCTTCTGGCGGGCGTAACACAAATCGTCAGGGGGCTCCTGGAACATCAACCCAATTGATTGAAAATTATTCCCTCTTTTCGCCAAATAAAAATTCGCCTTCTGATAAAAAGAAACAGATCCCTTCTCCTCAGGAAAAGCAAACGACAAATCAACAACTTGTTCCGATTCCTCCTCCTGCTGAAGGTCAAATAATAAATGAAACTCGACCAGCGCTTTCTTCAAAAACCGAGGAAGCCAATCAAATGGCGACAGGCTCTGAAAAAGATGTCAATCAAGCTTTTACCGATCCTTATTTGAAGGAACCTGAAGCTCCTTACAAATTAAAAACCCGCCCTCAGGTCCGAAAGTTATACGATCAAGGATTGGATGCTATGATCAATCACAAATATCAGGAGGCCGTTCGAATTTTCCAGGACATGCTCAAGCAATTTCCAGATGATGAATACAGCGATAATGCCATGTTTTGGTTGGGTCACGTTCATTTTTCTCAGAAGCGATTTGATCAAGCTGAAGCATCTTTTCATCAGGTACTCAGCCAATATGAACACCGCCCCACAACCCAAGGATACAAAACCCCCGATGCTATTTATATGCTTGGCAAAATCGCTGAATCGCGGAACGATAAAATACGATCAGAGTATTATTTTAAAGAAGTGATGAAACGTTTTCCCGGTTCAACGGCAGCTAGTAATGCAGAAGAATATTTAAAAAAATTGACTGAGAAACTATGAGTGAGATTTCTAAAAAACCTCCTTATCGTGTGACAACACTCGCAGTAGATGATCTTGATCTTCCCTGGTTTTGTGAGGCTCTCCGAGATTATAAGGTGAAGATCGTCACTCTGGAAAGAAGCATGGGAGCGCAATATCCAATTTTCTCCGAGTATGTTTCTCTGCTCCTCCATCATGTCGATGAGAGCAAACAAATTCGTCGTATCCTGCCAAAGAATGAATGGGTTTTAGCAAATTACATCAAAGTGAGCCTGAACAATAAAAACTTTAATTATTTATTGCTAGTTGGAGCAGAGGTTGCGGTCAAAACCAGAAGCATCGGGTATGGAGCAGGCAAAGATCAGTATCAGTGCCAAAATTGTTATTATATTGTTGGTTCTCGAGAAGTGTTGAATGAAGAAAAATTCGGGAAACCCACTGGAGAAAGATGTGTCCGAAAGCATCTTTTTCATGAATACAGCAATAATCAACCTGAAATTCATAATTTAGCTTTGCGGTTGATAAAAATCATGATGACAAAAGAAAATCTTAAATTTCAATCCTAAACGGGGAAAGGTCCGGATGACAAACAAAGATATCAGCATTTTAGTTGTCGATGATATTGAAAATATGCGAAAATTGATCACGAGCATGTTGTTTAAACTCCAATTTAACCGAATCATGACGGCAGAAAATGGCCGTGACGCTTGGGTAAAGGTACAAAGTCACCATTTTGATTTAGTGATTTCTGATTACAATATGCCTAAAATGAGCGGACTCGATTTACTGAAAGCGATTCGTAGTGATCCAAAATTTTCAAATCTACCTGTCTTGATGATCACCGCAGAAGCGGAAAAAGAAAGTATTGTCGAGACGGCAAAACACAAAGTAAATGGATATATTGTTAAACCTTTTAGTCCTGCGACACTGGATGCCAAAGTTAGTGATATTTTTAAAAAATTGGGGCAATGAGCAATACAGGAAAAAACGCCAGCCCTTTTCTTTGCTATGCTTCAAGATAAACTGGAAGACCTCCCTCCATAAAACCGCTTCCAGCTTTGTTTTAGAAGATTTCTGTTTTTTAGTTTGAAATTTGTAATGATTTCAGTTAATAAGGAATTTTATAAAGGACCTTCTATGCCTATTTCGATAGAACAGTTAGCCAAACTCGGCCAAGCAGATCAAGAATTGATGTCGTTACAACGCAAGCTTGGGCAGGTTGAACAGCAAATCACAGGAGCGCGTGGTGACGTTGATCAATTTGAAAAATCGCTCCAAGGAAAGCAACAGCAATATGATGAGGTCACTGAAAACCATCGGACCGCTCAACAAAAACTTGGAGAAGCGGATATATTTATCACAAAACTTGAGGCTCAAGTGCCGATGATACGAACTCAAAAAGAATTTATTGCTGGAAAAAAACAATTGGAAGATGCTCGAAAGCATCGCGGAATAATAGAAAATGAATTGTTGGAAAACGAAATTAAAAAAGAGGAATATCGAGCAGAGCTGGCACAATTACAGGTACAACTGAGTGAAGCGGATGAGGAATTTCAGAAAAATATTACGGGACTCATCAAACAAAAAGAGACCTCTACAAAAAAACTGGAAAAATTAAAAAAACGCCAAACCGGCTTGATAGCAAAACTCGATTCGACGATTGGCGCTCAGTACAACAATTTTCGTAAAAGAGGGATGATGCCTGCGATTTGTCAAGTGGTCAATAAAGCGTGTAGCGGGTGCAATTTTTCACTCCAACCGCAGTTTGTCAATGAAATGATCACCAGCCCTGATCAACATCGCAATTGCCCTTTTTGTTTTCGCATCCTCTATTATCTTCCCGAACCGGAATAAAGCTGTTTGCCTCTCAAAATAGGCGTTCTAAAAACCGCCATCTCCTACCTACGCCTCAAGCAGATTCCCACAAGCATGGGTTTCGATCTATGAATTATCTCATTAAAACTTCTCAAGGAAATGTTTCTACATCCCTTGTATTGCAATCACTCCACATTCTTATCAAACTTATCAAAAAGCTCTCTCCCTTGAGAAATCGCCTGAATTATGGAAAATATCTGTTCCTTTTTTTGATGGGAATCCTTTTGACGGGTTGCGGTGAAATCCAGTATTATCTCCAAGCAATTGAAGGGCATCTTGATATTTTAAACCGCAAGCAGAAAATTGAAGATTTACTCAATGAACCAGAGACTTCCTCTGAATTGGCCAGAAAATTGAGATTGATCAAGGAGGTTCGTCAATTTGCTATTGAACAACTCCGTCTCCCAGAAATCCAGGGGTATACTTCTTATTCCGATATTGAACGACCTTACGTAGTCACCGTCATAACTGCCGCTCATAAATTACGTTTAGAGCCTTACAAATGGTGCTTTTTGTTTGTGGGGTGTGTCGGTTATCGAGGTTATTTCGATCCTCAGGAGGCGGAAGCTTATGCGGCTGGTTTAAAAAAGGAGGGATGGGATGTCGCGGTTGGAAATGTACGAGCGTATTCCACTTTAAATTGGTTAAATAATGATTTCATGCCAAATTATTTCAAAGATCCCGTGCTCAATACTTTTATTGAACATTCAGATCCTTTGATCATTCAGCTACTGATTCATGAAATGGCTCATCAGGTGGTCTATGTGAACGGAGATACCTCATTCAACGAATCGTTTGCTGTATTTGTCGAACAAGAAGGATTGAAACAATATCTGGAATCAGACGGAGAGAAGGCAACCGAATCCTATCAAAAGTATCTGCAACGATACGCTGATAAAACACGCTTTATCAAAATGGTGACAGCATTCTATGAAAAATTTGAAAAACTCTACCGCTCCAACTCATCCGATCAAGAAAAATTGGCAGGAAAACAACAATTGTTTCAGGAAATGAAAAAAGCCTATCGTCAGCGTGCTGGAGAATTTAAAGTCCTCAATTATAATGCTTGGTTTGAACAGCCACTGAATAATGCTGATCTCTTGGGAATAAAGCGATACCACAATCATGTCTCAGTATTTCAAAGAATTTTCCAAGAACAAGGCTATAATTGGTCGGCATTTTTCTTGAAAATCAAAGAAATTGCTGCTCTTCCTAAAGCTGAACGCGCAACGTATTTGCAAGCACATTAGCCACAAAAAAAATTCTTCTCTACCCCCTCTACCATCCAACGTTCTCCAATCGACTCTAATCGTCCTGATATTGAAGATCTGTGAGATCTGTTTCATAAAATTCTAAGATAATTTCTTGAAAATTTTATTTGATTGAACCTCCTTTGAATGGATCTGCTCAATGACTAAAAATAGCCTAAAGAAGCCCTGTTTTTATAACTATTCGAAATGTCAATGAAAAGGAGGCTTTATGAAACGCGCGAACTCAAAATTAAATATCACTCATCGAGAAATTGAGCAGGCCATGAAGTTTTTTTTCGAAAAAGGCGGGAAAATCAAAATCTTACCTCAAGAAAAAGCGACTTCAATCACAATGATTGGAATGGATAAATGGGGAGCTTATGAACCTCTCCGAGAATTAAATTTCTAAGATAGAAACCGGTTTGAAGCCTTTTAGAGAGTTAATAAATCTCACTCTCAAAGCTGGTTTTGAGTGTCCTTGAGGCGGAGACTCAAAACCAGTAGTCAGCTTTTTTTGTTTAAAAACCTTCCCTTCGTCATTTTTTCAATCCTAATAACTTTTCCAATTCCCCCCAGGCAAATCCCATTCTTTTTGCGCCTTCTTTCATTATCTCTTGGGATGAAGTCAATTAGAAATCGTTTTTAGAAGGAGCGGGAGCAAAGGGCGGGTTTTATTTTTTATCCTGTTTTTTAGAAAAAAAATTTGGTTCCAGATGAATCACATTTCCCCGGTTGGAAGGGGTTTTGGCAGGGATTGGTTCTTCTGGTTCAAAAAGTTCTTGCTCTTCTTCAGTATAAAATTCATATTCTTGATCCCATTCTTCTTGAGCAATGGCATGTTCGATTAAACGTATCTTGCTATAAATTGCTAACAAGAGAACGATTCCCCATAGTCCAATACTGATCACACCGGCTTCAAAAGCTGTCAATGGAAACAATTGCTTTATTAGCCATGCCGAGATCCCGACGACTCCTGCTACTAGGATAAGAGTGGAGACTATGCTGATAAATCGTACCAACAGATTCATGGCCAGCGGGAAACGGAATTTTGAGTCTTCGGATTCATACTCTTCTAGCATAACGTGAGTCCTTCCATTTTCTATGCAAGTCGATGAAGTTTGTTCGCAGGTAATATAGCGTTTCATACGAAAATGGACAATTCCTTTTTATGAATCTTTCCTTCAGGGACAGGAATTTTCGGATCTTTCTTTTGAAAAAAAGCATTTTCTCTCTTGATCTCAAGTTTGATTCTTCGGCTTGAATGAGGTATTTCAATCGGATCAATAGATTTTCTTCAATTAAAAAAAATCTCAATCCTATTTCTTATAAAAAAAAGCCTATGGAACATCAACCATTTAAAACGGGTGCCATTGAAGGCGTGGTGATCAAAACCCTCAAACAATATCCAGATGAACGAGGCTGGTTGTGCGAATTATTTCGTCATGATGAACTCGAAAAGCAGTCTTATCCGGTGATGTCTTATATTTCTCTTTCAAAGCCGAATATCGTTCGTGGCCCTCATGAACATGTCTACCAAACAGATCTTTTTGCCTTTTTGGGGCCAGGAGTTTTTCAGATTACTTTATGGGACAATCGGAAAGAATCTGCGACCTATTGGCATAAAATGGTGTTTTCTGCAGGAGAAGGGAATCCTCAAAGCGTCCTCGTCCCTGAAGGGGTTGTCCATGTTTATCAAAATGTCAGTGATCATGAAGGGGTTGTCTTGAATTTCCCGAATCAGCTCTTCATGGGAGATCACAAAAAATCTCCAGTGGATGAAATTCGCCATGAAAGTGATCCCAATTCTGTTTTTAAAATTTAATAGGATTGTTTTGAGAAAAACAGTCGTTTGAATTTATTGACCACTCTCTTAGGAAAAGAAGGGCGGCAATAAGTTTTTTGGCGAGTGAGATCAAAACGATAGGGAGCCAGATTTTGAGAGGAGAGCGATTGGAGCGAAATTTGTTCTTTATCAGAGAATCGCTTTAAGAAATGGAGATCATAAATCGGAATTGCCATTTCCTGCCAGCGCCCTGTTAAGGAATGTTCATTCAAGATAGATCGTATTTTATTTCGAAAGTGCTGCCATTTGCTAGCAGAGAGGGTGAATGCGCTATGCCAATCTTCGGTCAACCATTGCTCTAAATAGATTTGATAATCCAAGCTGAGGGGCGCTTCAGGTTTGAAGGGCCTTTTTTGAAATTCACTGTCACAAAATAAGTCAATCTCAGCAATCGTGATCAAGCTTTGCATTTGGCTGAAAACAGAGTGGGGAACGAAAAAAAAACTACTGCGAATCCAGCACTCCAATTCCCAATTCAGTAATTTTAAATTCTTAAAATTCGCTGGAGGCAGATCTGCCAATCCCGCCACCGCGGATTGCCTCAAAAGAAACGGTAACAAATCCGAATCGACTAACTCGTGATAACGATTGCCATAAGCTAGAAACGCATCAGTCACAAATAAGTAACAATCACAATCGCCTCGAATCTCCTGTAACGTGTTCCACCCCTTCATCCAACCGGAAAATTCAAATAACGTATTGTCGCCACCAACTTTGATGATTGAATCTTCAACTGTTTGAAGCTTTTGACCTTCCTGTTTATTGTCCACTCGGATTGTGAAAACGGTATCTTCTGGAAATTGCCGCAAGACCTCCTGCAATGTCGAAAAAGCATTGGCATAACGCTGCTGGTCATATTGGACAAAAATTACACCTAATCGAGCCATTTTGAATGACAACCGTGATTGAAGATTACAGAATTGACCGTTAATGAAAAAAGCTAGTCACCTGAATTTAAAAGATTGCTCTCGATCAGTTTCCTATTGAAGAATGTTGCTGAATATATTTTGAGCGGAGTAGTGACAAGTATCGTTCAACGGCGGGGAGTACATGCTGGGTAGGAATCGTCGGAAGAGTATCAAACGTATGGTTGACCAAAGGCAATCGTAGAAATACCAAATGAGGGGTATCCGCATTTTGCAACGCCTGATAAAATTGAGAGGCTTCTCTCATTGGAACTAAGGCATCCGCATCTCCCTGAAGGATCATGAAAGGCGGAGCATTCTTGGAAATTCTTTGAATAGGAGAGGCTTGGCGATATTTTTTTGGTTCGCTCTGTGGGGTACTGCGCATGATCATTTTCAATAAATTGGCCTGCGCTTTATTTTTCGGAACCTCGAAAGGGGATTCAAAATCATAAATTCCATAAGAGGCGACACAACCTTGAACCGTGGTCTCGACATGCTCAAATCCCGGTTGAAATTCTGGCTGATTGGGAGTCAATGCCGTTAAAGCAGAAAGATGCCCTCCTGATGACCCTCCGGTAATGACGATAAAATTGGGGTCAGCGCCATATTCCATTCCATATTTTTTGATCCAACCGACTGCACGTTTGCAATCGATTACATGATCCGGAAAAACTGCTTGAGGGCTCAATCGGTAGGTAATGGAAAAGCAAATCCAGCCTTGAGCGGCCATACGAATCATCAAAGGAATTCCCTGGTTTTTTGTCCCGATTGTCCAACCGCCGCCATGCACTTGGAGCAACACTGGGCAGGCTTTGCTGTGATTACGTGGGCGATAAATATCTAATTTGAGATGAGAACCCCGTTCTTCATGAAAAGTAATGTCAGCAAGGATTTCAATTCGTGGATCTTTTGCTAAAAAGGAAGGGTTCCAGTAGGTTTTCCAGTCAAAGGAAAGCGGGGTTAAATTTTGATGGAATTCTGGTAGGATTTGGTGCTCATAATCTGCCCCTAGGCTCGCTTTCATTTGTTGTTGGACTAAGGGGCCTAAACGGAAAACCGCTTTTGTCCTCAATCCTAAAACAAACCAACCAGTGAGGGAGATGATTAAAGCAATTTGGCCGAGGTCGCTTTCAAATGCTCCGGTCAAATGAAATAAGAAAGCAATTCCGAGGTTGAACATGATCCAGTGTAAAGCTAAATCACCAATCAACCCGCCAAGAACAAATGTCAAAAAAATAAATTTGCCGTTATCACTCAGACGAAGAGGACGAAAGACATTCAATGTTAGAACAGCACAAACCATGCTCCAAAAGAAAAAAAGAATGGCCATGTTGCCCTCTCCAGGAGATACTAACCGTAGGGGACGCTTAGCGTTTGGAGAATTGGTATTGCTTACGAGCGCCAGGTTGTCCGTATTTCTTACGCTCAACCTTTCTCGCATCACGAGTCAGCATTTTTGCTTTTTTCAATGCTGGCCGCAACTCTTCATCCGCTTCTTGTAAAGCTCTCGCGATCCCGTGCCGAATGGCACCTGCTTGCCCTGCTAAGCCCCCACCTGCGACATTGATTAGAACATCAAATTGTTCTACCGTTTCTGTCAATTCTAAGGGTTGGCGTATGATCATTTTTAAAGTTTCTCTGGCAAAATAATCATCAATGCTTTTCTTGTTGATGACAATATTGCCGGCTCCTGGCCGTAAATAAACTCGGGCCACTGAGCTTTTTCGTCTTCCTGTTCCATAATATTGTGCTAATGCCATCTTCAATTATCCCTTCAATGGTAAAGGTTGTGGTTTTTGTGCTACGTGAGGGTGTTCTGAACCAGCATAAATTTTCAATTTATGGATGGAAGCTCGATTCATCGCGTTCTTGGGCATCATTCCTTTAACCGCTTTATAGACCAACTCGGTTGGTTTTTTTGCTAAAAGCTCTCCTGCTTTGGCAGATTTGATACCACCTGGATAGCCTGTATGGTGGTAATAAATCTTACCTTGCATTTTATTGCCGGTTAAAACAATCTTCTCCGCATTCACGATCACCACAAAATCTCCTGTGTCTACATGTGGTGTGTAAATCGCCTTGTGTTTGCCACGTAAATAAATGGCGACTTGGGTAGCAAGACGTCCTAACGTCATGCCTTCTCCATCAACAATCCACCATTGACGGGGAAAGGTGCCATTTTCCATATCTTCTTTTCTCACTGATCTTGTTTTCATGAAAACCTTAATTTGCTAACAAACCAATCCAATTTAAAAAGTAAAAATTAAACTCGAATAGTTACATGATCCTCCATAGCGTTACAAGTTTTTAATTACTTTTTGATTTAATATCTGATTCATTAAATAATAATAGAATAGATTCATGAAGAGCACACTTCTCGAACAAGGAATCGTTCTAGCAGAGAGGAATTTAATGGCTCATTTCAAATCATAAACGGTATTACAAACATTGTGAGTGCAAAAATTTTAATTGTGCATGATTCTCCAGACCTCTTTGGAAACATCAAAAAGCACCTGACCCAGATTGATTATCAACACAGTTTGTTGATGAAGCCTCGATTGCTTTTTTCAGCATTGATGAAGAAAAATTTTGACCTCATTTTATTGGGAATCAATCTGCAAAAAATGAATGGTTTAAATTTACTTCAACAATTGAAACGGCATACGGACTTTCAAGATATCCCGGTGATCATGTTCTCTGAAAAAATGGATGACCAGCTGATGGTCCAAAGCCTCGAATATGGGGCAGTTGATTTTATCTGTGATCCCATCAGCAAGATCGTGTTAAAGGCACGCATTAAAGCCGCTGTGGCCTCCAAAGAATATGAAAAATATCTGGAAAGGAGGGTTGAAGCGCGAATCACAAAACTACAAAACACGATCAAAGCTTATGAACGTTTTGTCCCTCAGGAATTTTTAAAATACTTGAATAAAAAAAAAATTACCGATGTTCAATTAGGACACCATATCCAACAAGAGATGTCGATCCTTTTTGCTGATATTCGTTCTTTTACCTCCATTTCAGAAAAGTTGACTCCTGAAGAAAATTTCAAACTCCTCAATTCTTATCTGAGCTGTACAGGCCCTGTTGTTAGAAAAAATAATGGCTTTATTGATAAATATATTGGTGATACGATTATGGCGCTGTTTGACATGGGAGCCGACGATGCCGTTAGGGCAGGAGTTGAAATATTACACACCCTGGCAGAATACAATCAAGGGCGAAAAAAAGATGGCCAGCTTCCCCTAAAAATAGGGATTGGCATCAATACAGGCGAGCTGATGCTCGGAACTATCGGAGAGCACAACCGAATGGAAGGCACTGTTATCAGCGATTCTGTCAACCTCGCTTCACGCCTAGAAGGGTTGACCAAAATCTATGGTTCTTCCATTTTGATCAGTGAGTATACCTATAATAATCTGAAAGATCCGACGAATTACACGATCCGCTTGATTGATCAGGTCCGCGTCAAAGGGAAATCCAAAGCAATCATTATTTATGCTGTGATGGATGGAGAGCCACCAGAAATCTTGGAGAAGAAATTAGCCACTGGCAAAATTTTTGAACAGGCTCGGCACTTGTTTCAAATTCAAAAACTCGACGAAGCCGAACTTTTATTCAAACAATGTCTCGACAAAGATCCAGCAGATAAAGCCTCTCAAGTCTACCTCAATCGCTGTCAACACTTCCTGAAAATCGGTCATGATGAAAATTGGGATGGCATCACTGACCTCGAAACTAAATGAATTGCCTGCCTGATCGATTTTCCCACAAGAACGATGCCCATTCAGAAAAATCAAATAAAAAAGTTCAGCAGTTGTTGGAGCGATTGTTTTTCGCGAGACTCATCCGGGAGGCTATCAATCACTCGCGTCAATCCTTGAAACACTTCTTTGTCCGCGCCAGCCTGATCCAAGGCAGCTTCCCGATAGCACTGATCATCTACCATACAAAACTCTTACCCTTTTTGAGGCGATTCTACTTTTTCGAACCATTTAAAATAGCCATAAGGATCCGGCCGACGATTATAGTCTTTAAAAGACATCGTAAAATAGGAATTGCCTAAAAGAATCAAATTTTTCTCTTCAACCAGTAGAGCGAGGCTGTGTTCCTCAAATTCAAAGGGCTGATCATTATCACTCCATGTGAGTTCATGTGGCGTATTCGCAATACATGATAAATCATTTTCTTCATACACCATCAAGATCTCTAAAACACTTTCTTCAAAAGCTGTGTAAAAACTGGTACGAGAGCGGGAAAAAAACGAGGAGTATTGTTCGGGGATCTCGGCAGAATAATTTTTAGGAAACTCTTCTCCAAACGGCATCCGGCTGCTAGTTACCGTTGGTAAAAGCTTTTGGGGATAGACTCTTTCAATAAATTGGAGGCTAATTTTGGGTTCTTCAATTTTCGGAGCAACGGCTTCTTTGAGTTTTTGGACAAGATTGCCCATCCATGAAGTCCCTTCTCGTTTTCCTTCTTCTTCGACGATATCGTCAACCATATCGTTGTACAACGACACTTCATCAAGAGAACTTTCATCCACGCCCAAATCGACCTCAGGTAATTTTTCTACTTTGGCCATCTGTTTTTTGAGCTTAAAAACCACTTCCTGCAAAACACTGGAAGGGAAACGATCCAGTAGTATTTTTTCAGCACGAATAGTGGTCTCTGCCGTAAAGGTTTGACGGTGACGCAGATTGGCGTTCAAGCGTTTGGAAATTTTAGTCCAATTGATATATTCGACATACAATTCCGCTTTAGCAGTGCTTAAAGCAGGCACCAGTAATTCACGAGAGAGGTCTTCTTTGCGGAGACCTTCAAGGAGCCAATGGCGCAAATATTGATCTTTCCATTTCAGGTAGAAAGTCAGTTGATCGTTGCTGAAAAGCGCATAAAGCAAATCCGTAAATTGACGAACAACTTCCGGATAAGGGACTTCTGATTCGTTAAAAATGGGCCCCTCTTGAGATAAAACGGTCTGGAGCCAAGTCACGGATAAAGGATTTTTAGTGGTCGCGCGAATAGAAGGGGGGATTAAATTTGCGAAATTGCTCGCCAGGGTGTCGATAAAGGATTTGAACCCATGTTGCACTTCTTCCTCAATTTCAGGAGATTCAAACAACGTTTTTGTGGATAAAATGCAACGAATGACCTCAGAGGTCGCTTTTAATTTACGCGAGAAAGATCGGAAAGTGATTTCCTTGGATGCCAAACCACCGCGAAACATTAATTTCACAAAGAGAATGAGTTGGTAGCTGGAGGAGAAAAATTTGAAATTTTCGGTGAATAATAATTTTTGCCACCCATCCAAGCTCTCAAAACAAATGTCCATTTTTTCACAGAGACGAATCGCGTTATCCACACTGTCAGAATCAAACTCTTCATTAGAAACGCTACGCAAAGCAATCAATTCCTGGATCACATCTTCTAAGCTTTCAGAGGATACAATTTAGACTTTGTTTTCCTCCTGAATGTCATCAGCTTCTTCAGGACTCGTGGAAGAAGGGGCGGGCTCAGTCATAATCACTCCAATTTTTGGTTAGTCGATTTTTAAATCATACTACCTATGCTTTGTTTTTGTTGATGTAAACCCGAGGGATTCGAATGTTGTATCCGGTTAGAATCTCATAGGGAATGGTGCCGGCCTTTTCAGCGATTTCTTCCACACGGATCACTTCGTTATTTTGTGAACCGATCAAAACGACTTCATCACCATTGTAAGCGGTATTGTCTTCAATATTCACCATAAACTGATCCATACACACACGCCCTACAATCGAAAAACGCTTTCCCCGAATCAAAACTTCCCCACAATTAGAAAGGGCGCGACAATAACCATCACCATAGCCAACCGGCACGGTCACGACGCGAATCGGATGGTCTGTTTGCCAGGTTGCCCCATAACCGATGGGGTGGTGTGCCTCGACGACTTTGAAATACACGACTTTCGAACTCAACGAAAGAACAGGTTTCAGATCAAGATCGCGGTTACTCGCAGGATCGGGATAAATCCCATAGAGGATGAGACCAGGCCGGATCATGTCCAAATGTGTCTGAGGAAAATGTAAAACCCCTCCAGAGTTTGCCAAATGCCTCAGGGGAGTCGGAACTCCTAAACGTTCAAAGTGGGAGAGGGCTTCTTCAAACCGCTCAACTTGTTCCAAAGTCATGGCCATTTCGGGGTTGTCAGAGCAAGCCAAGTGAGAATAAATTCCTTTGAGCTGGCATTGTTTTGATTGGACGGCGGCTTCAATAAAAGGACCCGCCGAATAATTGTGAACCCCGATCCTTTCCATCCCTGTATCGATTTTCAAATGAATCACCGCCGTTTTTTGTTTTAGAGCCGCGACCTCTTCCACTTGCCTGAGTTTGTCTAAAGACGAAACGGTTAATTCTAAATCAAAATCTAGAAAATGCTCAATTTGAGTATTCAAGATACCGCCCAATACCAAAATGGGCAATTGGATTCCCTCTTTACGTAGATTAATCCCTTCTTCTAAGAAAGCAACTCCGAGTTGATCAACTCCCAATTCCATCAGATGTTGGGCAACCGGGATCAAGCCGTGCCCATAGGCATTTGCTTTGACAATTGCCATGATTTTGCTACCGTTGGCTTGACGTCGAATCACCTTCAAATTATGCGTGAGATGGTGAAGGTTGATTGTTGCGATAGTCGGGCGCAGTGGCACTTCACTCTGATTGAGGGGCGACGTTGTCATATCAAATCAATCTTCAGTTATTGGAATTGGCTATAATACCCAAACAAGGCACTGCAAAAAAATTCAAAATTCTCTAAATCATCATCCTGGCTGATTTTTACTAAAGTCGCCAGAAACTGTTCGCCACTATAGAAAATGCGGTAGGCATCATAGATTTTGATTTGAATCCGATGTTCTATAAACAAAGGAACCAGCTCGTTCACGATTAAGGAAAGTTCATTCAAGTCATTGTGCAATCGATTTAAAATGTATTTAAAAAAAATTTGTATCGATGGCCCCAACCTGTTCAAATCTTCTTTTAATTTTTCAGGATTGATAAACTTTGCGTCTTTTTGAAGATTTTCTTTCTGATTAAAAATTTTTCGTTTATAGTGAGGGGCTCGTTCAACAGGAAAAGCCATTTGATACTGTTTTTGTTCTCGAAAGTATTGAAACAGTGCTTGCGCTTTCTTCGGATCAAGATTGGATGGGGCCGGATCGCCTATCAGCACTCTTTCTAAAAACGGATTTTTGTTATTCCTATAACGTTCATAGGTATCAGCGCCCACTTGATAAGGTCGCAATTTCTGCTCGGTTTCTTTTTTTTTGTTTTGTTGCAAAATGAGAGGCATGGTTGGTGCTTTCTTACTTGTGCTCATTTTCAATTTCCTCCTCTTCCGCTAAACACAACAACTGATGATATTTTCTACATTTCTAATCAAATCAAAAATTTCTCCCACAAAGCCCTCTTTAACACTTATTCTGCTTTGGATCGGAATCCTCTTGTTTTTATGGATTCCTGCGCTTCAAGCTCAAGAAACAAAATCTGTGGCCAGCTCGCCAACGAACCTCCCGCCTTGGTCTGATGTCTTAAAGCATTACAAACAACATGCCTGGAAGCACGTTATCCTCCAATTAACTCCTGTGATTTCTTTAAAAACCAAGGATACTGCCTATTTAAAGCGGGCACGGTTTCTTTTAGGACAAAGTTATTTGGCACTCAAACAATATGAATTGGCTCAAAAAAATTTCGAGGAAGGGCAAAAACTCGATAAAGCGTACCCGGATGTCTGGGTCTATCACCTCATGCGGACCCACCTCCGTGCAGACCAACCGGAAAAAGCGGTTCCTCTGATTAAAAAATTACTCCAAGCCCCTGCCAACCGGTTTTACTTAAAAAAAATCCGCGCCAATATTAAACACTTTTATCAAACCTCTGCAACCGCTCCCTTGATTTATCCAATCCTGCGGGATTCGGCCAAAACCCCTTCTTTGCTCCTGCACGACCATCATGTGATTGATGTTTATGCAAAAAGTGCGGCTTTCCTGAAGAAACCTTTTCCAGCAAGGCTTTATCTCAATCAATGGCTCCATCCGAAAGGCTTAGCAACTGCCAAACAATCGGATGCCACTATCTCGAAATTGACACAAAAAAAACAGATCACTCTGACTGCTGAAAATTACTTTCACCGTCTACGGGCTTTAAAAAAACTCAAACTTTATGGTTATTTGACAAAAACAATCCCAAAACAGATCAATCAGATCAAAGATTTCAAAATTCGGACTCGGGTTGCCGATATCTATTTGCAGGCGCTTTTCCAGAAAAAACAATATCGGACTATCTTGAAAATTCGAAAAAACAAAACCTTCACTCAAAAATATAAGGCTCGCGAAACCACTCAATTGTTTTGGAGCATGCGTTCTCATCAACGATTGGGGCAGATTAAATCTGCTAAAAAAGCAATCAACCAGCTCGAAAAAACCAACCCAAAATCGACATGGTTGCCTCCTGCATATCGTAAAATGGCAGAAACCTATGAGCGATTGGATCAGGAGCAAGCTGTAGATTTTTGGTGGAAAAAGCTGACAAAGGCATTTCCCGGCACCAAAGAAGCCGAGATCGCTTATTGGAAACTGGCCTGGTCCCGTTATCGACATCAGCGTTATCAGGATGCTTTGTATTATGTCAATCAGGCATTTAAAAAACAGACCCTCTCTCCCGAAGTATTCGCGAAGTTTTTGTATTGGAAAGGAAAGCTGGAATACTTTTCTGGAAAAACAAAAGAAGCGGCTCAAACGTTAAAAAAACTCCAGCAAGAATGGCCCAATACTTATTATAACCTCCGCTTTTTAAGTCGTCCTGGAAAATGGGTTTCTGAGATCAAAACTTATGGAGCTTCCCCTTTCAAAAAGAAATTCTGGCACGATGCTCCTCCCAAACCGACCGGAGAAATAGAGAAAGCACTCAAAAGGCATGAATTTTTATTCATGATTGGTGAAAATGAGCAGGCTGTTTTTGAAATCAAACGGGATGTCGCACAATACAACAAATACTCAATCGTCTGGAAAGGAAGCGAGTTGTTGTATCAAAATGGAGAACACCATTCTCTCCAGAGGTTTATTAGCAATTTTTATTTGTCCGATATTAAAAAACTCTCGATGGAGCAGAAAGCCCTCTGGAAATTTGCTTACCCTAGACCTCATTGGTCTTTTATTCAACAGCAAAGCAAAAAGGCCAAGATTGACCCTTACTGGGTGCTCGCGATCATCCGAGAAGAAAGCCGATACGATCCTTATGCCCATTCGATTGCGAATGCACGGGGGCTGATGCAATTGATCGAACCGACGGCCAAACAAGTTGCCAAACAACAAAAGATTCCCTTGAAAAATATCAATAATTTATATGATCCCCTCATCAATATCCGTTTGGGCACTCATTATCTCGGAACCCTAGCCAGGCAATTTCAAAAAGAACTTGTTTATGCGGCAGGAGGTTACAATGCGGGAGGGCATCGCATGAAAAAATGGCTGAAAACTTCTGGCAAACTCCCCATTGATGAATTTGCCGAATCCATCCCTTTTCGGGAAACACGGAATTACGTTAAGCGTGTTTTCATGTCATATCGGCTTTACAAGAAAATTTATCAAGGGGAAGGACTTTGATTCTCTCCATTTTGAGAATCTGGGGCTTGGTATCTCTTTATTTTGAATCTCCCGGTGGTTCGAGAGCCTTTGGCCAATCAGTGAATGGAAAAGGGCATTGGGCTTCATTCAAAGTGATATACCGGAGGATTTTATAGGCATAGGTTGAGGCTTTATTTGAAAAGTCCCGCACCTGTTCATGCTCTTTGCGCACAAAAAAGAGATGGACAAATTGAAACACGAGGGTGAGTTGAATAATGGTTCCTACAATCGAAAAAATAAGCATAAATAAGAGCGTGTAGAGCAACCGAATCCCAACCCAATGGAGGGAAACCTCTTCATTGAGATTGTTGGATTCATTGCCGTCGGTCGTTGTCCTATTTTCTGGATTGTCAGGATTTTTAGTTTGCTTTGCCATGAGATTTCTCCTGGAGGCGTGGTGTTGAGAATTCAAATTGAAAGTCTGCCGGTTTGAGAACTCGTGTGTCGCCGTTTAGTAGCTGAAAAATAAATGAGATCTCTCCAATTGATTCTGCTAACTCAGGTGGAATTCAAATTTTTGCTCTTCAATATATTCCAGTAATTCTGAACTAGGGGCAAACCACTCTCCATGAACCTTGCATTCAAATAAACCAGAATGGATACTTTTTTCTTCCAGGCGGTTAGCCTCCATCGCAAAAAGAGCCTTCAGCGGGGCAGAGGAATCGGTTCTCATTTTTGAAAGTCTTTTTTTAAGATTCGTCGTATATCCAATCTTAATCAAACGGTTTTCTTCACTTTGAATAAAGTAGACACAAGCTCTGTCCTGGAAATATTCCTCATAACTCGAAGAATCCCATTCAGGGCTATCTATCGCAGGCAGCAATTTGTCCAGCATTTTGACAATTGCTGGCGAAAATTCTTTATACTTCCAAGTGTTGATTTGAGATACTGTGATGCCCAAAATATTCGCTAAATCTGCTTCAGAGTCACATTGAAGTTGTTTTTTTAATCGTTCGATCAAATCCACAGTGATGGGGTTGTATTTTTCCAGATGGAGCCGAATCAAAGCCCGAACCAACTTCGGCAATCCCTTCTGACGCCACCGGGAGATATTCGATTGATGTGTCTCCAAATATTCAGCCAATTCTCCATCGGTTTGACAGAGCAATTTTGCTTTCAATTCATCAAGCAATCCCACGGTTTCCTGATTGTTCATCATTCCTCTATTCAAATGAGATTGTGACACCCTTAGAATTGTGATCGCTTTCGAGATGAAGCGACCCGTAGGCACAGAACACAAAGCCATCAATGCTTTGTGTTCCGAGATAGATCAGTGCCACGATTTGCAGAGGTGTTTGTCGGAAATGGGGATGATGGGGACTTTGCCTAGAAAGGAAAAATAGCAAAGGAAAAAAGCACCAAAAAATCCGAGAGTGATCAAAATTCCATCTAGGACAAAGGGGATGTAGTAGTGCCCTGGCTCTTGTAAGGACGGGATGATCAATAAATAGATTGCCAACCAATGTCCCACTGCCACATAAATCCCCATGATACGAATCAACCAAGGGGTGCGGCAGGTGGTTTTCGGTAAAAGAATCAGAAAAACCGAAACAAAGAGCCAGAAAAAAATGATGACAAAGAGGGTTTGCCAGGGTTGCTCGAAAGAACGGATGATCAAGAAAGGCGTTTCTTCTGGAAGGTTGGCATACCAAATCACGAGATACTGTGAAAATCCCATGTAGGTCCAGATTAGAGTGAATGCAAACGTCATTTTAGCCAAATCATGCAAACGGTCGATGGTGATGTATTCTCCCAAATCCAATTTATCGCGGCACGTCACGGCAACCACCAACAAAATCCCTAAGGCAGTTTGCAAACTGCCGATGATCATAAAAACACCAAAAAGCGTGCTAAACCACTCCTGATCGAGGGTCATGATGAAATCCCAGGCGATAAAAGACCCGGCAAACGTATAGATAATCGCCAGAGTCGGAGCTAATTTCCGCGAAAGGCGTTCAAGCCGGACAACTTCATTTTCATGTTTACCGTAGCCTCTCAGGATAAAATCTCCCAGTTTTCCTCCCCAGCCTGCGGTCAACTGACGTGCCAATCCGAAATCTGGCTTGAGTGAGGTAATTACAAAAAGGTAAGAAACGCCATACATTAAAATCAGCCAAAACAGATTGCGAGCGACAAAAAAATGAATATTTAACCAACCGGCTTTGACAGCAACCCCATGGTGCATAAAAGGCTGTGTCGCCCATTCATAGAGGATGTGACTGCCGAAGAAGACCAGGATGAATAAGAAAAAAGAAACCGGAAGGAAGGCGCCACAAGCTTCTGCCATGCGTTTGAAAGGGCGTGCCCATTTAGCATCAGTGAGCTGCCAGATCACCGCCCAGATCACGCCTGCCTGTGCTAAACCGCCCCAAAACATCACATTGATCAGTAAGGCTCCCCAAACTTCTTTTAAACCTTCAGAATCAGCCGTGGCCACGCGAATGATGAACATTAAAATTCCGACAGCGACACAACCCCACAGTCCCATTTTGACAGATCCAGGAATTCCAAAACCGGATTTATCCAATATTGCTTTCATTTAATTTCCCTCCTTACCAAAGTTTGGACTCTTCATGTAATTGACCATATCCCAGCGGTCTTGAGAAGAAGTCTGAGCACCATAAGAAGGCATCAAACCCGGTATTGGTTGATAAGTGCCCGTATTATAATAACTGCCGTAACGGATTTTATTGTAGAGATGCGGGCCGCCAAAAGCTTTCAGCAGCGGGCTGATGTCAGGAAGAATGGCCAGTTTCCCCTGTGCCTTCAGGGCGACTGGGGTGTCGGCTTTGCCAGATTTCCCATGACAAACCGCACAGTAAGTATTGAAAAGGACCCGTCCTTTGGCAATGGATTCAGAAGTCGCCGTGGTGGGGTTTTGTGGTTTCAGTTCTCGTTCGGCAAAGGGGAGAATTGCTTCATAAACCGACTTGTCCAATTTTCCCAGAGTGAATTTGACAGGAACCGATCCTTTCGGAAATTGTTGATACGTCCCTTCCGATTGGGGTTTGATCCCTTTGCCGTCAAACATGTCTGAAAAAAAATGATAATCTTTCCCATCAAACCAGGGACTTGCGTCATTTTTAAAATTGTATCCCCCTTTGTAAGGGTCGCTGTAAGGGCGGTTCGGAGGATTGGCCCACCCGATGGTTCCTAGGCTCAGAGTCAGTAATAAAAGCAGGAGCATTCGGATCACTTTAGTAGGTTTCAACATGCACCTCCTCGGCTCCATGAGCTTTTAAGAGTTCTTCAAAACCTTTTGTTTGAGAAGGCTCACAGGAGACAACCACCCCAAAACGGTCTCTCTGAAATCGCGGATATTTTTTAACGCCTTTGGGAAGAGGATGACGCAACGTATCAATGACGATCAATCCGATCATCCCAATCAGAGTAAAAATCGCAGTGAATAAGATCGTCAACTCAAAGCCAATGATTGTAAAAGTAGGAATGGCAACAATCGGTTTCTCACTGACTGGCAAAACCCAATCAGACGCCGTCCAGGCAGGAAAGCTATAGCCTGTCAAACAGCCAAGCCCCCCAAAAATTAGCGAGATAAAAGGAAGCCGAGTTTGAGGCTCTCCCAAGGCATGATCAATTTCATGTCGAGGACAAGGAGAAAGGACTTGCGGCTGCTTTCCTTGTTCTCGTAGCTTCTCGATGGCCTCAGTGGTTTCATCGAGATATTCAAAGCTGGCCCATACTCCAGAAAACTTACCCATGTGTCTCCTTTCTCATTGGGGGATGAGCAGATTCTTTCATTTCCATGATCGCCATTGCTGGTAAGGATTTGGAAAATAAAGTGAACAACGTGAAAAAGAAGCCAAAACTTCCAACGGTGATTCCGAATTCGATGACCGTCGGCCAGTAAGACCCCCAAGCCGATGGCAGGAAATCTCTTTGTAAGGAGCTCCCGACAATATTGAAACGCTCAAACCACATCCCGACGTTGATCAGCCCACAGATGATCCAAACCGCCACGATGTTATTACGGATTTTCCAACGCCACAGAGGAATGGGGGCGATCACATTACAGAAAACCATCAGAAAGAAGGCCACTTGTGGGAAACCAATACTTTGATCTCCCAATAAAGTCCATTCCCTCATGGCACCAAAGGGGCGAAAGTAGAAAATCGAGCGTTCAAACGCATCACCGCTATACCAGCCCATAAAAAACTCACTGAAATACGCGTAACCGACGATAATGCTAGTGAAGAGGATCACTCGACAAACACTTTGCACAACATGATCGGTGATATAAGCCTCTAGTCCGAAAACGACTCGCATTGGAATTAAAACCGTCATCACCATTGCCAAACCGGAGAAAATCGCTCCAGCAACAAAATAAGGCGCAAAGATCGTAGTGTGCCATCCGGGAAGGGTGGACATCGCAAAATCCCAGGACACGATAGAATGGACCGAGAAGACAAGAGGAGTGGCAATCGCGGCATAGATCAAATAAGCCCGCATGTAGTGCATCCATTGATGATTAGTGCCACGCCAAAAAAATGAAAGAGGCGTAAAAATCAAGGCCTTTAATTTTTTCCCTTTGCGGATTGCTTCATCTCGCATAATCGCAATATCCGGGATCAACCCGATCATAAAAAAGAGGACAGACACGGTTAAATAGGTGGAGACCGCAAACACATCCCAAACCAGCGGTGATTTGAAGTTGACCCAGAGCATCCGTTGATTGGGATAGGGAATCAACCAATAAGCCAGCCAAGGACGGCCCGTGTGCAACAGCGGAAATAATCCGGCGGTCATCACGGCAAAGACAGTCATCGCTTCCGCACCACGATAAATGGCTGTCCGCCAGGGAGCTCTTGTCAAATAAAAGACTGCGGAAATCAGCGTCCCCGCATGACCAATCCCAATCCAAAAGACAAAATTAGTGATGTAGACTCCCCATCCGATTGGATGGCTGATCCCACTGTATCCGATGCCGACATCAACCTGAATGGCGAGACTGAGGACGAATAACCCCAATGCTAGCAAAAACCCCAACAGCAATAAAAAATAAGACGGGTGGGGACGCTCCAGCATTTCGAGCAATTCGTCATTGATTTGTCCGTAGGTGAGAGTTTTCTCACTCATTTAAGCCTCCTTGATTTTGAGGATATAAGGTTAACCATGTGCTTTTTCGCTGTGATCCAACGATTTGACTTCTCGCAGATTCACTTTCTTTAAATAAGTGATGGCTGGTTTGTAACTCAACCCAGGCAGGAGTTCATATTGACGATCCCGATGTTTGACTTCTTTTTCACCACGTTTAGCTTTTTTGGAAACCTCGCTGTCATGATCCATCAAGTTACCAAATGTAATGGCTTGAGTGGGGCAGGTTTGTTGGCATGCCGTCACGACTTCACCATCCTGCACATCACGTTCAAGTTTGCGGGCATCCGATTGGGATTGTTTGATCCGTTGCACACAAAAGGTACATTTTTCCATCACACCAACACTGCGCGTGCCAATCGTGCTGTTCAACTGTTGATTCAATGGCTCCGGAAATTCGTAATTGAACCAATTGAAACGCCGAACTTTATAAGCACAGTTGTTTGAACAATATCGAGTTCCCACACAGCGATTATAGGCTTGAACGTTCAGTCCTTCCGAATTGTGATAGGTCGCATAGACCGGACAAACGGTTTCGCAACCAGCGTTTGAACATTGTTGACAAGTGATCGGAGAAAAACGAACTTCAAAATCATCGCCATAACCTTCAATGTAACGATCCATCCTGATCCAAGACATTTCACGCCCTAAACCAGTTCTTTCTTTCCCCACTACAGGGAGATTGTTTTCTGCATAACAGGCGACCACACAGGCAGAACAGCCATTGCAACGATCCAAATCAATCGTCATTCCCCAACGATAAGGTTGATAATATCCGGCTGTTTCTTTACGGTCAGGGTAGAAATCAACAGGGCGTTTGTGGCCTTCATCATGGTGGGGGTGCTTGAGGGCTTCAACCGTGGTTGCCGCAGCAATGTCTCGCCCGATTTGACGAGCATTGCCATCGACATTGACGGTGTAGGATTTTTGAGAAGTCCGCACAACTTCCGCATTGGTGCTAATCCAGACAAAGTTGCCCGATTTTTGATCCGTTTTTGCCGGCAGTAAATCCAGCACATTGACGCCATAATTGTCAGCGGCCATCCCTGATTGAGTGTGCCCCTGCCCGACCGGGATCGCAATCGCGTCTCTGTGAATTCCGAAATGATAGTAGGCCGTCAAATCCACGCTGCCATAAGGCGTTTTGACGGTGGCAACATCTCGATCTTCGATGCCTAATTTTTTTGCTGTATCAGGATTGATTTCCATCCAGGAATCCCAGACAATTTGGGTCATCGGATCCGCGACTTCTTGTAGCCACGGATTTCTTGCACCGCTGCCGTCGCGCATCATAATTGAAGGCGAAGGCAATAAAGCCAACCCCTTACCTTCTAATTCAGAAATTTGAAGTTTGGACTGAATCACGTCCGATCGCAGTGAAACATAAGCCATCGCCGGATTGGTAAAAACTCCACCCTCGGTTAACGTCTTGATCCAGAATGTTTCAAATGGCTCGCTATTGCCCATTTCCTTCTGAATGCCGGCCCAGGCTTTTTTCAGATAATCCTGATAGCTAGCGATTCCAGCGAATTGCCCGGTCTTCAGCTGAGTGTTGATCGTCAGCAAAATATTTTCTTTGGCTTTCGCATCAAATGTGTTCACCGGAGCCATCACGGGTTGAAGGATGCTTCGAATGCCTGCCCGTGGAGAGACATCGCCCCAACTTTCGTAAGCAGTCAAAGTCGGGAGGATGAGATTGGCCTGATGGGTGGTTTCATCTCGAACAGGAGACAGTGCAACAACAAACGCTTTCTTGATTGCTTCAGCGAAGCCCGCAGTTTTGGGAAGCGCATAAACCGGATTGACATTGTCAATAATTAAAACCTTGATCTTGCCGTCATTCAAATCTTGAATCAGCTCTAGCATCTCCTGATGAGAATGAGAAGCAGAGGAAGTTTGTGCGGGAAATTGAACCGTTTCTCCGAGATTGCCCGCTACCGTATTCAAAATATTAATGGCGACCAAGGTGTCGGTGCCATGCTCTGTGGCGATCATATTTCCGCCACCGACGGCGAGGCTGGGTGAATTATTTTTGAATTCCTGGGCGATTTTTTTGATCGTCTCTGCGGTAGTGCCGATTTGAGCGGCTATTTTTTCTGGTGCGTAAGGTGCGAGATAATCGGCTAGAAAATTGTAAGTGCCTTGGGCTTTGCGGACTTCATGAGCCAGGGAGAGCGCCATCAATCCTTCATTTCCTGGTTTGATCATGACCCATTCATCGGCTTTGGCGCCTGTCAGGGAAACATGCGGACCAATGTGCACAAATTTGTTTTTATGACCATTATCGTAGGCGTGCATGTCCGTGAATTTGCGAGTATTTTCAAGCACGCTACCCCATGTTTCCATGAAATCTGTACTGAAATTGAGCAAATATTTGGCTTTATTAAAAGCATAGAGCGGTAAATCGGAACGCCCAAACGCAATTTGATTGGCTTGTCTCTGATTAGCCTGAGTCAAAACCTCAAAGCTGATCTGTTTTCCGCCACCAACCGCTTGCAACCATTCCTCAATAAATTGATGAGTGCTGCCTGTTTCAGGTTTTCCAAGGTAAGCGATTTGTCCATTGGCGGCTTTAATCTGATCGGTGAATGCTTTTTCCGCATCGCCCCATCTCAATTGTTTCCCGGATTGCTGAGGAAAAGGAAGCCTGTCAGGATTGTAAAGTGTTTGCATGGAAGCCTGGCCTTTGGCACAGAGTGCTCCCTGGTTCAAGGGGTGGTTCGGATTGCCTTCGGCTTTTTGAGCGCGCCCTTCACGGGCAGTGACCATCATCCCGCAACCTGCCGCGCACTCCTGGCAGGTGGTCATATATTGATAAGCCGTGTGAGGGGTGTAAGCAAACTCGTCGGGAGAGACCAAAAGAGGGATCAGTTTTTCTGGCTTTCCTTCACAACCTGCTGCGATAACCGTTGCTCCGCCCACCCCCATGTATTTGAATAAATTTCTTCTACTAAGGCCTCTTTTCATGGCAATGTCTCCTAATAGTGGCAAGTGAAACAGTCAGTTAAGACAGGATTGTGATACCCTTTTTTATTTTTTAAATCGATCATGGTCGCGCGTTTTGCTTCTTGTTCTTTGGCATTAAACCAACCACCGAGAGTGCTGAGCGCCGTTTTACGTTCGGCGACCCCTTTGACTTGAAGGTGACACTTTAAACACCATCCCATCTCCGCAAAATCGTTGTCCGCCACTTTGACGACCGGCATCGTTTTAATGTCGCCATGACAGGCGGCACAGCGAGCATCGCCTCCTTGTTTGAAAGCTTTCACTTTACAAGCCAGAGAACGGGCATCCGTTGCTTCGTCACAGCTCTCTTCCGCGCCCGCTTTAAAACGTTCGGGATCGGCATTGATATGTTTGGTATGAGGAAAGCGCACATAATCAGGAATATCATGAATTTTTATCCAAGGGATCGGCTCTTGCTTGGACCAATAGTCCCGCATTTTATTCACTTCTGCGCTCTCAGGTTTGATCAAAGGCGCTTCTTTGGTGCCATGACACCCGACACAAATACTGACAGGGGGCACTCCCGAAGAAAAAGACCGGCGTGCGTAAATATGACAATATTGACAAGGGATTTGATTTTGGGTCGCATGAATTTCATGGCTGAAGGCAATCGGTTGTTCTTCTGCGCTGGCAAGCGATGCCATTGTCAGGAAAATAAAAACAGCAGAAACGGCCACTATGATTGATCGTTTGATATCAGTAAGAATGAACTGTCGCATGTGGGAACCCTAAAATAATAGGAAGTTGTTCATTTCAAATTTATAGAGAGTTTTTTTTGATCATAATGATCACTCAAAATCAATATTTTTTTTAAATTATCCAGAAAATTTTTTAAGTGTTATCGTATAGAAAATGCTCTTTGGCAAGTTCCAATTCATCCAAAGAGCAAAAAATACAACATCGTCAAACAATCCTTTGCATAAGAAGGGCACCCGCGATGGAGTTTCCTAACGCTTGGAATGAACCTTGTAATGCTTTCTATCTCAAAAATTTACTTTTTGAGATATGCTGAGAAAAGTGCTACATTGCCTTTGTTAAAAAACTTTAATTCGTGATGCGATAATGAATGCGGAAAAAAATATTGTAACGGCTAATCTGATTGATATCAATGGGGATGGCAAGATTGATATGATCTCTTTTATGAAAAACAAAGGGAGTATCGGGTTGGCGGTGGACAATCTTTGTCAAGGAACGATTGATCAAATTTATATTTTTCAAGACGTGACTGGGGATGGAATGTTGGATCACGATGATGAAATTCGATTGAGGGAAAAGGCCAATGAATTACTGGCCGAATTTATCGACGAAGAACCTCAACAATTAACGATTGAATTGTAGTATTTCGCTCCGACAGATGGCGGAAAGTTTTTTCTTATGAAAGCGTTAATCGGAATTTCAATAATGATGTTTGTTCCTTGGATGAATTTTGCCCGGACACAGGTATTGCTGGTGCCAAAGACGATGATGAATTCAATGGGGAGCGATGCCTTCAAAGACATTAAAAAGAAAACAAAACGAGAAGACGACCCTCAGATCAATCAGCATGTGAAATGTATTGCCAAACGCATTGTCAAGTATGCGAAAGATAAGACTGGGGTGAAAAACTGGGAAGTGGTGGTTTTTCAAGATAAAGCGGTCAACGCATTTGCCCTGCCGAGCGGAAAAATAGGGGTCTACACCGGTTTGATGAAAGTCGCTGAAAACGCGGATCAGTTGGCCGCGGTGATCGGGCATGAAGTGGGCCACGTGACAGCCGAACATGGCAATGAACGCGTTTCCCAAGGATTTCTAGTTCAAGGAGGATTGGCGGTACTCAGCGGAGCGTTAGGGAGCAAAGATGGTTCGCCGAATAAAGCCGTGATGGGCGCATTGGGATTGGGGGCGCAGTTTGGGGTTTTGTTGCCTCATAGCCGTACCCATGAAAGTGAAGCCGATTTGATCGGATTGGATTTGATGGCTCGCGCGGGATTTGATCCTAAGGAGAGTGCCCAATTGTGGATGAATATGGGGAAAGGCGGTGGCAAGCAAGGACCGGAATTCCTTTCCACGCACCCTTCCCACAAAACACGGATTGAGGATTTAAAATCCAAGATGAAAAAGGCTCGGAAACACTATGAAAAAACCTTACGAGCTGGAAAACAACATGATTGTGGTGTCAATCCGTTTCATGCTGATGTGCCTTTGACTTGGAAAAAAGACGCTGCTCTCCTCGCGACCATCCAATCCCCCCAAGTTCAGCCCCCTTCCTCTGCTTCTTGCCAGCCCGCTCCAGATCAGGATTTTCGTCATTGTGATTTCAGCAATCGCAATTTAGATGGCGCGGATTTCAGAAATGCGAATATTGCGGGCATCTCTTTTAAAAAAGCCTCCTTGAAGGGCGCACGATTTGAGAAAGCCAATTGTCGGCATACTAATTTTTCTCATACCAAAGCCAAAAAAGCCCGATTTGATGATGTCAGCTGTCACAAAGCCAATTTTGCTAAAGCCGATTTGAGCAAGGCTCGATTCATCAAAGCGTATTTGCGCAAGGCCAATTTCCGCAAGGCCAATATAAACGCTACGAATTTTAAAAAAGCGGATCTGCGCGAATCAAATATCCACCTAGCCCTCAATTATTCCAAGGCAAATTTTGAAAAGGCGACCAAGTAGCTTGAGCAAGCGTCCTTAGCTTTGTTGAGGAGGCACATTGAGGTGCAGGGTCTGAGTGGGAAACGCGAATTCTAGCCCCAATTCCTCAATTGTCAGCATTATTTTTAAGAGGAATTCTTCTTGCGCTTCCATGTATTCCTGCCAAGCGGTTGTCACGGTAAAACAGTAGATCAAAATATTCAGACTGGAAGATCCAAAGCCTGTGAAGTTGACTAAGAAGAAATCATGATGGAGCTTCTGATCTTCCAGAATAACCGATTTAAGCGATTCTAACGCAGTTTGCATTTGAGCCGCTGAAGTGTCATACGTCAGACCAATGGTCATTTTGATGCGTCTTTTTTCCATGCGAGACCAATTATTGATGACGCTGGTCGTGAAAAAAGAATTCGGTACCGTGATGACACTATCGGCAAATGTACGGATTCGGATGGTGCGCAGACCAATGTCTTCCACCGTTCCTTCAAACTGCTCGACCTGAATCCAATCCCCCATTTGGAAAGGGCGGTCGAAAAAAATCACAAGAGAGCCAAAGAGATTGGCCAGGGTATCCTTCGAAGCCAAGGCCAAGGCCGCACCCCCCAACCCCAGACTTGCGACCAAACTTCCCACGGAATACCCCATATTTTGAACGAAGAGCACCATTCCGAAAAGGATTAAAAAGACGCGCCCACTTTTGCGAAGAATGGGAATGACTTGATCATCTAGGACGGTGTCTGTCCGCGTTGCTAAATCTCCCCAAATGTCACAAACGACTTCGTACAAACGGAGGGACATCCAAATTCCCAGGAGGATCCAGCTTGCCCGAAATAAGGCGGCGGCAAATCGTTCCAAATCAACTGGTTCGGAAGGGAGTTGGAGGATCCGCGAGGCCAAATAAATAGAAATCATCGGCGTGATCCAACCTAGCGGCTTGGACAAACTTTTCAAGAAAGGACCATCGTAGCGGAAACGGGATTGCTCCGCGGTTTGAATGATTTTTCCAAACAAAAGTAAAATGATTTTTCGAAAAAAGAAGCCTGCTAAAATCACAGAGAAAGCCAGAATGATATCTATTAAAGAAACCCCCAATAATTGGTTTTGTAAAAATTGAAATTTCTCAAATGCTTCCATAACTAACCGTTCAATTGAATCAGTGAAAAAATAGTTTTGTTCCTATAAAATCTGCCATTCCCATCAGGGATTTAGAATTTTTGTAAAATCTCATCAGAAGGAGTATACTGACACAACGTCAATGGATGGCAGGCAGTATTTTCAAAAAATTAGATTACGATTATTGAAGTAAAAGATCAATCAATCAGAAAGCATCAGGAAAATAAAAACACCAATCGAGTCAGAGATGACGATCTTAAACGTTTCATTTTTTAATCGAGATGCGCTCAAAGTTGCTCAGGAATTATTGGGAAAAGTAATCCGCCACCATTATCAGGGCATTTGGTTGTCGGCAATGATTATTGAAACAGAAGCGTATTATAAAAATGAGAAAGGGAGCCATGCTTCCCTCGGATTTACTGAAAAGCGAAAAGCGCTGTTTATGAAACCAGGTACCATTTATATGTACTACGCACGAGGAGGAGATTCGTTCAATCTGAGTTGTCAAGGGGAGGGGAATGCTGTTTTGATCAAATCAGGGTGTCTTTATCAGGAGGAAAACGAATCCCCTCGGATGCGGCCTACGATGCAAAAACTCAATCCTCGCAAAAACGACAAGCTCCCGCGCCCCCTTCATCGGTTGTGCTCCGGCCAGACGTTGTTGTGTCAGTCACTCGGCTTGAAAGTTCCAGAATGGAATCAACAATCTTTGGATCGCCAGCGTTTATTCATTGAAGATGTGGGCTATCAACCTCAAAAAATCATTCAATGTCTGCGGTTAGGAATTCCTCAAGGCCGTGATGAAGATTTGCTTTACCGATTTGTTGATTATGCGAAAGTGGCTTCCTGCACAAACAATCCTTTGGGCAAACGAAAGTGGCAGGAAAATCGGGATTATCAGATATTGTTTTTGCCATAAAAAAGATCAATAATTTAGATTGACACTCTCAACGAGACCATCCAAATTCATTCCGAATTTGAACGGATTCAAATAAGAAACTGAAAAAGGAGGAACAATGAAAATATATGGATACACACGTATCAATAAACGGCGAACACGCCCGAAAAACTTGAGTATTAAAAAACAGACCACCACCATTCGAGAGTATGCGGCGATTCATGGATTGACGCTCAAAAAAGTATACAGTGATGTTGACGAAACCAGTGTTTCCTTGGAATTGCCGAGTTTGAAAAAAATCACTGAGATGGCAGAGAAGAAAGAAATAGATATGCTGATTGTCGCACGTTTGGATCGTGTCACACGGAGTATTCGTCCGATGCAGCAATTCCTTCAAAAAGTTTGTGCGGCCAATGGCGTGATTTTCATCTCAGTCGAAGAAGGGTTGAATTCTTCCACAAAAGCGGGAAGATCGGTTCTCCAGACGATCAATATTATCGCCAAATGGGATTCGAAGATGATTTCAGACCGCACCAAGGAATTTATTGAACGAAAGCGCTTGATTGGAGAACGTGTGGGGCATGCGCCCTTTGGTTTTGTTTATGAACGCAAGAAACTGGTGCCCTTTGCTCAGGAGTTGAAAACCGTCTATCTTATTCGAGAAAAACGAACGACTGAAGAATTGAGTTATCACAAAATTGCCAAATTCTTGAATGAATCGCTGATTCCTTCAAAAAGAAGAAAAAAGTGGTATGCCGAAACCGTCAAGGCGATCTTTAAAAACCCTTTATACAATGATACGTTTCTCATAGAATTGGCACAGGCATGAAAATAAAAACACGCCAGCGCCGCATTTGACCCCTCGAAAAAATGAAATTAACAGGAAAAACGATTGAATGTGAAATCGAAAAACTGGTCAACGGGGGATATGGACTCAGCCGTTTCAAGAATAAAGTGGTCTTTGTGCACAATGCCTTGCCTGGTGAGCGGGTGGAAGCGTGGGTGACCAAGGACAAAAAAGATTACGCTCAAGCCATTGCCACTCAAATTTTGAACCCCTCTGAATTCCGCCATGAACCGTTAGAGGATCACTTTTTATCTTGCAGTCCTTGGCAAATCATTGATTTTGAGCAGGAAAATTTCTGGAAAGAGGAAATCACGAAGGAAGTTTTTAAATCCATTGCGGGGCTTGAATTTGAGGATTTGAAAATTGTTGCTGATGAGCAACGGTTCCATTACCGTAATAAGATGGAGTTCAGTTTTTTGAAAAATGATGAAAAAATCTCATTGGCATTTTTCAAACGAGGGCAAAGTCGCAAAGAAGCCATTCCCGATTGTGTCTTGGCTCATGCCTCCATCAATGCAGTCGCTTTAAGAATTGTTGCGGAAATGGACCGCTACCGCATCCCGCAATTTTCTCTGAAAACCATCATCTTGCGCAGTAACCGTGCCGGAGAAGTGTTGGCCGCTTTGTTTGTCAAAGATGAAAATTTTCCTTTGTTGGAAGGCATCGTTTTAGACGATCAATTGAAGGGATTTGGCATCCATTTTTCTGATCCCCAAAGCCCTGCTTCGATCTCTACCAAAATTTTACACCAGTGCGGGGATGATTTTTTAAGCGAAACCGTGCTGGATAAACCACTGCAATATGGGCCAATGAGTTTTTTTCAAGTGAATGTGAATCTCTTTGAAAAGGCATTGGCGCAGATCAAAAAATTTGTTTCGGGAGAAGACATTCTCGATTATTACAGTGGGGTTGGCGCCATTGGGATTGCGGTGTCTGAGGTGGTCAAGAGCTGCATCATGGTGGACATCAGCGAAGAATCCATTTTTTACGCTCAAAAAAATATCGCCCTCAATCAGCTCTCTCATTTTTCCGCATATTGCCACAAAGCCGAAAAGATTTTAGAACACATCAGTTCAGACAAAGTGGTCATTATCGACCCGCCTCGTGCTGGAATTCATCCTAAAGTATTGAGAGCTTTACGAGAAAAACAGCCAAAACGGATTGTTTATCTCTCCTGCAATATTTCCACTTGCGCCCGTGATTTAAGCCAACTCACCACAGAATACCACCTCATCTTCAAAGAAGTGTATAATTTTTTCCCCGCAACTCCCCATATCGAATTCCTCGCTGTGCTGGAGCGGCAGTAAATCCATACCAAAAACACTCAATCGAGAAAGGAAAATTTATGAAAAGATTAGAAAACAAGATTGCAGTCATCACAGGAGGCGGCTCCGGGATTGGGCGCAGCATGGCACTTCGATTCGCACAAGAGGGAGCCAAAGTCGCTATCCTTGAGTTAAATGCGAAAAACGCCTCTGCTGTGATTGAACAAATTCAGAAAGATGGCGGGCAGGCCCAGTCTTATCAATGTGATGTTGCCAAGCAAAGTTCAGTGAGAGGGTGTTTTGAGGAAGTCATCAAGGCTCATGGCAGGTTGGATATTTTGATCAACAATGCTGGAATCGCTCATATCGGGAATGTGGAAACCACGGAAGAAGCGGATCTGGATCGCCTTTATCAAGTCAATATTAAAGGGGTTTACAACTGCATGAAAGCGGCGGTTCCGACGATGGTCGCTCAGGGAAAAGGGGCGATTTTGAATCTGGCCTCCATTGCTTCCAAACTGGGGATTTCTGATCGTTTCGCCTATTCCATGAGCAAAGGCGCAGTCTTGACGATGACTTTGTCGGTGGCAAAAGATTATGTCGAGAAAGGCATCCGCTGCAATTGTATCTGTCCGGCCCGGGTCCACACGCCTTTTGTCGATGGTTATCTGCAAGAGCATTATCCGGGGCAAGAACAAGAAATGTTCAAAAACCTTTCCGAATACCAACCCATCGGACGCATGGGACAACCAGAGGAAATCGCCAACCTCGCCTTGTTTTTATGTTCGGAGGAGGCCGCATTTATCACGGGCAGTGCTTATGACATTGATGGCGGCGTGATGACTTTAAAGTAACCAATCAGGCGAATAGATTCATCGGATGATGATCAATCCTTCTCCCATAGAAATACATGACAGATACCCTCAAATTTGCCTGCATTGGGCTGGATCACCGCCACATCTATGAGATGACTGCTGGAATCCTCTCGGTTGGTGGCGAATGTGCTGGTTATTATACAAGTCGTGAGGCTGAGCCTCTTGCCGGTTTCATTGAGCGGTTTCCGAAAATACCCCGCATCGCCGAAATGGAGACCTTGCTCGAAGACGAATCCGTGCAATTGATCCTCTGTGCCGCAATACCCAACGAACGAGCGAAAATTGCGACTGAGGCGATGCGGCGTGGTAAGGATTTCATGGTTGACAAACCGGGAATGACAACCCTGGATCAACTCAAGGAGGTTCGTAAAGTCCAGGCCGACACAGGCGCACGTTACTCCATTGATTTTTCTGAACATTTTCAGGTTCCCGCCACCTTGAAAGCCAAGGAATTGATTGATCAGGGAGCCATCGGCCAAGTGATTCAAACAGTCGGATTGGGCCCACACCGTCTTAACCGGCAAACACGGCCTCCCTGGTTTTTCCAGAAAAAACACTACGGCGGCATTCTCATCGATATTGCGTCTCATCAAATCGAGCAATTCCTCTGGTTGACCAACTCTGAAGATGCGGAGATTGTCAGTAGTGCTGTCGGGAACTTTGCCAATGATGACGATCCAGAACTGGAAGATTTTGGTGAAATCCTTATTCGCAGTGCCCATGCCACCGGCTATATTCGTGTTGACTGGTATACTCCTAATGCCTTGAGTACCTGGGGAGATGGCCGTTTATTCATTCAGGGAACCGAGGGATCCTTGGAGTTGAGGAAATATATAGATGTTGCTGGAAAAGAGGGAACCGATCATGTGATCCTCGTCAATCGCAATCAATGTGAGCGTGTCGATTGTGATGATGTTGAAATCACTTACTTTGAGCAGTTCAAGCAAGATATTCTCAATCGTACAGAAAATACGATGACTCATGAACATTGTTTCAAGGTCTGTGAACTGGCTCTAAAGGCTCAAAATCAGGCGGTTCCGCTTGGTAAATTGAAGCAATCATTTAAATCTAGACCATGAAAAAATTAAGAATCGCAACGATCGGTCTGGGTTTTATTGGGCTGCAACATTTGGAAAACATGCTCGCGCACCCTCGCATCGAAATCACGGGCATCTGCGATACGAGACCCGGAGTTTTAAACAAATATTCCGAAAAACATCGCATTCAAGGCTTCCTCGATTATCAAGAACTGCTTGATCAGAAAATTGCCGATGCCGTGGTGATCAGTACCCCTCATTATTCCCATACAACCATCGGGATTGCCGCTTTGAAAGCGGGATACCATGTCTTGGTCGAAAAACCAATATCGGTCCATAAAGCCGATTGTGAACGCCTACTGCGAGCACACCAAAGCAATCGCGTTTTTGCGGCAATGTTCAATCAGCGTACCGATCCTCGTTATCGACGCATCAAGCGGATCATCGAAACCGGCGAATTGGGAGAATTGACTCGCATGCAATGGACGATCACCGACTGGTTCCGCACCGATGCCTATTACAAAGGCGGCGGTTGGAGGGCCACCTGGAAGGGCGAAGGCGGGGGCGTTCTCCTCAACCAATCTCCTCACCAGCTCGATATGCTGATTTGGCTTTGTGGGATGCCTGCGAAAGTCCGGGCCTTTGCTCATCTTGGCAAGACACATCAGATTGAGGTAGAGGACGAAGTGACCGCCTATTTAGAATTTGCGAATGGCGCCTCAGGGGTTTTCATTACCAGTACAGGCGAAGCTCCCGGAACCAATCGTTTGGAAATATGTGGGGAACGAGGGCGCATTGTCGTGGAAGGGAATCAAACCGAATTCTTGAGGAATGAAATCACGTCTAGTGAATTTCGGCAAATTTCAACCGATCCGATGGGAAAACCTGAAATATGGCCGATTGCCTTCAAGGATGAGGATGAAGGCGGTCAGCATCGCGAAATTCTTAACAATTTTGTTGAAGCGGTTCTGGAAGGCACCCCACTGATTGCTCCAGCAAACGAGGGCATCCATTCTGTTGAATTGGCAAACGCGATGCTCTATTCAGCCTTGAAAGATGAAATGGTGCAATTCCCGCTTGATGGCATCAAGTATGAAACGCTCCTCAAAGAACTGCAACAATGATCGCTTAAAAAATGCTCATACAGATGAACTTTGGGAGTTTTTTTACCAGAAAAGAGGCCCCTTTTAAAGGGTCTAGTTTTTTTTAAAAAATTGCGTTATAGTCCTGGCAAATAATCAAATTCTTGATTCGGGGGGAGAGGAAAGAACCAAATAACCCGCAACAATTTATGGAGAAAAGTGATGGCAACTGTGAATTTAAGTAAAGTACAAAAATCGTATGGAACCCAGGAAGTGGTTCATGGCATTGATTTGGATGTCAAAGATGATGAGTTTGTGGTTTTGCTCGGACCGTCCGGCTGTGGCAAATCCACCACGTTGAGAATGGTCGCTGGTTTAGAGGATATCTCCGGTGGCGAAATCATGATTGGAGAACGTGTGGTGAATGATGTCGCCCCCAAAGATCGAAAAATCGCCATGGTCTTTCAAAATTATGCTTTATACCCTCACATGACTGTCTCTCAAAATATGGCATTTGGGCTCAAACTACAAAAAATGCCCAAGCCTGAAATCAAGAAAAAAGTCGATGAAGTTGCCGAAATTTTAGAGTTGGGGCCTCTCCTTGATCGCCGACCAGCGGCCTTGTCTGGAGGACAACGGCAACGCGTTGCGATGGGACGAGCGATGGTGCGTACCCCTGAAGTATTTTTGTTTGATGAGCCTCTCTCCAATTTGGATGCAAAATTGCGGACTCACATGCGGTTGGAAATTCAAAAACTCCATCAGCAATTGAAAACCACCACCCTCTATGTGACCCACGATCAAATTGAAGCGATGACTCTGGCAGATCGGATTGTGGTTATGCGGGATGGTTATATTGAGCAAATCGGTTCTCCCAAAGAAATCTTTGCTCATCCAAATAATGTGTTTGTCGCGACGTTTATCGGCAGTCCGGCGATGAATTTGATTCCGATGCAAACCAAAAGCGAGAGCGGCAAATTGATGTTAGAGTCTGATTCTCTGAAAATCCCACTGCCTGAAAAAGAAGGCCATCAAGTTCAAGCGAATACGGGTGTGTTAGTGGGAATTCGCCCCACAGACATGAGCCTCGCCAGGGCAGGAGATGGGGTTGCTGACGAATGGAAATTCAAGGCAAGTGTCGAGGTCACAGAATTGTTAGGGGCGGAAGCTCTCTTGGATTTGAAACTTGGGAGCCATGAAATAATGGCGCAGGTGGAAGGCAAAGACATGCCAGAACGAGGAGAAAACATTCATATCACTTTCAATACCGAGGCTCTCCATGTCTTTGATACCTCTTCTGAAAAAGCAATTTACTAGATCATAGTGAAATGCGGACATGGCGCTCCAAACGCCGTGTCCGCTTCTTCCGCATTCACCACACGAACCAGCTTTCCTTCCAACCCCCCTTTGATATTTTCCACGGCTTGACCATACGCCACTTCCGGCTCCCTCACCTAAATCAAGAGGTCTTTGGGAAAGATTAGGTCATTGACGCTTGGCAAATGGCTTCAATCGACGTATCCAGCGTTGCATTGAATTCATCGCCTGACTGCTGTGCGGAAAGCCCTTCAGCCAAGGCGCGTGAGAAACTCGCAACCATCCCATTGTTTCTTGCCAGTCTTGTATTGGCTTCTGCCCGACTGTAACCACCTGACAGCGCAACAACTTTCAGCACATTCGGATGATCAATGCATTCCTTATAAAAATTATTTTCCTCAGGCAAGGTCAACTTGAATATCACGAGCTGATCGTCTCTCAACTGGTTTAACTCCTTCAGGAGATCGGCCTTTAGCAAAATCTCAGCGTCTGCCTTGTCTGGACAATGAATATCAACTTCCGGTTCGATAATAGGCACCAGACCCGCCGCGATGATCTGCCGACCAACTTCAAATTGCTGCTCAACGAGGACGGAAACTCCCGTGGCATTCGCTTGCTTGATCACAGAACGCATCTTGGTGCCGAAAATCCCTTTTGATTTGGCTTTTTCTAACAGTGAAGCCAGAGCAGGCATCGGCTTCATCAGCTGTGCGCCGTCATTCTCCTCAGCCAAGCCTTGATCGACTTTGAGAATCGGTACGACCTTTTTCACTTTCCACAGATAATCCGCTGTGGTTTGACCCTCGATGTCCCGATCCATTGTATTTTCAAACAGGATCGCCGCTAGGATTCTTTCACCAGTGAAGCTTGGGCTAGTGACGATTCGAGTGCGCATCTGATGGACAACCGTGAACATTTCTTCGTCATTGGACCAGGCATCTTCAGTCACCCCATACAGTCCGAGGGCTTTAGGAGTGCTCCCGCCACTTTGATCGAGTGCCGCAATAAATCCAGGTTGAGTTTTGATTTTCTCTAATTGTTGTTCATAGTCACTCATGATATTCCTTATCGTTATATAGGTAGTTTATTGATATATTTGAGGGGATAAATCTACTGCTTAATGGGACAAATCACAAGAGTTTTATCCTTCAATTTCCCCGCATCAAACGCAATTTTCCTAGAAAGCGACTGGCTCCCGCTTGTTTGAGACGTTCCACTTCTGCGGAAATTTTTTCTTGATTATCCCTCATCGCATGTTCCAATTTTTCACAGTATGCTTGCATTTCCTCTGAGGAAAGTTGAGGGGGGACATAAAAAGGAGAACCAAAGGAGTTGACGGAGATGGTGAAGGGTTTCGGGATTTTATGATGATCCCAACTTTCTCGGACTGTATATTGATCAACAGCCTCGTATCCCCAAGGAATAATCGGCGCTCCGGTCATTTTGGCGATCAGGATCACACCCGCTTGGATTTTGTGCCGGGGGCCTGTCGGGCCATCAGGGGTGATTGCAACCGGGAGCGAGGTTTTGAGATATTTGACCATTGCTCGCAGAGCGTTCGTTCCTCCGATGGAAGATGATCCGCGAATCGGCATAAATGCAAAATGTTCCACCACTCGTGAAATCAGATCCCCATCCCGGCTCAGACTGATCATAGAACCGTATTTTCTGTTTTTCAGAAGCCAACAGGAATAATAAATATTTTCGTGCCAGCAGCAGAGGATGTAGTTCTGTGGGAGAGAATCCAGCGATGCCCGATTCAAGTGGACCGCCTTTGAAGTCCACCCGGTCAAACGAATCATTCCGACAAACGCTTTGACCAGCAGCCAATTTGAACAGAAACGAAGCCATTGAGATTTGGAAGAGAAAATAAATGTCATATCAGACCGTAATTTTTAACCCTTTTTCATACTTGCTATTGTGGGGGGTAAACACTTCCGATTCAGGAACGTCTATTTCGGTTTCTGTGATGTAGAGCGGATTGTTCTGATCTAAAATATCCAACCCCTGGTATTTTTCTCGATCGAAAGAAGTGATCCCTAAAGCACGGACAAACATGTGAGGTTTGTCTGCAACTCCTTTCACCGCATTGATGCGGACACAAGCGCGAGTGTTCTCATTCAGGGCTGAGATCAAAAGGACAACATTGCCAATCGCCTCGAAGATGAACATTCTTCCAGGTTCCATCAGCAGAGCGTCTCCTTGTTTGTCTTCGGTTGTTTCGGCATCTTTATCTTCCGTATCGAACCACTGGACATTGGTAATGATTCCCTCTTTGACAGGAAAAACGGCCTTGGGAAAATGGAGGAGGCAGCCCAGTAAATTTTTAGCAACATCCCGCACATCACCCCCTTTGAACATCTCCGCACCAAACGGTCTTTTCCGTGGTGGATTCAACACAAAATTGAGTCCTTTGGCATATTCTGGAATATGAGTTTGCACCAAACCCCACAGCGCATCTCCCTGCGTTTCAAAACCATTTTGAAGCACTGTTTTTGGTAGCTCTACGATAGCTTTCCAAGGAACCCGAACATGCTTCTTTTTGGTTTGAGCAGAAATGCGCTTGGTCACCTCACTGATCGTGAAAACCCGATGCAAAACAGCGTCTTGTTTTTCCGAGGAATTGAGAAAATTTTGCTTCGACACTCCTTTAGTGTATGTCTGTATCAATTCAATACTGGACAACACCTGACTCACAAGTGACTTTGTGCTGTTGCTCATATCCATCCTCTTTGAGGTTTAGTTAATGCCTGTTCATGATAAATTTTTCTCTAGGCTGAAGCGTCTTGGCTTTCTCGTATGAAATTTCGTAAAACGGTGTGGAGGATTCCTCCATTTTTATAATACTCGATTTCCACTGGAGTGTCCAAACGACAAATCACCGGGATTTCCTGACCATCGGCCTTAACGAGCAATTCCTGCCTAGGCTGGATATCGTCGTTCAATCCAAGCACCGAAATTTTTTCTTTGCCCGTCAATCCATAATCATCCGCGTTTTTCCCTTCTTTAAATTGGAGGGGGAGGACTCCCATTCCAATCAAATTGGAGCGATGGATCCGTTCAAAACTGGTCACCAGGACGGCTTTGACTCCGAGTAAAAATGTCCCTTTGGCCGCCCAATCACGAGAAGAACCCGTGCCATATTCGGCGCCACCCAGCACAAACAGCGGTGTGCCTTCTTCCCGATATTTGGAAGCTGCATCAAAGATCGACATTTGCTCGCCACTGGGGAGGTGAGTCGTATAGCCGCCTTCCACATCCGAAAGCATCTGGTTGCGAATCCGAACATTCGCAAAGGTTCCCCGTGTCATGACCCGATCATTCCCTCGGCGAGATCCATAAGAATTGAAATCTTTGCGTTCTACGCCTTTTTCAATCAAATAGTGACCCGCAGGGTGTTCTGGAGCAAAAGAGCCTGCCGGAGAAATATGGTCCGTGGTCACCGAATCGCCCAATTTAATCAAGGTCGTGGTGTCTTTGATATCGGCCAACGCAGGAAGATCCATCGACATGTTCGTAAAAAACGGAGGGTTTTGAATATAAGTGGAATCCTCATCCCAGTCATAGACTTCGCCACTTTTGCTTTGGATGCTATTCCACATTTCCGAACTGTCTTGCACATTGTCATAACTGTGCTGATACATTTCTGGAGAAATCAGTTTTGAGATTTCCTCGATTTCTTCGTTCGCTGGCCAGATATCCGCCAGTTTGACTTCCTGCCCATTTTGATCGAGACCCAACGAATCATTGTCCAAATCAATATCCACCGTTCCGGCAATCGCGTAGGCGACCACGAGAGGAGGACTCGCCAAATAATTGGCCTTGATATGAGGGCTGATTCGGCCTTCAAAGTTTCGATTCCCGGAAAGCACTGATGTCACCACTAGATCTTTTTCATTGATTGCATCAACAATCGAGTCTGCCAGAGGACCAGAATTTCCGATACAGGTGGTGCACCCATAACCGACGTTATAAAAACCAAGCTTTTCCAGGGATTGCATTAAACCCGATTTTTCCAAATAACTGGTCACCACTCGCGACCCTGGAGCAATGGAGGTTTTGACCCACGCCTTGGAGGTCAGCCCTTTTTCCGCTGCTTTTTTGGCCAACAGCCCGGCGGCCAAGAGGACTGAAGGATTGCTCGTGTTTGTACAGGAAGTGATTGAAGCAATGACCACCGATCCCTGTTTCAATTCCCCGCCTTTCTCCCATTGAATCGGAGTTTTCGCCTGAGTGGTTTCTTCATCCATCGCAAAACCGCGTTCTCTGAGCGGTGCGCGCATCGCTTTGTGCCAAGTCGGTTTCATCGCAGAAAGGTCGATCCGGTCTTGAGGACGTTTGGGGCCTGCCAGTGCTGGTTCCACCGTGGCAAGATCTAGCTCAAGCGTGTCAGAAAAGATTGGATCTTGTGTCTCATCGGTGCGGAACAACGCTTGTTCTTTGGTGTAACGTTCTACCCGTTGCAAAACATCTTCGGAGCGTCCGGTGCTTTTCAAATATTTCAAAGTGGCGTCATCCACTGGAAAGAATCCCATCGTCGCACCATATTCTGGAGCCATGTTGGCTAAAGTGGCACGATCCGCAAGGCTGAGGCTCGACAACCCGGCTCCATAAAATTCGACAAATTTTTCAACGACCCCTTTTTCACGGAGCATTTGCACCACACGAAGCACTAGGTCTGTTGCGGTTCTTCCTGGTTTCAAGGCTCCATGCAATTTAAAACCGACCACTTGAGGAATGAGCATGTAAATTGGCTGTCCGAGCATCACGGATTCTGCCTCAATCCCACCAACGCCCCATCCCATCACACCCGCACCATTGACCATAGTCGTGTGAGAGTCAGTGCCGACGACGGTATCAGGGAAACAAACGCCATCGCAGATTTGGATCACACTGGCTAGATATTCTAGATTGACCTGATGGATGATCCCAACACCTGGAGGAACGACTCTAAAGTTTTTAAACGCGTTTTGCCCCCATTTGAGAAATTCATAACGCTCTTGATTGCGCTTGAATTCAATTTCCATATTTTTTTGTAACGAGTCCGGTGTGCCGAACTGATCGATCTGAATCGAATGGTCAATCACGAGATCAACAGGCACCCGTGGGTTGATCACGGAAGGGTCTCCCCCCATTGCCACCATTGAAGAACGCAGAGCCGCTAAATCGACAACCGCTGGAACCCCGGTGAAATCTTGAAGAATCACTCGTGTCGGTTTGAAGGGGATTTCCTCTTCTTGCTTGGCACCATTCCAATTGGCAAGCGCGATGACATCTTTGTCATTGACTTGAAAATTATCCAAATTGCGCAAGGCTTGTTCTAATAAAATCTTGATCGAAAAAGGAAGCCTGCTGACAGAGCCAATTCCGTCTTTTTCTAATTGATCCAGGCGATATAAATCGGCAGAACCGCTCCCTGTTTCAAACGAACGGCGTGTTCCAAATTTGTTATCTGACATGATTGACCTCCTCAATAAGGTGGGTATAAATTGCGGCGGAGTTCAAAAGAAATAAAACTCCAAAGTATAGCGAAAAAGGCACAAAAATAAAGTTTATAAAAAAATCAGGGTTTCTCTTGAAAAGCATGACGCTAGTTTGTCTGAAATGAATTCATTATAAAAGAGAATAATGAGAATACAATGCTAGCGGAAATAGAATGATTGGTCGTGTTGATTTATTGTTGAGAAAACAGGGGCATATTATCAACAAATTGCTCCAAAATGGGAAGCACTTTGTCGGCGGTTGGCATTTCTCGAAAAATAAAACCAAACTGTGCAAAGTAAGTGGAGCTTGCAAGCATTTGAACCACCTGAGAATCTTTTTCCAGGCTTTTCGCCATGCCAATGATCAAAGGGACTTGAGGGTGTTGCTCTAAATGCCGGAGACGAGAAGTCAAGTGGCTCAAGTGCCAGGCGTGGAACAATTCCATGGAAACTTCAATCCCAGAAACATGTTTGAAGGCATAATCTGGAAAACAGTAAAATTCCCCTGCCAAAGGGACAAAATGTTGGGCAGGTGCCACTGTCCATTCTTCTGTTTTTTTCTGAAACGTTTGTTGGAATAATTCAATTTCTTGCGGAACGTAGGCCAAGAACTGGCGGTAATGCGAACGAATGTTGCAGGAATCGTCCAGCGTCAATTGGTATTTTTTTTGTTTGGTCAGTTGGATTTGGGCACTCAGTTGCCATTGAGGCTGATGGAGGACTGCCGGAAAGAAATTCGCCAAATTCAAACCATATTTTTGAGTTTGAAAAAACAAATTCAAGGGGCCATCAATCGCGATTCGATAGCAGCCTTCCGTCTCTAAAGTGATTTGTGCCAGCAGTTGGTGAAACCTCAAATATTTGCACAATTGCCTTAAAAGCGCCGGTTGCTTCTCCGAAACTCGCAAAGTGAGGTGATTGCTGCGTAACAACAACCCCTGGACTTGAGCGCAGTTGTAGCGATGGAGTAAATTTTGAGGTGAATACGGTTTGAAATGGAGAACCTGTTGATACGGAGGTAAATCCGCATAAAGTTGCCGAGCCAATGCTTCCGGGAGCTGCTGAAACTCCGCTTGAAGTTGCTCATGATAGGCTTGCAGATCGACAAAAACCTGATTCGACAAAAGGGTGCTGGTTTGAGTGAATAAATTTTTCCGGAAAAGCACCAACTCCGCATCGGTGGAAGTATCAAATTCGGTTTGATCCAAAAGCAATTTTTCAAATCCCCGCATGATGATGGGTTCAGACGGATTTCCATCGATGACCGCTTGGCTTTCCTCCAGCAAACTTTCTCTTGTTTTGCCCACACTTTCTTGAAAAACCTCCAGCAACTGCTCCGCCACATTGCGCAATTCCGAATCCTCAGGATCGATCAACAAAGGACGAACATGGTCTTTGTAAATCGTATTACGCAATAAGTCTTTCGTGAGCATTGTTTTTTTGTGAAAGAGGTGCGATTGGCTTCCTTTTTTAAGTCAACATCACTCTACCAGGAATCGAGACAATGAGAAAATCATTATTGGCTAGCTTGTCTATCCTAGACAGTCGAAATTTTGCCATATTTTTCTCAATATGTTAGATTCTGAACAAAGGGGGAAATTGAGGTGAAAAACCAAATCATTTAACACACTCACAGAAAAGAAGGAACATGTATGACTGCGAGTAAAAAAGTTGCCATTATCACAGGAGGGGGAGCTGGGATTGGGAAAGCATGTGCTCAACGTTTTACAAGAGAAGGATTCCGAGTGGTGATTGGAGATCTCTCAGAAGAGGATGGCACGCACGTAGCTGAATTGATCCAAAACGAAGGCGGGGACATCATTTTCCTCCAGGGAGATATTACAGATGAGCACTATTGCCAACAACTGGCCAAGACCGCACTTGATGCCTGGGGATCGCTTGATATTCTAGTAGCCAATGCCGCTGCTCGCAATTTCAGTAAAATCATTGATGCGACAGAAGAGGAATGGAATTGGATGATGGGGGTGAACCTTAGAGGAACCGCACAATGCTGCAAGGCTGTATTGCCCAACATGATTGAGCAACACTCTGGAACCATTGTGTTGCTGTCTTCAGAGATCCACCGGACTGGTCGCACAGAGATGCCTATTTATGATGTGACAAAAGCCGGAATTATTTCACTGACAAAAACGCTGGCTCGCGAGCACGCGAAAGATAACATCAGGGTCAACGCGATATGCCCAGGATATGTCGTCACTGATTATCATATTCGAAAAGCGAAACGCCAGGGAAGAGATCCCAATGAGTTGTATGCGGGCAAGAGTGGTGTTTTCAACCGCCCTGGAGATCCCTCCGAAATAGCAGCACCAATCTACTTTCTGGCTTCAGAGGAAGCGTCTTTTATTTCAGGGCAAACGCTCACGGTGGGATAGTGGCCATCTATCAATCATTTTCTCTTCTTGATGGTCAACTCAGTTCTTGTAAGAGTTTTTTCCAGGATTCAAGTTCATAAGCGGGATCAAAACGAGGGGCTAAACGATCACACCATTGCTGTAATATTTTCAAATAGTGAGAGTCCGTTTCGATTTTAAGCAACTGATCCGCAAGTTTTTCAGTATCTCCAACAGGAAAATATCCAGGATAATCGTCACCAAGCAACCCGATGGAACCTGAAATGTAAGAAGACAAGACCGGCACAGAAACCACCAACGCTTCAGAAATGACATTGGCTCCTCCTTCCATTTTTGAGGAGAGGGCTAAAAGGCGGCTACGTGCTAGAATACGGTGTGCTTCCCAGCGAGGACGTTCTCCTAGCCAGCGATAACGAGGGTTGTGTTTCATTTCATTTAAAGCGGTTGCCCGCATGTCATCACTGAGCGCACCGCCGATGTGAAGCAATCGTATTTTAGAACTAGCCGGCAGATCGCGTACCACCATCGCAGCGCGAAAAGGGTCTTTCACCGGGCGCAGATGGCCAATCACACAAATATCGAAGGTCGTCTTGTTTTTTTTGAAAATCCTTGAGGGTTTGGGAAGGGATTGATAAATCACCCGCGCCTTTTCATGAAACGGTTGAGGCAATTCCTGGATACCCGATGGTTGCAGTAAAATTAAACGGTCTGCCAATTTCAAGGCTTGTTGCGCGTCACGATCAGATTGAATATCTTGATAAAGATCCGTCCCGGTTAAAGCAACAATCAACGGGAGTTTCGGATAATGTCGAGCGTACTGTTCAATGGAAGGAAAACCACGACGAGCGTGTAAAGCAATCATCATATCACAGGATTGCCCCTTGTATTCCTGCATGATTTTTACCTGATGTCCCAGCCCAGCTTTTTTAAAATATTCCCCCAGCGCATCGCAGTCACTCGATTCCCTTTGCGGGAATGTGCTGGTGCGGGAGTGGTCAGGATAATCTTCATAGAATCCAATGCGGATCAGTAATTGATGAACTGATGTTTGAAAACAACACGGTTATTCTTTTCAATTGAGCAATCATTGATATTCCTGAATCACCAATTGAATTTTACGCTGTCCCATAAATTCATTGATTCCCAATTGAACCGCGAGATTCTTTGGAATTTTATCTAAAAAAGGCTTGGCTAAATTCCATCCCACAATTTCTTTTCCAGATAAATTCCATTTGAGATGTTGGTCTTTCATCGTCTGAAAGGATTGCTCAGGGGAAGGGATTGAAAAAAGGGGAGAAGGGTTAGCCGCGCCAAAAGGTTGCAACCGTTCCAACTGCTCAAGCAATTCCCAATCAATTTTATCTAAAAAGAGCTTTCCCTCAAGCATGACTTGCGGCTGTGGGGGAGGCGTGAGCCGTTGAGCGCAGATGGTTTGAAATTGTTTCGTAAAATCCTCAAAACGCGATTGAATGATAGTACAACCTGCCGCTCCCGCATGGCCTCCAAATTTTTCTAGATTTTGAGAGCATTGCTCCAAGACTTCTTTGATGTGCAATTCCGGAATGGAGCGTCCCGAACATTTGTAGAAACCTTGATTTATAACGCAAACCAATGTCGGTTTATAATAACGCTCGACCAATCTCGCGGCAATGATTCCACTAATCCCTTCATGAAATTGAGGCGAATGGATGACGAGGCTTTGTTGGTCTTTCAGAGGATCCGCTTGTGCTAAGGCAATTTCCATCATCTGTGATTCTGTCGCGCGCCGTTCAATGTTGGCTTGATTCAATTGTTCAGCAAGGTTTCGTGCTTTTTGAAGCTCCGAACAGAGCAATAATTCCACCCCAATCGACGCATTCCGCATTCTTCCAGCCGCATTGAGCAGAGGGCCAAATTGAAACCCTAAAGTTTGGGCATTTATCTGACGAATATTTTTCAACTGAGACAAAACTTGAATGCCCATCCGAGGATTTGAATTCATGACTTTAAGCCCTTGATGGACGAAAAGACGATTTTCATCCACTAAAGGAACCACATCAGCGACCGTTCCCATTGCCGCCAGATCCAGGTATGATTTTAGATTCGGTTCCGATTTTTTATCAGACCAAAACCCGCTTTCCCGGAAGCTTTTCCGCATGGCCATCAATAATTTTAAGGCGACCCCACACCCTGAAATGCCTTTGAAAGGATAATCACAATCCGGCTGATTTGGATTGATAATAATGCCTTGTGGAATACTGCTCGTATCGGCCAGATGGTGATCGGTGATCAGAGTTTGAATTCCCTTTTGATGCAGATATTGTACTTCATTCGATGCCGTGATACCATTGTCCACTGTGAGGACAAGGTCTGGTTTCATTTGCAACAAAACTTCGGCGCTGGCTTGGGTCAAACCATAGCCATGCTCAAAACGGTTGGGAATGAAATAATCAATATTTTGGCAACCACAACTCTTTAAAAATAACATCATCATCGTCGTCGCTGTAATGCCATCGACATCATAGTCACCTAAAATCACAATCCGTTTTTGCGATAAAATTGCCTGTTTCAACAAAGCCACCCCCTCTCTCATCCCCCGCATTAAATAAGGGTCACGTAATTCGGAAAGCTGGGGATCTAAAAATTTTTGAATGGCTTCTGAGGAAGAATAACCCCGCCTGATTAAGATAGAAGTCACCAAAGAGGGCAATTGAAATTCAGTGCTCAATTGCTCAACCAGAGCCGCTTCCAGAGGAGGAGGGAAGTGCCACATTTTATTTAATGACATTGTGACGATTTCTTAGAAATGAATGACAGGAAAAAATGATCGAGAGAAGACGATACATGTAATAAAAGCACTGAAGAAAGACCAGTCTTTTCCTTATTTTCTAGAAAACGCTTGAGAAACAAACAGGTTTTCTTTATACATCACTCCTTTTTTAAAATTGTTCCTAAAATTTTTTATTCAGACAAAATTGAATCAAGGCATCCAAATGTTTCATCATATTTTAAAAGGAACCCTCATTTTTTTGAGTTTATTCAGTCTACTATGGGGAGCCACAACCACTATTTTTGCACAATCGAACTTTACGCCATTGTCTCCTGGAGATATCCAAGAAAAGGATGAGATTTGGGCTTTTTCGCCAGGACTCAAAATTTCAGCAGATTATCGCCTCCATATGATTCAAAAGGACCGCAAGGCGCTTCCCTCCAAAAAGGAAAAAGGGCGTGATTCACAAGCGTTATTATTTGAACATGACCTGAGAATCAATTTGCGCTCGACGGCGCATCGTAATCTCTCAATCAACCTGGAAATCGAAGTCAACCAGGGATCTTTTCAGGATGCGGACCTGCGAGCAAAAAATTCGTCAGGACAAACAGCCGATTCCCAGGAGGCTAAAATTACAGCGCGTCAGGCTTTTTTAGAATATAATTCGAATCCTCGGAATATTTTGAGATTTGGAAAACATCCCTTCAATATTGGAGATCGACACGGCAAAGTTTTTTCCGGAATCTTGACAGGTATTTCACAGGATTGCGCGGCGGGAACTTGGTGTTATGGGTTAGCAGCAGCAAAATTGGGAAAGCACCCTGCCGATTGGTTGTATCTCGGTTCATTGGACTACCCTGTTTTTCAAGATAAAAATGCAGATGGCACCATTAACAATCGTTTGAATATAGAAATCTTCAGAATTTTTTACACAGAACGCGATATCCCTTTGGGCAAGTCCAATGGCCCGACTCCGCGAGATAAAGATGCTTTGAACCGTTTGGCAAAAGTTTATGCTGAAGGGAGCGAACAAGAAAAACAAGAAGCACGATCACTTTCTAAGCAAGTGGTCGATCAACAGGGAAAACCTTTGTATTATGATGCGCTCCAACAGCAATATTTTGGCATGCGTCTAGAATGGGAAATTTCTTCATTTTTTTTGAGATTCGATATCACCTCTAATCAAGGGATACGGAAGTACCATCTGGCAGAAGATTCTAAAGGAAATATAGAAAAGCCCGATTTTGGAGAGAATACCGCTGAATTTAAAAATTCAAAAAAAGCCCGATATTCTTTGCTCGGAGTGGCGAGTGAGTTGGAAATGCACTATCAACTGGAAAACCATCAATTTGGGTTTCGCTGGATGCAGGCTTCAGGAGCCAAGGAAAGATTTGATTCTGAGAACAAAGGTGTGAATTTTTTAAGATCTCTGAATAGTTATTATGAAATTGTTCCAGGCAGCTATCAAGGCACTAATTTTTATTTCAATGGCGGGGGATTAGGCCTGGACGGTGGCACAGGATTGGGACACTCGATTAGCAATACCTCCCTTTTGGGAGGGTGGTATCGCTGGGACATCGAAGATTATGATGTTTACTATCAGACCGGATTTTTTAAACTGACCCGCACCGAATCGGTCTACAATGAACGTGGGGAATTGGCTAAGGATATTGGGAGAGAATGGGACAATACTCTTTCCTGGAAACCCGATAAGAATCTTTCTACCGAGTTGGAAGTCAACCTTTTCCAAGCGGGGAAGGCTTTTAATGTCAATGACAATCAAACACCACCTAAAAAAAATGCCTCTCTTAGGCATTTAGTGGCACGAATCTCTTATTCTTTTTGAGATAACTTCACTTTTAAAAACCTATGTGGAAAAAGCATGCGGTTTGGTACAATGAGTGCTAGGAAAAAAGAAGAGATCTCTCAATAAAATTTCTTCCTTAAAAAAATGAGAAAAATACTAATATCTATTTTATTTATTTATTTTTTAACCGGAATCGCACTCCCTCTCTATGCCGCAGAAGTTTGCCAACTCGATGCAGAAGAACGAAAACGCCCTGAAGGGGCTTCGCCGAAGATGAACCGTTATCTGTTGCAGGGCATTTACTTGGGAATGAGTTTCAAGGAATTAAAACTGATCAAACCGACTTTAACCATCCAGCCTGTTATCCAATCCAAGATCATCCGTGAATACCATGTCGAGCATTTCACTGCGGATGAGCATTTCATTTTCACATTTAGCTGGGGTGGCCGTCTGTATAAATTGGCCTATACAAAAGAGTTTGCAGACGCTGTTGATGACAAAACCCTCCAAACCAAATTGTTACAAAAATATGGAAAGCCGGATCGTCAGATTGATAAAAAGGGAGCAACAAAAGTCTTCGAATACTGCTGGGGACAATGCCAAATGATTCGTGAAAACGTCTTTTGCCATGACCAGGACACGGATTATTGGCATACCTATTTCACAGCCTCCTTGAGTATCCACCGCAAACGCCTTTCCATTGTGCTCCACGATAGCAAACGTTTTAAAGAAAACGAAGCTGCTTTTGTTGGCAGAAAAAGAACCAAAACAATGGCTCCTTCCACCTCCGCATTGAATAATTTGAAGCTATAAAGGCTCTTCTCCCAAGCAATCTATCAATTAACAAGATCCCACTGATTTTTAGAAGAAATGAGTTTTTGGCGCAGACTGAAGGTTCGCAAAAGCGGTCTATCCGTGTTTGTTTTCTACTGAAGTGATCAGTTCCCTCGCAAAGGCGATGATGGGATCCCAATGGTTGGCACGGTGAATGACAGAATGAGTGAATTCCCGATTGAAAGGACGCGACATGAGCCAGACATGGGCTTGAGAAAATTTCTCAAGAACATTCACACAATTGTCCGGATGGTCATCGACAAATAATAAATTTTCCTGTTCTGCTACCAACTGCTGGATAATCTCTGCCTTGAGCACCGGAGGTTTATCGTCATAGGACATGAATCCTCCACAATGCAGAGAATCCCATTGAAATCCTGCATTGTGCAGATTCTGTTTTCGTTTTTCCAGATATTGAGGAGGAATATTGGTAACAAAATTCACGGGATATGCGCCAAAGACGCTATTGAAGAGTGCAGGATCAATCAAGGGAGATAACTGGCTGAAATGCTCACTCCTGAGAAAATATTCCCAACCTTCTTTGAGCTGCTTTTCATTGAGTAAATCAGAAAACAACCAGTTTTCGGACTGATAATCGTCAGGAATATCCAATTGAAAGTAATCTTTCAAAGCACGAATATAGCTCGTTTCAAAATCGAGCAGCACTCCATCAATGTCAAAAACAAATCGTAACATGGCTCCTTTCTTGGTCTCTTTACAATAAATCGATAATGGCTCCGCCGCCAATAAAAGTTCCAATCATAGAACCAACATTCGCAAAAACCACAATCAAGAGAATGCGAATGACTTTGTTTTTCCAAAATCCGGAAATTTGAGTAATATCATGGCTCAAATTTTCAAAATCTCGCACCTGAGGTTTACGAACAATTGATTCTACCAATCCGGCGACCCAACCAGCAGCAATTGTCGGATTCAATGAAGTAAAAGGGGCGGCAACAAAAGCAGACAGGATTGTCAAAGGATGTCCGGCGGCCAAGACCACGCCCAATGCTGATAAAATGCCATTGATCAGAAACCAGCGTTTGATCATTTCCATTCCGACATTCCAATCAGCGGCAAAAAAACCATAAGCAATGAGCGCAATAATCACCGTGGGAATTCCCCATTTTAACCAAGTCCCCCATTGCCCCGGAGGAGGGATACGCTCTAATTCGCTCAAATCCTGGTGGTGATGGACTTCTTCTTTAATCCCAGGAACATGCCCGGCCCCAACAATTGCGATGATTTTTTTTCCTGGTGCTGTTCTGATTTTTTCAGCTAAATATTGGTCACGTTCATCAATCAACACTTTTTTCATCATCGGGGATTGACGGGAGAACGCTTCCATCGTTTCTGTTAAAACATCCTGAGTTTTCATGTTTTCAATATCTTCTTTGCTGATCTCTTCAGAGACAAAAATACTCATTCCCAACTGCATCAAAACCGTGATTTTCTCTCGGAAGGGAAGAGAACGCCAGGTTTTTTGAAAAGTGATTTGAACATCCCGGTCCGCTAAAACAATTTCTGCTTGAATTGACTTTGCTGAATCAATCGCAGCAATCATTTCTCTGCCAGGTTGAATTCCTAATTTGTCTCCCAATTTTTTCTGAAAAGAGGAAAGAAGGATATTTGCCAATAACAAAAAAGTTTTTTTTTCTCGAATGACTTTGAAAATATCCATATTTTTCCAACGGTCTTTACGAGTGAGAGCTTCGTAACGGGAAGCACAAAGTTCGACACAAACCGTTTCTGGTTTTTCCGCCTCAATGACCTGAATGACCTCATCGGTACTCTCCTGGGAAATATGAGCCGTTCCAATCAAAAGGATTTCCTTATCGCCCACTTGGAGTTGATGAACATTTTCAGAGTAATTCATAATCAGGAACTTTCATTCGATAGATCCAATTAAGCACCGATTTAGATCAGCTCGGCAATCGGAATCAATACCAGCTAGCTTGAAAAATTTTTGCAGGAAATAATAGCGAGGAAAAAAGAGGGATGCCAGAAATAATTCCTACGGTCTTTTAGAAATAGATTAAGAAAATAAATCTTTGATTTTATTCATGAATTTTGTATGTAACGGATTACTACGTTCATTGGAAAGCCGCTCAAATTCTTCCAATAATTCCCGTTGACCACTCGTCAGATTGGTTGGTGTTTCCACAATAATCCTCACATGCAAATCCCCCCGTCGGTTGCCTCGAAGGTGAGCGATGCCTTTATTGCGGAGACGAAAGACTTGATGAGTTTGGGAACCCTGTGGAATTTTGAGACGCGCTTTCCCTTCTAACGTCGGAACCTCAATTTCGGTTCCTAAGGCAACCTGGCTAATGCCAATGGGAATTTCGCAGTAAATATCATTGTCTTCCCGTTCAAAAATCGGATGTTCTTTGACATGAAGCACAACATAAAGATCTCCAGCAGAACCCCCATTGGGGCCTTGTTCCCCTTCACCAGATAGTTTAATACGAGATCCGTTATCGACACCCGCAGGAACATTGACACGAAGGCGTTTTGTTTTTTTAATGCGGGTCGATCCGTTACAAGCAGGGCAGGGATTGCGGATAATTTTTCCTTCTCCTTTACAACGACTACAAGTGGTTGCGACCGTGAAAAATCCTTGTTGTACTCGTTGTTGTCCAGTTCCCTGACAAACGCCGCACATTTCAATATCACTTGAAGAGCGAGCACCCAAACCCCCACATTGTCCACAGGTTTCCAGGCGAGGAATGTCCAATTCTACCGTATGTCCAAAAGCAGCTTCCTCAAAAGAAACTTCCAGATTATACTGGAGATCCGAACCTCGCGGCGCCTGGCTTCTTGAGCCCCTTTGAGAAGACCCTCCAAAGAACTGTCCGAAAATATCATCAAAGACATCCCCAAGTCCGCCACTCCCACTGAATCCGGCAAAAGGATCTCCTCCCACCGCCCCTTGACTCACACCGGCATGACCAAAACGATCATAACGAGAGCGTTTTTCCTCATTGCTGAGAACCTCATACGCTTCCGTGGCTTCTTTAAATTTTTCTTCGGCTTCTTTATTATCCGGGTTGCGGTCTGGATGATATTTTAAAGCGACTTTGCGGTAGGCTGTTTTTAATTCATCACCTGATATTGATTTTGAAACACCTAAAATTTCATAATAATCACGTTTTGACAAAGGACTCCTCTCACAAATAATCAAAAGCGCGGAGACGTGATCTAGCGAACCGCCTCCTTACTAAAATTAAAAGACTATCAAAACGATTTCTTAATCTTTTTTGACTTCTTCAAATTCCGCATCAACAACATCATCATCGGCATTTTTCGAATCTGTAGCACTAGCATCCGTGTCCCCATTGGCCGCTTCTGCCTCAGGTCCAGCCCCGCCTTCTTGTTGTTGAGCTTGGGCATATAAAATTTCAGCGAGCTTGTGAGCGGCTTCAGTCAGAGTTTGAAGACTGGCTTTGATCGTTTCAAGATCATCCCCTTCAAGATCTTTCCTCAATTGCTCAATGGCCCCTTGAATCTGACTTTTTTCTTCTTCAGGCAGTTTATCTCCGATTTCACCAACCGATTTTTCTGTATTATAGATCAATGACTCCGCTTCATTTTGCACTTCTACTTTTTCACGGCGTTTTTTGTCTTCATCCGCGTGTTGTTCTGCCTCATTGACCATATTTTGAACTTCTTCATCTGATAAACCGCTCGATGCTGTAATTTTGATCTGCTGCTCTTTACCAGTTCCTAAATCTTTTGCGCTCACATGGACAATCCCATTGGCATCAATATCAAAAGTTACCTCAATTTGAGGAACGCCACGAGGAGCCGGAGGAATCCCAACCAGTTCAAAACGGCCAAGAGTTTTGTTATCAGGAGCCATTTCACGTTCTCCCTGGAGAACATGGATACTCACGGCAGGCTGACTATCCGCCGCAGTGGAAAAGGTTTGGCTTTTTTTAGTCGGAATAGTCGTGTTGCGCTCAATCAATTTAGTCATGACCGCCCCCAAAGTTTCAATCCCTAGAGAAAGAGGCGTCACATCTAACAACAATACATCTTTCACGTCTCCCTTAAGCACGCCTCCTTGAATAGCCGCGCCAATTGCGACCACTTCATCTGGATTTACCCCTTTATGAGGCTCTTTGCCAAAAAACTCTTTAACCACTTGCTGGATGCGAGGCATTCGAGTCATTCCTCCGACTAAAATCACTTCGTCGATATCACTCGCTGTACTTCCGGCATCCTGTAAGGCTTTTTTGCAAGGCTCCAGACAGCGTTGCGTCAAATCTTCTACGAGTTGCTCAAATTTGGCACGGGTGATTTTAAGATTCAAATGTTTGGGACCTGAAGCGTCAGCAGTGATAAAAGGCAGATTGATATCCGTTTCCATACTGGATGAGAGCTCATGTTTGGCTTTCTCCGCCGCTTCTTTCAAACGTTGCAAAGCCATTTTATCTTGTCGCAGGTCAATGGCCTGCTCTTTTTTAAATTCATCTGCCAGGAAATTGATCAAACGATTGTCAAAATCGTCTCCTCCTAGAAAAGTATCCCCATTGGTGGCTTTGACCTCGAAAACGCCATCACCGATTTCAAGAATGGAAACGTCAAATGTGCCCCCTCCTAAATCAAAAACCGCAATTTTCTCATCACTTTTTTTATCTAAGCCATAAGCTAACGAGGCCGCCGTCGGCTCGTTGATGATCCGCATGACGTTCAACCCAGCGATTTTACCAGCATCTTTGGTTGCCTGCCTCTGGCTATCGTTAAAATAAGCTGGCACTGTAATCACCGCATCTGTGACATCTTCTCCGAGATAATCTTCGGCGGTTTGTTTCATTTTCTGGAGAATAAACGCTGAAATTTCAGGCGGTGAATATTGCTTGCCATCAATCTCCACATACGCCAAGCCCGAAGCGCCTTCAGCGACGTTAAAAGGAGAAACCGCACCCAGGCGTTTGACTTCCTCCGCACCAACTTTTTGTCCCATCAGGCGTTTAATCGAAAAAACCGTACGAGTGGGATTGGTGACTGCCTGCCGTTTGGCAATTTGCCCACTGAGCCGCTCGCCGGCATCATTAAACGCAACCATTGACGGGGTGGTGCGCATCCCTTCTGCATTTTGAATCACTTTAGGATCGCCTCCTTCCATCACGGCAATGCAAGAATTTGTTGTTCCTAAATCAATTCCGATTACTTTTCCCATATGTACTCCTTAGTTTGAATTTGACGCAGGAATCCACGTCTCAATCGTTGAATTTTATTGTTTTTTGGACACGCGAACCATGGCAGGTCGGACAACCCGTTCGTGAAGTAGATATCCGATTTGAAACTGATCCGCGACATGATCTTCCGGAACAGTTTCAGATTCTACGGTTCCTACAGCTTGATGAAATGCGGGATCAAAAGACTCTCCAATCGCCTGAATTTTGGATATTGAAAATTTTTCGAGAGCTTCCTGATTGAGCTTATAAGCCATCTGGATCCCTTCCAGGATCGCCTCCACAGTGGCATTCTCTTTTTGACCATGCTCAATCGCCTGCTCTAAACTATCCAAAGCAGGCAGGAGTTCCTTGATCAAACCCATGTGGTAATATTTAAACTTTTCCACGTTTTCCTTGGCCATTCGCTTTTTGTAATTCTCAAATTCCGCATTCATGCGCAGCAAACGATCCTGGAGATCTGAGATTTTTTTTCCCGATTGTTCCAATTGCTCTTCTAACCCGGGTTCGCGATCAGGTTCTGTCTCCTCAGAATCATTCTCAGAGTCGTCCTGATTGACCATTTTCTCTTCGCTTGCTTCCACAGATTCAGGAGCGGGTTTTGTGATTGCTTCTCCAGATTCAGGATTGTTTTCTTCTTCAGAAACAACGTTCTTTTCTGCCTTTTTACTTTCATTGAGGGAATCTTCGTCTTTTTCAATTTCTTCTAAAGATTCTGTTTTTGTTTCAGTCTGATTTTTATCAACCATGTCTATTTTTCTAATTCAATAAGGTCATTTCAGTATTCGCTGATTTTTTAATGCTCTTCCTGCAACTATTCAATTTGTGCATGCTCAGCAAGAGATTCAGATAAAATCTTAGCCGTATAATCCACGACTGGAATAATACGTTGATAATCCATTGAAGTCGGCCCAACGACACCAACCATCCCTAATATATTGTTTTCCAAACCGTAACCTGCTGTTACCATAGAACATTCTTGAAGACCTTCATATTTATTTTCAACACCAATATAAATTTGAATCCGATCTGCCGAGAGAGTATTGTCAACAAGCCCGACAATCGTGTTTTTTTCATCGAATGCTCCCAGCAATGATTTAATCGTTTCCTGTTTTTTAAACTTGGTACTCAACATTAAACCGATTTGCCCTTCTATATATAATTCAGGAGGGGTATCAATCTCGAATGCCTTTTTGCCCAAACGGATTGCTTGAGCCAATAGCGTGTCATAACGTTCTTTATCCTCTAGCATGCTTTGTAAAATCTTATTGCGGATTTCCAACAAAGAGGAGTTTTGAAATTGCTCATTCAGAAATTGAGCAACTGAATTTAAAAAATTCTGAGACAACCCTTCGGAAGACTCGATGACCTTGTTGCGCACCAATCCAGATTTAGTGATCAAAATAACGAGTATTTCACGTGAATTCATGCGAATGAATTCAATGCGTTGTAGCCGACTGGCTTCTGCTTTTGGTGCTGTCACAACACAAATAAATTCAGTCAAATTTGAGATCACACGAGTCGTATTGACCAATAATTGTTCTACCCGAGTGCCGCTTTGCCCAAAAACTTCATGAATTTTTGTCTGAATGGCTTTAGGCAATTCATTGGCAACCGCCAATGAATCAACATAAAAACGATAGGCTTTATCTGTGGGGATCCTGCCAGCAGAGGGGTGGGTCTGCTTTAGATAACCCATGTCAGATAAATCAACCATAATGTTACGAATAGTCGCTGGCGAAATTTCGACATCCAAGGATTTGGATAAGGTTCGTGATCCTACAGGTTCGCTGTTTTGAATATAACTATCAATGATACCTGTCAGTACTTTTTGAGTCCGTTCATCAACCTTGTCTGGTTCATTTCCCAGTTTTGTTCTTTTCATAAGCTCTATCCCCATTATCGCAGGATTCTAACTACCATGATACAATTCCTGAAAAAGAACAGGGATCCATAAATAGCTCTTTTCCTGTTTCATTAAAACAGTATTAGCACTCAACTCTTATGAGTGCTAATAATTACCATACTGAAATTCTTTTTGTCAAGCAAATTATCGTGAATAGCTACAATCGGGCGGTGTCAGCTAATCGTAAAAAATGAGATAAACTCTTAAAAAAACAATGGCATATTTTCCTGCCATGATGGCTTTCTTCCTGAGAAAATGAAGCGGTTTGGAAGCGAGCATCAATCTGAATGAGGAAAGGCATTTCTATCTCCGAAGGGAGTTTTCTTTTGTTGGGAGAGCTGAGCAATATCTTTTTTAAGAGACGTTTCAATAACAAGTAGCTCTTGCACAAATTGCCCTGAATTCGCAATATCAACCGTTTGTGAAACATATTCGGAAGAGGTATGCAAGTTCGTGTATTGATCATTGAGCAAAGTTGCCAAATCCATTTCAGGGTTTTGTTCGGCAACCTCTAAGAGTTTAGCCGCACTATTCAATTCATCGAAAATCCTTTGAAAGGTCAACTCAATTTGTTCTAATTCTCCCACTGTAAAAGGAGGATCCAGATGTTTATTTTGGCGATCTAAGGCATAGTCAAATAAATCCAACCGAATATTATACTGGCGCGTAGAATGAATCAGTGTCTTATAAAATTGATTGATCTCTTCAAAGTTATCGGAGCGAAGTTGATTTTTCTGACTCCACATTTTTTTCCAAAACTTTCTCTGTTTTCGTTGTTGTTTCAACTGATCTAAGTCTTGATTCATATTTTGCAAAATGCCCCATTCAGGCAAATTTTTGCGATATTGTTGCCACAATAATACTGGCACAATTAGCCAAAAGGAAAGAATTGTGAAGACCAAAGGCCAAAATCTTTTTCTACGATAAGAGCGTAAAATATCGCGTCGGGCTTCATAAATCAAACTCACTCGCTTGTCTTCCAAACTCTCAATATATTTTTCCGAAAATTTATTGATGTCATCGGATCGTTTAATAGAAAGAGTGTTTTCCATTCGCCTCCCAGCTTTTTTTAATGACCCGCCTTAATAAATAGAACACTTCCACAAACATGAGACCTAAAGCCCCCAGAGAAGCCATTCTCGTAGCTGATTAACCGAAAAAAGCTCTGAGGTATACATTTTGTATTGTTTTTTAGTAGCAGACAAAGCTTTGTCCTCCCAACGTTTTTAAACAAAAGAGGCAATATGTCAACAATTGACCAACGGCGTTTCATTCAATCTCAAATCAATGAGATTCGCCGCTATATGGAGCAATACCCTCATGAAAATCCAAATACGGTAATCCTGCGATGGATTGAAGAACGCGCTTCAAAATATCGAGAGGTCTGGGAAGAAAAAAATCTCCATTAAGCAGCAGTTTGGATAATCAATAAAAGTTTTCCTTCTCTGATTGTAATGCGCACTGAAGGCGAGGTAGTTTTATTAGAAATACCTGAAGGTTCTTTACCCATTTCTAGTGTTTGATTTTTCAAAGGAAAGGCCAGGCCGGAGGTGGTAATCCCTTCAACTAGGCCGAATAAAGGCAATAATGAAAGCGTTGTTCCTAATGCTATTTTTTCTTGCCATTGGCCTTCAATCACTTCGATCCGGTCAGTTTTTGCCCATAGAATGATTTTCAATTGTGCCGCATATTTATAAAGCAATTCGATATTGGCCAAAAACTGATCGCTCCGCTCTCCCGCAGCCCCCAACAAATGCACTTCTTCCATTCCCTGATTTAAGCAATAACGCAACGCTTTATCTCCATCGTTGGTGTTTTGTTCCGGAATTTTAATCAACTGCTCAAGATCAAGTTTTTGCTGGGTTTCCAAAAAAATCGAATCCATATCTCCGACAACCGCATCTGGCATAAAGCCCTGTGACATCACAAAATTTGCCCCGCCATCCGCACAAATCTTTAAATCGACTTGTTGCCATAATTTTTCCATCAATTCAATTGCTGGAGGAACTCCATTACAGACGATCAAGGCAGTTTTCTTCATGATAAACTGTTTCTATCTTCAAGCTTGGTAGTTGTCGGATCCGATAAAATTTATTTTTAAAAACTCAATTTAACACATTGCAAAGCCATTGTATGCTCCAAAATAACACCGTTTCAAGCGCACCTTTTCCTCAGAAGATCTTTTGTTCTTCACCCTCAAAAAATAGCAAAGAAACTCGCAAGAAGAACAAAATTGTGTTTCCGCTAAAAATGAGCTATTTTTTTGTTTTTTCAGTATTTTAGTTTGGAAAAAATAATCACATTCTTTTTCTCTTCTTGAAACAGATAACACTATGGCGAAAAAACGATTGTATCCAAACTCAATTTTATTGACCGATCTTTATCAGCTCACAATGGCTTATGGCTATTGGAAAAACAAGATTGATCAGAAAGAGAGCGTTTTTCATTTATTTTTTAGAACAACCCCGTTCAACGGAGGATTCAGTGTCGCTTGTGGTTTAGAAAATGTGATTGAATTCCTTGAAGATTTTGTTTTTGAACAAAGTGATATTGAGTATTTAGCGTCCCTCACAGGCAATGATGGCAAGGCTTTATTTGATCAAGGTTTTTTAGCATACTTGAAAACTTTTAAATTCCAATGTGATGTCGATGCTATTCCAGAAGGCACCATTGTCTTTCCTTATGAGCCTTTAATTCGGATTCAAGGCCCTCTCATCCAATGCCAAATTTTAGAAACCATTCTGCTCAATATGATCAACTTTCAAACATTGATTGCCACAAAAGCCGCACGAGTGTGCCTCGCAGCAAAAGGCAACCCCGTCTTAGAATTTGGTCTCAGACGTGCGCAGGGAATCGATGGGGCGTTGAGTGCCAGTCGAGCGGCTTATATTGGAGGTTGTACAAGCACTTCAAATGTTTTGGCTGGTAAATTATTCAATATCCCTGTCCAAGGGACAATGGCGCATAGCTGGGTCATGAGTTTTGAAGAAGAACGTGAAGCGTTTCAGGCATACGCAGAAGCTTTGCCAAATAATTGTGTTTTTATCGTAGATACTTATTCGACATTGGAAGGCGTAAAAAATGCGATTGGCACAGGGCGATGGTTGAGATCGCAAGGGTATGACCTTGTCGGGATTCGCCTGGATTCCGGTGATCTGGCCTATTTGAGTATTGAAGCTCGAAAAATACTTGATAAAAACGGTTTCCAAAATACAAAAATTGTCGTCAGCAATGAACTAGACGAAACCATTATTGCCAGTTTAAAAAATCAACATGCAAAAATCGATATGTGGGGAGTCGGTACAAAATTAACGACAGCTTATGATCAACCAGCGTTAGATGGCGTCTACAAGCTCGCGGCGATTCGCGATCCCGGAGAGCCTTGGCAATATAAAGTAAAAATTTCCGAGCAAGCGATCAAAGTGACCACGCCCGGTATCCAACAAGTGAGACGTTATCGCAATGAAAAGGAAAACGTCGCGGATGTGATTTATAATATTGAGACGAATTTAGGACAAGGATGCACCATGGTTGATCCTTTAGATATGACACGGCAACGAGATATTTCGCATGATTTGGAATATAAAAATTTGCTGGTTCCCGTATTTAGGCAGGGAAAAAAAGTATACACCACGCCGACCATTCAACAAATTAGAGAAAATGTCCACAATGAATTGAACGCTTTTCATCCTGGAATTGAACGCTTTGTCAACCCGCATCAATATCCCGTCGGAATCGAAAAATCCCTTTATGATTTGAAAACAAAATTGATCCTTCAGATTCGAGAAAATTACCGACAAGACTAATCTTGCTGGAAAGGAACATATGAAAGCCTTACTCCTCGTTGATTTACAAAATGATTTTACGCCAACTGGCGCATTGCCTGTTCCAGAAGGAGATCAAATCATTCCTTTGATCAATCAACTGCAAGATCAATTTGATTTGATTGTCGCGACTCAAGACTGGCATCCTGCCGATCATGAAAGTTTTGCGATCCACCACAATAAACAACCGGGGGAAGTCATTCGATTGCATGGGATTGAACAAGTCCTGTGGCCTGTCCATTGTGTTCAAAATTCTACTGGAGCGGCATTCATTGAGGATTTGAATACAGAAAAAATTGAATGGGTTTGCCAAAAAGGGATGAATAAAAAAGTGGATAGTTATAGCGGTTTTCTTGACAATGATCACAAAAATGCGACGGGGTTAGATCTTTATTTAAAAGAAAAGGGAGTGCGCGAGGTTTATATTGTTGGGTTAGCGACGGATTACTGTGTCAAGTTTACAGCCTTAGACGCTCAGGCTTTGGGATATCGAACCCATCTCATCGCTGATGGAACCCGTGGAGTGAATCTCAATGCAGGAGATGTTGACAAAGCCATCAAGGAAATGGAATCTGCTGGTGTGAGAGTCTCGCAAAGTGCGGATATTCTTTCAAAGTAGTTGTTTAGTCCCAGGTTGATTATGTGGATTGCTTGTTGCGATCCGTGTTTTGTAAAAATTAAAGAATGGGGGGAGAGCCTTTTCTACTCCCTTATTCATGCAACAAAGCCAATTCGTAGTATTGACGAATGAGCTTTTCTACATGATGCTTCTCTTCGTTTAACGGTTAGCTGAGCTTTCCGGTCATTTATTTGAATCGAAAACCTCTGCATGACTTTGTCTTTATTTTGAAGCTCAAATCGGCGGTGTACCGGATAAGCTCCAGCGTCTTGTTCGATTATTTTTTTTGTACTTTGATGTGGACGTCTCCAATTTGTGGATCTTGAGATTTGAAGACCATTCCATCGTTCTTTTTTATTCTTAACTCTTTGAGTATTGAAGTAAATGAATCAATTTTTTCTGGATTAGATTTATAAATGGTCTTTCCTGCTTTAGCGTAGATTTGATCTACCAATTCTACCATAACTTCCAAATGTTTGATTAGACATTCAAATAAGTTAACGGTTTGTTTTTCGAGAGTCTCATTGTTTATGTATTCAAATCCGTACCCATGTAAAGAAATTTGAATGGGTTCATATGACTCTACTTTTCCATTATTTAAATAATCGTTGCTATGGGATCCGATTTTATTTCTTACTTCAAAGATTTCCAAATCATTAATTTGCTTTTTTATTTTTTCGAAACCACTGATATTTACAATTTTGCAAAGGTTCAAAACAGCTCGTTGTTGCATATACGAAGCATTTAGAACTCCATATAGCCTGAGATAGCGTTCACCTATAGAATCATCTTTTGTTGTCCCATCCAAACCAAATTCAAGAAAATTTCCAATTGCTAGTGAAGTATCACCAATAATATCCATTGCGGTAACAATAAAATTCCAATCTTCTTTTTTATTTAGACGTAAAGATTTTTGAGCAATATCATGATAGCTCTCATCGGTTTGCTTTGTCTCTTTTTTTTCAAAAACTTTCTGAAGTTTATCATTCACTAATCTTCTAAATTCTCTCGTATAATCGGTAAGGGATTCGACTAAGTAATATGTTTTATTCATAGTAAATCGAACGCCGCAAATCACTGGCGGCAAAAAGCAAAGCGGAGCGGCGTTTTTCGCCGTCCGAGTGAATTTGCATTGTTATGTGTCAATTAATAGCTCCTTGATACCTGACTCTCTAATTATGAAGTTAGCAGCATCTTCAACATCTATTGATTGAGTACCAAACACTAAGTCTCGACTTTCGGTTTGATAATATCCCGGATACTCATTTCCATCGTTATTCGCGACAGCACCACTTACCTGGTTTTTAAAGAATTTTTAACCTCGGATTTAGTTGGTAACTGGCCCATGGCTGCCAGCTCAAAGAAATCATTTATTTTGTTTCTGCATCGCTCAATAGCTTTACCAACTAGAAAGGTATTAGCGCCAAATTTAATTGCCCAACCATGATGGGATTTGTAAATTCTGCCTGCGTGATTTGGTGCGCGCACCGGACCCGAAGGATGGCCTATCCACCACGCCGTACTTCTTACAAAACTTTCTGCAACCTCTAAGGGTATAGTTTCATTTCGTTTAATCCAAGGCGTATTTCTTTTTAATTTGTTTACTACTGATTTCTGTTTTGTTGCTACTCTTTTCCTCAACTCAACCAACTCTTCTATAAATGCCTCTTCAACCTCAGCAGTCAAAAATACGTGACCGCAACTTAAACATCTTCTCCCTCTTCTAAACCAAGCAATATCTTTGTAATCAGTTCTTAACCATCGTTGGGATTTAGATTTACCGATTTTTGTAGGTGATATTGCTTTACAGACCGAAAATGAGTTGCAACTTGGGCAATATATTCTTGTTCCTCCCGCAGTCATGACAATCTCCTACCTACAACACATAACGCCTCAATTCAACCGACCATTTGGGAGCGGTAGCGACTAAATGGATCGGGTGCAATTGAATGTTAGGTGATTTTATTGCTTCCAATATACATCCCCCGTTTGCAAGGGCATGTGGTTCTCGAAGAAAATGATATTTATGTCAAACTAGATCCTAGTTATCGGAATCAGGAGATGATGGTAAACGTTTCTGAGGCAAAATAGTCAGATCCGAACAGCAACCAAACATAAGGGATCGCCTCTCTATCAACTTTTGAATTACTTCCAAAAAGAAAGTTACCACTCTCCCTGATTGGGCATAGAAATCCAAGGCTCCTGAGGTTCCAACCCTTCCCCTTCCTGCAAAATTTCAATAGAAATTTGATCAGGAGAACGCACAAAAGCCATGCGCCCATCTCGCGGAGGTCTCAGGATCGCGACTCCGGCATCCATCAACTTTTGGCAAGTCTCATGAATATTTTTGACGTTATAGGCCAAGTGCCCAAAGTTCCTCCCGACACTGTAAGGTTCTTCGGTATCCCAATTATAAGTCAATTCAACTTCCGGTTCTCCTTCAGCAGTTGCCAAAAAAACCAAGGTGAATTTTCCTTGTGGAACTTCTTTACGGCGAGTTTCTACCAATCCCAATTGATTCACAAAAAAATCAAGAGTTGCCTCCAAATCGTGGACACGAATCATCGTATGTAAATAATTCATAATATCTTTTTATTGAAATTATTGAGGAAAATAGAAAAAGGATGCGTAAAGAATAAAAAAATGAAAGTCAGTGACTTTGAGAGGTTATTTCAATTTAGTCGCGGCCTGCCTCACAAGAGCACGCTCCAGTTTAGCGATATATTTTTGTTCCCGTTGCAGTTCCGATTCATCCGCTCCAAACTGACCACGAAGGATTTCCTGAGCCTTTTTTTCCGCATTCTCCGCACGGCTGAGATCAATGTCTTCTGCTTTTTCCGCCAATTCCGCCAAGATTGTCACTCGATTGCTTTCGACTTGGGCATATCCCCAATGGATCGCCAACGCTCGCTGTTGACCACCTTTTTGGTAAATCAACATTCCTGTCTTTAGCGTCGTCATTAAAGGAATATGCTCAGGGAGAATCCCCAACTCTCCTTCACTGCCAGGAAGCGTCACAGCATCAATCGCTTCGTCTTCTAAGATTTTCTTTTGAGGAGTGACAATTTCTAGTTGTAAACTCATTATTTGAATCCTATCTTCTGATTTCAATCAGGCTTTAATCAATCAGCCAAGGCCTTTGCTTGCTCTTTGGCTTGTTCAATGGTACCTGTCATGTAAAATGCCTGTTCTGGCATATCATCATGCTTGCCATCTAAAATTTCCCGAAAATCTCTGATCGTATCTTTGATATCCACATATTCTCCATCTCTTCCCGTAAATTGAGACGCGACAAAAAATGGTTGTGAGAGAAAACGCTGGATTTTTCGTGCTCTGAAAACAACATCTTTATCTTCTTCAGACAATTCATCCATTCCCAGAATCGCAATAATGTCCTGTAAATCTTTATAGCGTTGAAGAATTTCCTGAACATCGCGCGCTGTTCTATAATGTTCCTCACCCAATACATCTGCGGTGAGGATCCGAGACGTCGAATCCAGAGGATCAACGGCGGGATAAATTCCTAGCTCTGAAATCGCTCGATTGAGGACCACGGTCGCATCCAAGTGCGAAAATGTCGTCGCTGGAGCGGGATCGGTTAAGTCATCAGCAGGCACATAAATGGCTTGCACAGAAGTAATCGAACCTTTTTTGGTAGAAGTGATCCGCTCTTGCAGATTCCCCATTTCTGTCGCCAAGGTCGGTTGATAACCCACCGCAGAAGGAATCCGACCTAAAAGTGCGGAGACTTCTGAACCCGCTTGAGTGAAACGGAAAATATTGTCAATAAACATGAGGACATCCGCGCCTTCTTCATCACGAAAATACTCAGCAATGGTCAAACCAGACAAACCGACCCGTGCCCGCGCACCAGGAGGCTCATTCATTTGTCCATAGACCAGCGCCGTTTTATCCAAGACGTTGGATTCTTTCATTTCTTCCCAAAGATCATTCCCTTCACGAGTCCGTTCTCCCACTCCTGAGAAAACTGAAAACCCCCCATGTTCCGCAGCAATGTTTCGGATCAACTCCATAATCACCACCGTTTTTCCTACGCCAGCACCCCCAAAAAGTCCAATTTTTCCACCTTTTGAAAAGGGGCACAATAAATCAAGAACTTTAATCCCGGTGGCAAGCATCTCAGATGAAGTTTCCTGATCTTCAAAACTCGGAGGCTCACGATGAATTGGCCAACGAACATCATGTTCTACCGGACCCATCTCATCGACAGGATCGCCAGTCACATTTAAAATTCTTCCGAGCACCCCTCGTCCGACAGGCACTGAAATGGGGCCTTCGAGATCTTTAGCTTCCATGCCACGAGCCAAACCTTCGGTCGCCCCCATAGAAACACTCCGCACGGTATTTTCCCCCAGATGTTGCTGGACTTCACAAATCAATTTGGTTGTTTTTCCATCGACATCATAATTGATTTCCAATGCGTTAAAAATCGTCGGTAAATTTCCCGATGCAAATTCAACGTCCACGACAGGACCCATCACTTGGATAATCTTTCCAATCTCCATCCTTTGCCTCTTTTGTTATCAGTTAATTTTATTGCTCAGTTATTTTACACAAATTAAAGGGATTCTGCCCCACTGATGATTTCAATCAATTCACTCGTGATCGCTGCTTGACGGGTACGATTGTAGTACAGTTGTAATTTATCAATCAATTCACCCGCATTCTTAGTCGCTGAATCCATGGATGTCATCCGTGCTCCATGTTCTCCCGCAATCGAATCCAGCCAAGCAACAGCGATTTGATTTTCTACATACTTTTTTAATAACGTATCCAGAATCTGCTCAGCAGAAGGCTCAAATAAAGTTTCCCGCTCATCCAATTCTTCTGAAGACGGCGGCTCAATCGGCAGCAGGGTTGCGATGGTTGGCTCTTGAGTCAAAACACTGACAAAATGAGAATAAGCTAAATAGACGCGATCAATTTCTTTTTTCTCAAATTTTTCAATGTGATCTTTAATGATCGTCTTGACGGTGGCACTCTGCTCAGCAATTGGGATTGAGGTATAATTTTGAAGAATCGTATGGTCGGTTCTTTTAAAATATTCAGCACCTTTACGGCCAATGATCGTAAAATGGGCCGCATCAATTTTATTTTTATCCAACTCCTTCAGGAGCGATTTACAAAGATTAGAATTGAAACCTCCACACAAGCCACGATCAGAC
>WASW01098409.1_pt1 | contig 76313 bp, 71 predicted proteins | sample 5698521 | NCBI WGS metagenome assembly WASW01 (sample SAMN11175560, study PRJNA528189) | sponge metagenome | isolation source: marine sponge | host: Leucetta | place: Antarctica: Western Antarctic Peninsula, King George Island | collected 2013-01
AGGCGAACAGGGGCAATAAAAGATTGAATCCCATCATTTTTTCGATATGCGTATCCAGTGCTAAAAACCCCCCCGCCGCGACCCCCAAACCGCCACCGATGATCCATGTCGTCCGAATCACAAGCTCCGTGTCGATGCCCGTCAGCCGTGCCAATTCAGGAGAATCCGCCATCGCGCGCATCGCTTTACCAATTTTAGTACGACTCAACAGAAAATGCACTCCATACATCAGAATCAAGGCCGAGATCATGATCATGATTTGTTTAGGAGAGAGGCGGATTGCATCAAAGAAGACCACCGGCATTTGGATACCAGGCAAGATGGTTTTCAGTTGCACTCCCCAAGAAAACTGGATCACCGAACGGATCATCAGCATCATGCCAAAGGAGGCGATCACCAGCATAATAGCCTGACTTTTTCGGAAAGGTTTATAAAAGTAGCGATCAATGATGAGCAACAAGGCGATGGTCAAAATCATCGCAATGGGCATCACAATCAAGGGATGCAGGTTCGTGATTCGCACCAGTGTGAAGGAAAAATAAGCCCCCAGTGTCATGGTTTCGCCATGCGCAAAATTGGCAAAACGTAAGATCCCAAATGTGAGCGTAATGCCGATGGCTCCCAAAGCGTAAATACTGCCTAGCAACAACCCCGGAATGAAATAAAAATTGATGAACTCAATCATTTTTTGGCTCCCTCGCCCCCCAAAAACATTTCAGCGACATCAGGATTATTCAAAAGATCCGTCCCTGTCCCTTCAATCTTATTTTTACCATCCACCAACACATAGCCTCTATTTGCGACAGCCAAAGCTTGTTTCGCGTTTTGTTCGACCATCAAAATGGGGGTTCCTGTTTCATGGACTGTTTTGATAATGTCAAATATTTCGTAGCGAAACTTAGGCGACAACCCTGCCGTCGGTTCATCCAGCAGCAAAATTTTTGGTTCGACCATAATGGCTTTACCCATCGCCACCATTTGCCGTTGCCCCCCTGAAAGTGTGCCTGCGGCCTGCTTTCGTTTTTCTGCCAAGGGCGGAAACAGCTCAAATATCTCATTCAACCTTGGGCGAAAATCATCATTGCGAATATAGGCTCCCATTTCAAGATTTTCCTGAACAGTCAGGCTCGGGAAAATATTTTCAGTTTGCGGGACATAACAAACACCATGACGCACCACTTTTTCAGTCGGCAGATTGGTGATATCTTCTCCATTCAGCAAGACTTTCCCTTGGGTGAGATTGAGCAGACCAAACACAGATTTCATCGCTGTTGATTTTCCCGCTCCGTTGGGGCCGATAATGGCCACAATTTCCCCGACACCGACTGTCATAGAAACACCATGAAGAATTTGGGTTTCACCATAACCCCCTGCGACAGATTGAAGTTCCAAGACTGCCGTCATTGATTTCCCTCCCCACCCAGATAAGCGTCTAGCACTTCTGGATTCCTCCTGATGTCATCCATATTTCCCTGGGCAAGCACCGTCCCTTCTGCCATCACAATCACCGGATTGCATAAACTGGCAATCATGTCCATATCATGTTCAATGACACAAAATGTATTCCCGCGGTCTTCACAAAGCTTGGCAATCATTTCACGAATTTTCAATAATAAGGTCGGATTCACCCCCGCCCCTGGTTCATCCAACAAAATCAGCTTGGCATCCGTCATCATCGTGCGTCCCAACTCCAATAGTTTCTTCTGGCCACCGGATAAATTGCCTGCTTCCTGATTCCATAAATGGGAAATCGAGAGGAATTCCAGCGAATCTTCTGCGCGTTCCTGGACTTCTTTTTCACGCCGCATAACGGCCCCCCGCGCAATCCAATTTTTAATGATGCTTTCCCCAGGTTGTTCGGGAGGGACCACCATCAAATTTTCCAAGACCGTCATCTTGGCAAATTCATGGGGAATTTGGAAAGTTCGGACAATGCCACGGTGAAACATTTGATGGGTGGGGAGGCCAGAAATATCTTCATCCTGAAAAATAATCCGACCAGAGGAGGGGCGCACTTCGCCAGCGATCATATTGAACGTTGTTGTTTTGCCAGCGCCATTCGGGCCAATCAAACCGGTAATCGACCCTTCTTTGATTGCAAATGAACAATCCCGAACAGCTTGCAAACCGCCAAAATTTTTACTGAGGTTTTCTATCGTGACCAATGTTTTCGCTTCCTTTCTTTCTTCATTTTTTCTTGAGCGAGTCAAAAGTAAGAAAAAAATACCAATAAAACTCTGCTTGATGTGTGTTAAACAAATTTGCGTTAAAAATCAAACTTGGAATTTCAAAAGAGCCACTTTCTTTGAAATTTTAAGCGAATTTGGCATCACATTTATGGAAAATCGCCCTTTTTCTGTTGAGAAAAGTGAGTTTCATTTGACGAACTGCTTTGTTTTCGCTAAACCATACTTTATAGAGGTTAGCTGAATTTCATAAAAATGAGCTTCTCACGTTTTATCTCTTCTCTATTTTTCAACCAATGAGGTCACATGCAATCACGTAATATTGTTATTGGGATTTTAAGTATTCTGCTCGTCGTTGTCTTGATTTATACATTTGTAATCAATCCTGAAACAGACGGAACCCCGATTCAAGCGCAAATTAGCCAGCAAACTCAAGAAATTGAGCAATTGAAACAAACGAATGACCAGCTCCAACAACAAGTTGACCAACAACAAGTTGACCAACAACGAGCAGTCCGCTCCTCGGAAAATCGAATAGCCTCACTTCAAGAAGAGTTGGAACAAAAATTACAAATCCAAAAGAGTTTGACTAAAAAGGATACAGGCCTTGCTGAGACCCCGTCCTCATCTCTGAAAAAGCAAGAAATGGAAGTCACTGAGCGCTCTGATAAAAGCGTCGTGATTCGTTTTTCTGATACGGTTTTATTTGATGTCGGAAAAGTTCATTTGAAACCATCAGGCAAGAAACTTTTAAGGAAGGTAGGGGCTGTTCTCAGCCAGATTAAAGAGCTTGATATTCAAGTCGAAGGGCATACGGATAACATTCCTATCGCCAGGGTTTTACAAAGAAAATATGCGACCAATTGGGAACTTTCCGCCGCTCGTTCTACCAACGTTGTCCGTTATCTAGTGGAAAATCTGGGAGTGGACGGCGCTCATATTTCGGCGGCGGGTTATGGCCAATATCGCCCTGTTGCTGACAACAATACCTTTGAAAACCAACGATTGAACCGCCGTGTCGAGTTTGTTCTACGCCCAATATTGCCGGAAGTGCGGGAAGCGTTACCGGATCTCAATTAATTTAGATCATGCGATAGTTCGGGCTGCCGTGTAAAATCCACCAAATCTTTTAATTTTTCGATGGCTTTTCCACTATCAACCGTTTCCGCCGCTTTTTGCAGCCCTGTTTTGAGATCGCCGACAACCCCAGACACCACCAAAGCAGCAGCACTGTTCAATAAGGCAATATCACGAGCAGTGCCCTGTTCCTCGCCAACGAATATTTTTTCGATCATTCTGGCGCTTTCTTCAGGGGTGGTGATCCGAATATCATCTAAATTACCCCGCTTCAACCCCAATTCTTCGGGGGTAACGGTATAATGGCGGATTTCTCCATCACGCAATTCGGAGACATGAGTGTCGGCTGTCGTGGTCAATTCACAAAGCCCATCCGCCCCACTGAAAACCATGACTCGATTACTGCCAAGCTGTTTCAACACTTCGACAAATTGCTTCGTCCATTCCGGCTGCGGAACCCCAATGATTTGATTTTTAGCATCGGCAGGATTGCCAAGAGGCCCCAGAATATTGAAAATGGTCGGAATGCCTAATTCTTTGCGGATCGGAATCGCGAATCTCATGGCGGGATGATGATTGACGGCATAACAAAAACAAAGGTCTATTTCTTCTAAGCATGTTTCTACCTGCAATAAATCGAGCTCAATATTCACTCCCAACGCCTGTAAAACCTCAGCACTGCCACTTTTACGGGTGTTGCTACGATTGCCATGCTTGGCCACTATCGCGCCTCCCGCAGCAGCAATAATCGCCGCACAGGTGGAAATATTGAAGGTGCTGATCCCGTTCCCTCCGGTACTGCAAGTATCAATCGCGTTTTCAGGTGCTTTCACTTTAATCGACTTGGCTCGAAAAGCCTTTGCCGCTCCCGCGATTTCTTCCACAGTCGCGCCTTTAGCTTGCAATAAAACCAATAAAGCACTGGCTTTGATAGCATTTCCCTGATCGCTCATAATCCAGTCGATCATCTTCCTGCTTCCTTCAAAATTGATGTCCTCACGGTTCAATAATTTTTTTAGCAAATCTTCCATAAAATCCTAGTAAAACGAGGTTTAAATTAACGGCGATGCCCACGTTTTTGGAACAACCGGATGAGCGGAATCAGATAAGATTGATCGATCTGAACCCACAGTTCATCCACGCCTGCTTTCCGAAAAATGGTGCGTAGTTGCGCTTCATATTCGAGCCGTTTTTCTTTGAAACGAGACCGAATTTTCTGGTTAAATGTATCTACCGTAAGCAGTTGCCCTGTTTCGGGATCACGCATCTCAATCACACCGACAGGCGGTAATTCACGTTCACGGGGATCAACAATCGGCACCGCGATCAAATCGTGGCGTTGATTGCTCAGGCTTAAACTTTTTTCAAAGTCGGAGGCTAAAAAATCGGAAATAACAAAAGTGATCGCTTTTCGTTTGATCATTTTATTCAAATAATTCAACCCCGCGTTGATATCGGTGCCACGATGCTGAGGTTGATAAGTTAAAATCTCCCGGACGACTTTCCAGACATGATTACGGCCTTTTCTGGGAGGAATATAAAGCTCGACTTGATCAGAAAACATGATCAAGCCAATCTTATCTTTATTTTTTATCGCCGAATATGCAATCACCGCCGCAAATTCTGCCGCGACTTCTTTTTTCATCCGAACCGAGCCAAAGCTCCCACTCGCGCTGATATCGACGACCAAGATGACCGTGATTTCTCGTTCTTCGATATATTGTTTAATATAGGGAGCGTCCATCCGAGCGGTCACATTCCAATCGATCAAACGAATGTCATCCCCCATTTCATATTCACGCACCTGATCAAATTCCATCCCATGCCCTTTGAAAGCACTGTGATAACTCCCCTGAAGAAGGCCATTGGCCATCCGATTCGTCCTGAGATGAATATGACGAATCTGCTTCATGATTTCAGATGATAACACGACGATCCTTTTTGAATCTCAAGCTAAGGGGTTGGGATTGTTTCCAGAATGGTTTGGATCACATTTTCTGAATTCATATCTTCTGCTTCGGCCTCATAACTGAGAATGATCCGATGGCGCAACACACTGAAACTCACATCTTTAATGTCTTGAGGAATCACAAAGCCACGGTGTTTTAAAAACGCATTGGCTTTGGCACAATTGAGCAAGGCAAGCGAGGCACGAGGCGAAGCGCCATAACTAATCATCGCCGTCAAATCCGCTAATTCAAACTCATCAGGCTGGCGTGTGGCAAAGACAATATTGATAATGTATTGCATCAAGACTTCTTCAATATGAATATTAGCGGCCACTTCCCGTGCTTCAGTGATATCTTTGGCAGAAACCACCGGTTGGATCGCTTCCGTCGGATCCGACAGTCCTTTGAAACGCTTGATGATCTCTAATTCTTCAGCAGGGCTAGGATAACTAATTTTAACTTTCAACATGAAACGGTCCACCTGGGCTTCCGGCAAAGGATAGGTGCCTTCCTGCTCAATCGGGTTTTGGGTCGCCAAGACTAAAAAAGGAGAATCCAAATGAAACGTCTGCCCCCCAATCGTCACTTGTTGTTCTTGCATGGTTTCCAGCATAGCCGACTGGACTTTCGCAGGAGCGCGATTGACTTCATCCGCCAAGACAAAATTCGCGAAAATCGGCCCTTTTTTGATACGAAATTCTCCCGTTTTTGGTTCATAAATCTGGGTCCCGACGACATCCGCAGGCAAAAGATCGGGAGTGAACTGGATTCGGTTGAAATTGACATCAATCGCACTCGCTAAGGCTTTGATAGCGGTTGTTTTCGCAAGTCCCGGCAAGCCCTCCATCAAGACATGACCATTGGCAATGAGCGCAATCAGAAGGCTGTCAAGCATCTCCTTTTGCCCAACAATCACTTTGCCCATTTCCTGATACAATCGCGGCAAAAACGCACCACTCGATTTGACCTGTTCCGTGATCGCTTGAATATTATCATAACTCATAACTCAGGTTCTTTCTTTTTCTATAAAAATAAAAGGTGATCAGGTTGAGGATGAATGAAAAATGATCGCTTGGTGAGGAGGGCCATAAATCCTCATTTCAAAGAGGCTCGCACTGTCAATATTCAAGGAATCATGCCGGATTTTTGAGTAAAATTTCAAGATGAGATTGCACACAATCGGCCAAAGCCTGGTAGTGATATCCGCCTTCCAAGACACTGACCATCTGCCCTTTCGCATATTGGTGAGCCAGTTGTTTCATGCCATCCAAGATTCCGTTGAATCCTTTGACAGTGAGCAGTTGTTGGGCCAGAGGATCGTCTCGATGTGCATCAAAACCCGCAGAAAGAATCACAAAATCAGGACGGTATTCCTGAAAAACAGGCAGGATTTTATTAGAAAAATCGTGCAGGTAATCTTCATCTGTCGACTGGGGTGGCATCGGACAATTGAGGGTGTAGCCCGTGCCGCCACTGACGCCTTTTTCAGACGCATAGCCCGTGCCTGGATAACAAGTGCGCGGATCTTGGTGAATACTGGCATAAAAAATATCACTGCGTTCTTCAAACGAATGCTGAGTCCCATTGCCATGATGCACATCAAAATCAAAAATCAAAACGCGTTCATACCCTCGTTCTTTGATCAGAAAATCCGCGGCAACCGCCACATTGTTAAAATAGCAAAACCCCATTGCCTGGGCATTTTCCGCATGATGCCCTGGGGGGCGAATCGCACAAAAAGCGTTGTCTAATTTTTGATCCGCAACCTGATTGACCGCATCCAATACAGTCCCTGTCGCATGACACGCCGCCTGATAAGTTTGCGCGGAAATTATACAATCCTGAGTGTCTAAATACGGCACCCCTTCGGCGCAGGCTTCTTCTATCGAACGGATATAATCCAATTCATGGATCCTTTGAATTTCTCGGATTTCAGCTTTACGAGACGGCATTTTCTGGAGAGCTTCTAATTTTGAATTCTTGGGAAGAACTTCCATCAAAAATTTAAGCCGCCCCGCATTTTCCGGATGGTTGCCCGTTTCATGTTCGAGGGAAATTGGATCAAAATAAAAACCTGTGCGCAGTGCCATAAACCTCCTAATCTGTTTTGGAGTGATATTTATTGATCATCAAAATTGCCGATTCCTGCTGATGCGGGTCAATCGTTTTGACGGCTAAAGAAATGCGATTGGCTTGATTGAGCGCCTCCCAATAAGTAGTGGCAATTTGTTGAGCATTGCCCACCAAAGGCACTAAAAATGGAGATCCTTCAAAAGAAGGAAGCGGATTGCCATCCTCTTGGTAAGTCGTGACCGCATACCCATAGCCACCCTCTATCATTTGATAATGGAAAAAATGATGTTCTGGAAATGCGCTATCGAAAGGACTCGCTTTGATCAGAGAGAACTTGACTGAGACGTCTCTTTGCCTCAAATCGACGCAACCGGAAATACGCGGGGTAAAATTGGGAGCATCCGGTTCGTGAGCTTGAGTCAATAAAGCCTCTTCAAATGTTTGCCCCTGTTCCAAGCCTTGGTGGAGCACATCGGTTTGGCTTCCATTTGTCACAATAAAACAATGATTGATTTCTCGCATCGCATTGTAAATAATCAAGGAGGGATCTTCAACCTGAGACGGATCGGCCGCTTCTGTGCGCAAAACTTGGTCAGCGCTTGTGAAGATCCGATTTCGGCTATTCTCACTTCGTCCCATAATCCAATACACTTGAACCCACTGACCAGTCGTATTTCGACCCATCACGATCCCTCTTCCCGGATAACTATTGTTAGTCAACCGTTGCTTCACATTTGAAAAGGTTTCCGAATTATTTAGACGGTTTGGTGACATACTATTTATTGTGGTTGAAAATTCAAAAAACGTGACGCGTCCGTACAATAACGCAGTGCCGATTTTTTCAAGACGGGTTTCCAGCCAGACTCAAAATTCTTCTCTCTCAAATAATCTCGTACTTCCCGAAACATATCAAAACTATTCGAATCCACCCAAAAGAAAAAATAAAACTCACTGGGAGAATATTGCTCCATCAAGGCATCCAGGGTTTTCGCCTGATGCCACCACTCTCCCGCTTGAGGTTGAGGATGAAAATCCAAACAATGCCAGTTTGACGATTGCACGAGCAAATCCACCGAGTATTCCGGAAAGTCGAATTGGGTTTTCGGTTTTTCAGTGTGTTGCAACTCTGATTGCAATTGTTGATAAACCAATGCCCGATCAAAGTAGAGCAGATGATTCTCACGAATTAAAAACAAGATACTGGATTTTTGAGAATAATGCGCCCAAGGGATTACAATTTTTTTTGTTGTCAGCAACCCTTCTTCTTTTTCCTCAGGCATGAATTCTGTTGGTTCCAACAGTGAAATGAGGGCCATAAACACCGTGAGAATGACTAAAATACCAACATTGTTAGAAACAATATCCACCAAGGAATCCAACCCTAACGGGGAAGCACTAGATCGTTTTTTTCGCATCACTCAGCTTTGGGATTGATAGGGCACTGCCCAGTTCGGAAGCATCGGTTCCAACCCCGCATTGAGTCCGTCAATTTGCTCGATTAGAATCATCAACATCTCTGCCGAGATCACCCCATCGGGATAGACCAACAACAATGGAAAATGCTCCGTAGAACCAAACGACCGTTTGATCTGCGAATTTTCAACCACGACTCGCTTAAAGTAACGAGTCAATCGTCCATTCCTCGCTTGGATTTCCGAAATCAACTCACGAAATGAAAGACGGAGATCCTTCCCCTGAAATAAATCATAATACACAATTTGATTTTGGAGACAGCGAATAAAAACAGGCTTCACAAAAGCAGGCGCACCAACCCATTCAAATTCCACTATTTCTGGTTCACTGGCAGGGAGCTGTGGTTGATTGAGTAGCAAAAAACTAACCGACATGAATGCCAAAACTCCCATGATGCACAACAACACACTGAGGAACGGAAATAGCGACACGATTGGTTGCTGGCGGGCTCGTCTCATGGAGAACCTTCAGGATCCATTTTCTTTTCAGGAGGAAGCTCTTCCTGGGAAATTTTCTCATCGAGGATAGGACTTTCCTGGGAAATCGCTTCTTTCGAGGAGGATTTTTCAATCAAAGTCGTAGGTTGAACTGAGGTTTCTGTGAAGTTATCTTTTGCTGTGAAGAGGGTCTGGCTGAAATCTTTAACCAGCGGCTGCAACCCGTCGATTTGATGTTTTAAACCACCCGCATACTGAGCCATTGATTCAATTAAAGGCTCCAAGCGCGCCATCCAATTTCCAGACAATTGCATGATCTTGTGCATGTGCTCATCAAAGGCTTCTCGTTCCACTTCTGCTCCGGGGATGATGTGTAAATGCGGCAACACTTCTTCGAGGCAATATTCTTCCATCATCAAGAGCAAATCTTCTTCTGTTTTTCGTAGAAACGAACTGATGACCATGACGGGAATCACAAAAACCAAGGCTAAGAAAGTCGTGTTGAAAGCAATTGAAAGCCCGCCGGTCACTCCTCCTAACGCCGAACGCATTTGACTGCCCAATTCAACCGTACTGACAGAGCGAATAAATCCAGAAAATTCCCCAATCGCTTCTCCGATCCCATAAACCGTCCCAATGAACCCTAAAATCGGAATGGCCCAAATGAAGACATTGAGCAACGAATAACTATTTTCCATTCGGTTGCCATCAATTTGAGCTTGATAATCAAAAATTTTATGAATTTCTTCTTTCTTGGGAATGGCTTTAATGTGGTGAAAGATTCGACGAATCCGGCGAAAAATCAGGCTATTTGGAAACTTCTTAATTTTTCGATTTTGAAGATATTCACTGATTTCATTCAAGCGCTGATCCACACTTTGAACATAAACTCCTTGAGCCAAAATAGCGTGCATTTGCCGATTGCGAAATTGTTGGAAAGTTCTGATTTGCTCACGATAACGTAAATACTTAAAGCCAATTAAAAATAGAGACCACGCGGTTAAGACGGTGATTGCTTCCGCAATTCTGCCTTCAAATAATTCTCTGATTTGATAATGCTCGGTCATCGGCAAATAGATCACATAAAAACCGCCCGCTAGCGTCAGCCCTAACAGCAATGCTTTCAAAATATCAAAATATTCTGTTGATTTTTCAACCGGGAGGTAGGCACCACACTGTTGGCAATAAACCGCAACATTCTCATTTTCCATTTTGCAGTTGAGACATTTCATAATGATACAATACCTTATTTGTCTAAGACGGACTGATTGTAAGTTCCGTTAGTTGTTAATTTTCTTCATTTCTCAATGTTTTTCCTCTCGGCTCAAAGAGAAAAATTCTCTGACTAAAAGACTTTGATTCCGTCTTGAGAAAGCGGTAAAGTTTACGCTTAACCCTGGTTTAAGGTCAAGACAAAGCCGGAGCGATGCGTGACAAGTATTCTTTAAAAAGACGCTCGCAATCATTAAAAAACCTTGATAAACAAAATGAATCCTTGCATATTTTGGGTAATCACAAAATAGGTGGGATTTTTTTAATCCGAATTTGATGCTAGGAAAGCAGGCGAGACCAAAGAAAAATGGCAAGAGGTATTAGAGACGCAGTGGCAGTTGAAAACTTTAAAATGAAAAGAATCAAGGAAAGAAGCGAAAAGGATTAAAATGGAGCGGACTTTACTTTTAAACGCAAGTTTTCAACCCTTAAAAGTTATTTCATGGCGCAAGGCCGTCATTCTACACTTTTTAGACAAAGTGGAGATTGTTGAAGAATATGATCGTGAAATTCGCAGTGTTTCTCAAACAATCCAATTGCCTGCCGTTATCCGTTTATTGAAATATGTCCGCTTAGAAAAAAGGTCCGTCAAACTTTCTAGAGAGACGGTTTTCCAACGCGATCATTTTACCTGCCAATATTGCGCACAACGTTTTCCTTTTCATAAATTGACTTGTGATCATGTGATTCCTCGCAGTAAAGGGGGAAAAACCTCTTGGGATAATCTGGTGACGGCATGCCTCCCCTGTAACACAAAAAAAGGCAGCCATCCTCCTGAAAAGGTCGGGATTTCTTTCAGAAACAAACCAATGGAACCGGATTGGTTTCAGTATTTGGCGCTTTCGTTAAATGCGGCTAACGATCATCCTGCCTGGAGGATTTATCTGCCTCAAATTCCTAATTAACCCTTGAAATCTCTCGTTTCAAACACGCCTCATCCGCGCGATGAAAACACCATCCGAATTGAAGTGATGCGGCCAAATAGTAACCATTCCTGAAGTCTGTTCCCCCGTCAAAGGGTGTGGTATTTTTTCCAGTTCAAACTCCTGGTTTTTCCCAAGAAACTCTTGTACCACGCCTTCATTTTCTATTTCCATTAAAGAGCAAGTTGCGTAAACTAAAACGCCACCTGGCTTGACTTCATTTTTGGCGTACTCTAAAATTTGATGCTGAAGCTGGACCATCTTTTCAATGTCTTCAAATCGTGTCCTCCAACGCGCATCTGGATTTCGAGACCAGGTTCCAGTGCCACTACAAGGCGCATCCACGAGGACTCCCTCAAAACCTTTATGTTTTGTCAAAAGCGCTTGCCCATCCCAATGCTCAACACGAATATTCCGCCAATGCCCTCGTTTGGCTCTCCGGAGGATTTCCGGTAATTTAGATTTTCGGATTTCCGTAGAAAGTACCTGACCTTTTCCTTCCATCAAGGCAGCTAAATGCAAAGATTTTCCCCCACCTCCTGCACAAACATCCCACCAATGCTCTCCGACACGAGGAGCACAGGCCAAGCCAATGCCTTGAGACGCTAAATCTTGGATTTCAAATGCGCCTGCTTTAAACAAAGACAATTCATGTATATTGATAGTTCCTTGCAACTCAACCGCATGAGCGACCTTTGGGTGGGGAATTGGCATCAGTTGATTTTCTTGAAATTGAGAATAAAGTGCCGCAGAATTCGTGGTTTGTGTTCGAATCCAAAGCGGAGTCCGTTGTTGCAAATAAGAAAGCAACTCCTCTCTAAATTCATCGGGTTTTCCCGGAATCGCCAGCGCCTCTAAAAAAAATGGAGGGATTAAATCAAATAATCGAAATTTTTGCGGCTCTTCCTGAAGATATTGACTCAGCCATTTTTGTTTTTCTTTCAGGGATTTCTGAACTGTCCAGCCAGAAGGCATTGTCGGAAGCCGTGAGGTCTCAGCCCAAATGTCACAAACCGCATTCCAAGGATTTCGATCAAGCAAATATGCGATTAACAACAATTTTGCCCACTCTGAAGATTCCCATTGCTGAATCCATCCCCACCAACGAAACATCGCAAAAATGACTTGTCGTATCAAACGGCGATCGCGAGCACCTTGCTCTTTACGATTTCTAAAAAGACGAGCTAGAGTTTTATCTGCGGGATAATGTGTTCTAGTCGATTCCAGAACTTTTTCGGCAAATTCTTGGCAAACTGCGGCCTGCCTGTTTGCAATGCTCTGGACTCTTAAGGGCATGAATGTCAAAAGAAAAGGGAGGGATAGAAGAGGAAAATAGCTCTAAAATCTAAAGCCGAGATGGTTTTTCTCAAATAGGAACCAACTCCGTAATATTTAACACAATATCTGAGCCTCCTAATTGAATTTCCAACGCCCAGCAGCTGTGAACAAAACGTGGCTTTGGAAATTCAAAAATGGAGATCTACCAATTGCCAATGACGGATGAAGATAGCCCTGAACCTAAATTCAAGTTGCTGAATTCATCCCAGTGACTTCCTTCTTGGGTGGCCAAAGGATCAATCGTTGTGATTGAGTTATGGACTGTTTTGATTTTTTTGATCTTGCCGCCTCTGGAAAAAAATTGTGCCATTGCTTCATTGATTTCATCACGGCTGATTTTTTGAAAATTATCTCCTGTGTTCATGCTGACCTTTTTCATATTGATTGTTTCTTTTATTAAATCTGTCTGAGAATTGCTTATTTTGAGTATGCAAAATCTATTCAAATTTTTATGTGGATTCAAAAAGTTCTTACTAGCACTCTATAACAATGAGTGCTAACAATTAAACCTAACATAATAAATTGAAGATTTCAACATAAAATTTCAATAAATGAGTAATTTTTGAAAATAACCGTTTCCAAAGGCTTCTCGGAAACAATCCTGACAGTGGCGAGGAAGGAGGTTATTTGGCAAAAGTGGCAGCTCAGAGCGGGATCTTATGGGTTGGACATGAGCGCTTATTTTCTTAAAATAACGGGGCTCAACTCAAAACAGCAACGCTTTTAATTAAGGCGACAATTTTTTTTCCTTTTTCCAAACGGAGTCGATCACATGACTTTCTCGTAATGCGAGCCCATAAGGGGCTTCCCACATCCAATAAGATGTCCATATGAGACGAACCATTTTGGACAAGTGTGATGACAGACCCTTCCAGAAAATTCAAGACACTGCTATCAACGGGAGGATGATAAGCAATGGTCACATCTCTCGGAAGCACTCGAATTCTAATCTGTTGTTCAATCGGAACATTGAGGCGAGCTACGGAAATTTGACCGCCAGGATGAGAAAGAAAGGTCAATCCATAAGCAGAGTCATGTTCAGAAACGCTTGTTTCCAAAATAGAACCAACTTCCTCCAAGCCAGAAAATTTTTGCACATCATGACGAGCGAGCACTTCGATCAGCGGGCCATGAGCCGTACAACGACCATCCGTGATAAAAGCCATATAATGAGCTAAGTGCATGATTTCATCAATCAGATGACTCACATAAAGGATCGGGGTCTCCAATTCATTGCAGACTCGTTTTAAAAATGGCAATATCTGTATTTTATGGTGCGCGTCCAAGGAGGCCAAAGGTTCGTCCATTAGCAATAAAGAGGGTTGCCGCAACAGCGCTCTTCCAATCGCGACTCGTTGTTTTTCCCCCATCGACAAACGGGCGGGATAACGAACCAGCAAATCTTCTAGTTCTAACAGCGCGATTACTTTTTCTAACCGTAAGGGATGTTTGGCATCAGGCGGATTTCGATAGCCATAGATGAGATTTTTTTTGACAATGAGATGAGGAAAAAGGCGAGAATCCTGAAAGACATATCCGATACCGCGAGCGGCTGGAGGTTGATCAATCCTCCTGCTAGAATCAAATAAAACTTTCTGATTCAAGAGAATTCGTCCTTGATCGGGCTGATCCAACCCTGCGATGATATTGAGTAAGGTGGTCTTTCCAACCCCAGATCTGCCAAACAATGCGGTCACCCCAGGCTGGAGAATTTGTTTGAATTCGAGTTGAAAATGAGAAAGATCTTTTTGGATGTCGATTTCTAGCATTTCCCTTTTCTCATCTTGCCCACTTCAGGGCGGCATTAGCTAGAGCAAAATTGGAACCCGTCAGATCAATAAAAATCTCACTTTCTGCTAAACAAATTCTACATCCAAAATTTCAACATCCATTTTACCTTTGGGGATGGTTGCTGTCACTTCATCACCGGCCTTTTTTCCAATCAAAGCCCGTGCGATTGGAGACGAAAAAGAAATTCTTTTTTGGCTGAGATCCGCTTCTTCTTCCCCGACAATCTGGTAACAAAATTCTTCATCTGTCTTTAAATCAAGAAGTGTCACAGTCGCTCCAAAAATGACTTTTTCTCCTGATAAGGTCTCAGGATCAATCACCTGGCAGTTTGATAATCTTCCATTGATTTGCTGAAGTCGCGCTTCAATGAATCCTTGTTGTTCTTTGGCGGCATGGTATTCAGCATTTTCTTTGAGATCCCCATGAGCTCGCGCTTCTTCAATCGCTTGAACCACTGCTGGGCGCTCGACTGATTTTAAATGTTTCAATTCTTTTTTCAGCTTTTGATAACCTTCTCTAGTGATGGGATAACTGTCACTCATAACGGACTTTCTTCAGGGATAATAGGAGCTCGCTTTCGGCCTGTTCTTTTATTCGTTCTCAGAATATTCGAAGGTGAGAGAATCTTCTTTTACATCAATCAACACCTGACCCCCATTGGCCAACTGACCAAACAAGACCTCATCAGCCAATACGGTTTCAATTTCCTGTTGGATGACACGCTGCATCAGTCGCGCGCCAAATTTTGGATCGTATCCTTTTTCCCCCAACCAACTCCGGGTTTCATCCGAAATACTAATCACGACTTTTTTATGCTGCAATTTAGTCTCTAAAGCCAAAATAAATTTATCCACAACCAACAGAATAACAGGCTCCGGCAAAGAATTAAAATTGATAGTCGCATCCAAACGATTTCGAAACTCAGGGCTAAACATTCGCTCCAAAGCCTGTTTGCCAGGAGCCGTCGGTGAATTATTTCCAAATCCGATCATAGCCGCACTCATTTCTTTGGCTCCGACATTGGACGTCATAATAATGACGACATTCCGAAAATCCGCTTGCCGTCCACTATTATCGGTCAACTTGGCATGGTCCATGACCTGAAGCAGGATATTGAAAATATCAGGATGCGCTTTTTCAATTTCATCCAACAACATCACTGAGTGAGGGTGTTTACGAATCGCATCCGTCATCAGCCCTCCTTGATCAAAACCAACATAGCCTGGAGGGGCTCCGATCAAACGCGAGACCGCGTGTTTTTCCATGTATTCACTCATGTCAAAACGTTCAAAATGAATGCCCATAATCGCGGCTAATTGTTTAGCAACTTCTGTTTTCCCCACTCCGGTTGGCCCTGTGAATAGAAAAGAGCCGACTGGCTGATCAGGCTGACTCAAACCAGCCCGTGAGCGTTTAATCGCTGTCGCTAACGTGGCCAGCGCTTGATCCTGACCAAAAACCCGCATTTTCAATTCTTTCTCTAAATTCTGGAGCTGGTTTTTATCTGAGGAAGTGACCCGTTGGATCGGGATTCTGGCAATCCGTGAAACGACCTGTTCGACATCCAGAGTTGTCACTGTTTTCCGTTTTTTAGAGGCGGGGCGAAGTTTGACCGCTGAGCCAACTTCATCAATCACATCAATCGCTTTATCTGGTAAAAACCGTTCATTGATATATTTGGCAGATAGTTCCGCGGCAGTCCTCAAAGCCCCTTGGGTGTAGCGTAATTGATGATGATTTTCATAAGCAGCTTTCAACCCTTTAAGAATTTTGATTGTTTCCTCAACCGTCGGTTCGACAATATCAATTTTTTGAAATCGCCGAGAAAGCGCATGGTCTTTATCAAAAGATTTTTTATATTCTTCATAGGTCGTCGAGCCAATACAGCGAAGCGTTCCTTTCGCCAGTGCGGGTTTCAGCAAATTTGAAACATCCATCGAGCCGCCACTGGTCGCGCCCGCTCCTACAATGGTATGAATTTCATCAATAAAGAGAATCGAACGTGTTCTTTTCTTGAGTGCTTTCAAGACCGCTTTAACCCGTTGTTCAAAATCTCCTCGAAATTTGGTGCCGGCCAACAAAGCCCCAATGTCTAATGAAAAAATTTCGGAGCCTTCCAACAATTCTGGAATATTTTCTTTGTAAATCATCAAGGCGAGTCCTTCCGCAATCGCGGTTTTCCCAACCCCAGGTTCGCCGACATAAATCGGGTTATTTTTCCGGCGTCGACAAAGAATCTGAATGGTGCGCTCCAATTCAAATTCCCTCCCGATCAAGGGATCGATTTTATTTTCCACCGCCAACTGCGAGAGGTTGAGCGTGTATAACGCCAACGGATCTCGTTCCGGGCGAGATTCCGCTTCTTCTCCTTCTTCACTGAAATTCTGACTATTTTCCAAATCATCCTCATCGACAGGGACTTTGGAAATTCCATGAGAAATATAATTCAGTAAATCTAATCGAGTGATCCCTTCTTTTTGTAAAAAATAAGACGCGTGAGATTTAGACTCACGATGAATCGCAACCAGCACATCGCCAACATCCGCTATTGTTTTTCCTGCGCTATTGACATGCATGACAGCCAGATGCAAAACTCGTTGTACCGCCAATGTTTGCTGAGGATTGTGGCCTCTCGCCAAAATGGTTTCTTGTTGCGTGAAAAAATCTTCCAGATGTTCCTTTAGTTTCTCAATACTACCTCCGCAGTTTTTGATAATGCGGATCCCAATCTCATTCTGCAAGAGGGCATACAGGATATGCTCAACACATAAATATTCATGTTTGCGATTTTTAGCTTCACGCTGAGCAGCCATCAAACTAACCTCTAGATCTTTGGTAAACATAATCTTCTCCTTTAGACTTCTTCCATACTACATCGTAGAGGAAATTCGTACTGCTCCGCAATAGCATGCACTGCGGCAATTTTGGTTTCTGCGACTTCAAAATGATAAATCCCACACACTCCAATGCCATCATTATGGACATTGAGCATGATCTGCGACGCTTCTATTGGACTCTTACTGAAGACCGTTTCTAAAATATGCACCACAAAGTCCATCGTCGTATAATCATCATTATGCACCAAAACTTTGTACATTTGCGGCGGTTGTATTTTAGTTTTAGAATCCTTTAATGTGTCGTTATCAGAATTAGGCTGACTCATTTTTTCCCTATTGACTAACTACTCGGTGATTGCATGGACTTTCCTGAAAAATCAATCGATTTCTGAATAAACAGCATTCCTTTTAAAAGTGTATCCTTGTAAGAAAAAGGTTTTTTTCAAAAATCACGTTTCTCCCCGTTTAGGAAACCAATGAAAAATTGCAAAATTTCATTATTTGGGATAAAAACTTTCAATGAAATCTCACAGTTTGCTCGAAAAGAATTTCTTATCGAAAGCGTTTTACCCCTGTTGGAACAATCACCAAGAGGCCAAAATGCCACTGTCAAGCACACCAACACTTGAGAAAAAACTATGCAATCTTTTAAAAAGTAGCAAGTTTCAAATCTGCCGATTGATTGACACACTCGCACAAAAACATGGCTCATCCGCCTCTTTTCGGCAAGAGAAAACCCCTTGCAAATGGCGTACAAACTACGTTTGAATGGATTATTATGACAGAAACACAGCAGGTGTCAGGTTATAAGTCAGAATTTATTGAATTTTTAGTCAAAGTGAACGCCTTGCAATTTGGAGAATTCACCCTCAAAAGTGGCCGTATTTCTCCTTATTTCTTCAACGCGTCAGCCTTCAATTCGGGAGAAAGCATTTCACGTTTAGGTTATTTCTATGCCGCCGCTCTCCAGGAAATGGCTCCTGAAAGTACCTTGATTTTTGGCCCTGCTTATAAAGGGATCCCTCTCTGCCTTGCCACAGCCATTGCGCTTTCGACTCATTTTAACCAAAACATCGGATATTTTTTTAATCGCAAAGAAGTGAAAACCCACGGCGATAAAGGGATTTTAGTGGGGCATTTCCCGGAAGATTCAGATCAGATCATCATGGTTGATGATGTCATGACAGACGGGATGACGAAGCGAGAGGTCATCAAAATGATTCAGCAAATCTCGCAGGCAAAATTTATCGGAATTATTATTGCCGTTGACCGAATGGAAACAAACGCTGACGGAAAAGACACTGTCACAGATTTTCAAACTGAGACCAAAATTCCCATCAAAGCCATTGTCACAATTGAGGAAATTTGCCACTATTTGTTGAATCGTAAAATCGATGGGACCGTCTATTTGAGCGAAACAACTCATCACAAAATCAAATCTTATCTTCAAACTTATCGGATACGTGCTTGATCTTTTCCATTCATCTCAAGCGTCTGTGATCCCTGAAATCTTTTTCCATCACCGATGGTCAAAATGCAAAATTTGCCCATCAGCAAACATCCTCAGAAGGTGCTATGCTAAAAGCGAAAGAATCACCACGCAGCATCCAACGTGCTCAGGTTTCCTGGCAACAATCGCAACTGGATCTCAAAATTGCCAAATCGTCCCTTAAAAACCAACCGGACAAAAGTAGTCTGCAAAGTGCTCAAGCGGCCATGAACGCCTTGAGTTCTGTTTTAGAAGCCCAAGGCTATTTCCAGTTGCCGACATTTTCCACTGTTGAATTATTAAAAAAATGTCTTGAAATTGAACCTTCATTCAAAGCGCTGGAATCGGACTGTATGCTCTTGGATGGCACCGTCGAACGAGATATGTTTGGCACCACCAGAACGCCTCAGACTCATTTCACCCCTGCTTTTGCAAAAGCTTGTTTGAAAGCTGGTGAGCGCATCAATCAACAAACCAACAAATATTGGAAACAGAATAAGAATCGCTTTTTCACGCCATAACTTCAATGAACCTCATTCTGTTGACATTTTAATCAAGAAACCCTCGAAAAATGCTGCAAACGCTTCTTCAACAATTGTCTCACTACTCCCCTCCTGAGAATTGTCATGCCACCCAACGAGCTTCGGTTTTGATCCCGATCTTCGAAAAAGAAGCGCGTCTCTATTTTTTGCTGACACGCCGTTCCATCCATCTCCGTTCTCACTCCGGTCAAGTTTCTTTCCCTGGCGGCAAACAAGATGAATCCGATCAAGATGCTCTGGAAGCCGCTCTGCGAGAAGCACACGAAGAAATCGGATTGCCTTCCGAATCTGTCAAAATTATCGGAAAAATCGACCAAATTCTTTCCAGAAATTTTCTATTGGTCACTCCCTTTGTTGGCATGATTCCCGCTGATTTTATCCCTCAACCCAATGATTTTGAAATCGAAAGTTTTTTTTATGTTCCAGTCGATTTTTTTATGCAAGAAAACCATCACGCCCTCAAAAAATATCACACCAAACACTCCGTTCTCGTTCATCATTTTTATTTTGAGGATTATGATATTTGGGGATTGACCGCTCTGCTAATCCTCCGTTTCCTGGAAGTGGGTTTGGGTTATATTCCTCCATACCCTGTGCATCATCCTGATAATCCAACATGGATGGAACAATCTCAGCGCTTCAGAGATGAACATATTCCACCTGAAAATTCCCCAACTTAATCTGCCATGCGCCAACACATTTATGGATTCAAAATCTTATCTCGAACTCTCTGTTGAACTGCCTCGTCTCCAAGAAGATTTGTGGAGTGCTTTTTGTTTTGAAGAAAATGCCTTAGGGATTGAGATTGTCAATGAATTAGAAACACGGCTGCAAATGCGTGTTTTTTTTGAGAATCAAGACATCCGCCTTGTCAAAAAGCTCCCTCAACAATTCTGTCAATTTTATCAACAGCCGCTGGGGACGATTCAATTACTCGCTCTTGAGCGTTACCCTTACGAAGATTGGCAAAGTGCCTGGAAACAATATTTCCTTCCCACCAATGTCGGGCAATCCTTCACCATCTGCCCTCCTTGGAAAATCGCAGGACATTCGGCTGAAAGAATCCCGATTGTCATTGATCCAGGGCAAGGTTTTGGAACCGGTCATCACCCTTCCACGAGATTGGCGTTGGAAGCGCTGGAGCAACACATTTTGCAAGCTGAGACAATTCCAGTTTCCATGGTCGATATTGGGATTGGCTCAGGGATTTTGTCGTTTGCGGCCGCTCACCTTGGTGTCCCTTTGGTTCATGGGGTCGATTTGGAAAAAGAAGCGATTCAGGATGTGATGAAAAATCGCAAACTCAATAGCTTGGAACAGGTCGTTCAAGCGGTTGTTGGAAAACCGAATTGTTTGCAGACACAATACGCAATTGTGATCAGCAATATGCTTTTTCAGGAATTGCTGAGTGTCAAAACAGATTTAGCGCATTTGGTGGCGCCAACGGGCGTTTTGATTTGCAGTGGTTTTTTGGAACAGCAGTGGCCCGCCTTAAAAACGGACTTTCAAGAGTTGGGAATGGCGCCTCTTTATTTGTTTCAAAAAGAAGAATGGAGAGCCGTTATTCTCACCCATACTCCAACGCCATGATCCTCAAATCGGATTTTCAAATCACAAAACCAAAACCACTTCCTGAGTTTTTTGAATCACCATGAAAGATCGCGCTTCGCAACCTTTGACAGCATCATCTCTTGACCCAGTTCCAAAATCTGGAATGGCTTTGCTGACCTCATTAGTCCTCATGACCGTGCTGAGTTTCCTCCTTTTACATTGGTATCAAAATGAAATCCAATTCCGCTTGCAAGCAGAATCCTCTCTGAAATATCAATCCATTCACCAGGAATTGGAAGGCGCCCTCGGACAAAGCATTTTATTGCTTCAAGGTTATACAAAAACCCAACTTCGAGAAAGCCCTATCGTTTTACCTCACTCCAAATTTAGACCCTTTTTTTCAGAGTGGTCTGCTCAAAGCAAGCCTGCGGAAAACACGCCTTTTCTGCCCTTGGAACTCACCTATGAATCCCCTTCAGGAGCGATCATTTTCGAGGCATTATTGCGATTCGAGTTTTATTCTCTTGCCGATATTCCTTGGCTGAACCTATCTCCTGAGAATGCTGATCCTCTCCCGAACAATCTTATTTTCGCCAATGAACAAGATCGTTTACAGGCTTTGGCAGCCCCGCGCTTTTCCCTCTTGCCCGCACTTTCTGCCAAACCCTTTGATCAAATATTTTATGGCGATGTTCGCATGGTTTGGGAGGAAGAAAAACTGACAGCGTTTCAAGGAAACGACGAATGGATTTTGACAGATATCAGCGGAGATCAGTTGTCTATCCAAATCAAAGGAAACGCCTCAATCGCAGGGGATCTGACGGCTTCTGTGAGCAAAAAAGTCTATTTTCAAATCATCGGGAATCTGGTTTTGGAGTTGCCCACTAAGACCGCAGAATTTTCTCAGACTTCTCCTAATTTATTTGTGCGTGTGAGCGAAAAGATGGTTTTGCAAGCTCAGCATTCCGGAAATTCAGCTGTTCAAATCAATGGGTATTTTTGGATCGAAAAAGATTGCTTCACCCTCCAATCTTCTTTCAGCGCAATCTACTGGAAAGGCAGTCTCGCCTGTCAGATGAAGGCTTCCTTGCAATGGTCTGTTCCGCTCCACCTCCTCCATAGCCCTTATCCCCGTCCGCACCCAGCTTCTTTTGATCGCACCACTTTACAATTGAGTGGCGTCCGCCCTCTCAGCCTATAAGAGGGTTGACTTCTTTTCCTATTAACTGCTAGGGATATTAAGACACTCATGCGCTCTTTATTTTAAAGAAAATAATCAATTAAAAAAACCGATGTCTTCTTCATTGACCATCAAAAACGCGGCAAAACAAGATATTCCCTTGATTTTATCTTTCATTAAAGCACTCGCCGCCTATGAAAAAATGAGCCATCAAGTGGTTGTGACAAAGGAAGTGTTGCAAGAATCTCTGTTTGGAGAAACTCCAATTGCCGAAGTGATCCTTGCTTATTCTGATGAGCAACCGGCGGGATTTGCTTTATTTTTTCATAATTTTTCAACTTTTTTAGGACGCCCCGGCCTCTATTTAGAAGATTTGTACGTCAACCCAGAGATCCGCAATCAAGGAATCGGGCGGGCGTTGCTGGTTTATCTGGCAAAATTGGCTCAGGAACGGAATTGTGGTCGCTTCGAATGGTCCGTGCTCGATTGGAATGAACCTTCGATTCAATTTTATAAAAAACTGGGAGCTGTCCCTATGGAGGATTGGACTGTTTTTCGAATGACAGGAGACGCCTTAGATAAGCTTGCCCAAAGCTGAATTTCAAGCCTCTACTTGACTTTCCTGCCATGACAGGTTATATCAAGGTAATTTTACTAGAAGGATAAATGTTAAAAATGAAGGGCTTCCCCTCAACGGAACCCTTGATTTCATCAATATCCCTCATCGTTTCTTTGGCAAGCTAAAAGCCATTCCAAACCCAAACGCTCAAATTGACGATTCATTGCCACCATGCAGCCCTCGATTACTTTAATAATTGAAAATCTGATTTTTAGCCCCTTGATTTTTGCCACCCTGGTTTTTCTGGCGTTGATCTGGCCTATTCAGCGAAAACGAAGAGCAAAGGAACCCAGAATTAAATGGATCATTTCGCTCTGGATCGTTTTGCTTATTCTAACCAATACCTGGTTTTTTCAACTTTTTTCCTGGCCGCTGAAACGGCTAACCCCAGTCAGCGAGAAACGGAAAGCCGATGTCATTGTCGTCGCCACCGCCGGAGTTCACGAATCCGGTGCGCCTTCTCCCGGCTCAACCATCAGAGCCCATACTGCGGCACAATTATATCTCGAAGGGTGGGCGCCCTTGATTTTAGTGACGGGAGGGATCAGCAAACCTTCTAAAGGGCCAATCGCCGCCAAAGGGATGCATATCATTTTGCGGGGGATGGGAGTGCCGGATGAGGATATTTTGATTGAGAATCAATCGATTGATACTTATATGAACAGTACCAAAAGTGCTGAAATTTTAAATCGGCATCAATTGAAAAAAATCCTGCTGGTGACCCATGATTATCACATGCTGCGACTTTCCCTGACCTTTCAGCAGTTGGGCTTTGAAATCTTTCCTTATGCGACAAAATCCTCTTCTAAAAAAGAAGACGCGTGGTGGCGATATTTTGATTGGAAAAATTTCAATAATCTTCAGACGTATGCCCATGAATACATCGGTTTGCTCACCTACAAAATCAGAGGGTGGATTTGAAAAACTAGAGAATCAACATACAATCGCCATAGCTGTAAAATCGATACTGCTCTGCGATAGCCGTTCGGTAAGCGCGTAATATTCTTTCCCGATTATAAAATGCCGCAACCAACAAAATCAGCGTGGAACCCGGCAGATGGAAGTTTGTGAGAAGCCCTTGAACCCATCGAAATTGGTAAGGAGGGTAAATATAGATATCAGTCCAGCCTGAGGAGCAGGTGTCATCCCGTGCCAGTGTTTCCAACACTCTGACACTCGTGGTTCCTACCGCAATCAATCTTCTTTTTTCTTGCCTCGCTTGATCCAGGAGCTTCATATTGAAAGGAGAGACTTCAAAATATTCGGAGTGGATTTGATGCTGACGCACATCTTGAGAGCGAAGCGGCGCAAAAGTCCCCAGCCCCACATGCAGGGTCACTTCAATAATCGGAATCCCTTTTTGCTGCAACTGATTCAAGATATCCGGAGTAAAATGAAGCCCTGCCGTCGGAGCGGCAACCGCCCCTGGTTGCGTTGCGTAGCAGGTTTGATAGTGCTTTTGATCTTGCTGACGCATATTTTCCGTCATCTGAGAACGATCAATATAAGGCGGAAGCGGCGCAGAAGCGAATTGCTGGAGTTTTTCTATCAAGCCCCCAGAATCCTCAAATTTCAATAACCAGCCGCCATCGTTCAACCGCTCAATGGCATGGGCTTGGATCTGATTGGAACAAAAGGAAAGACGCTCTCCGGGTTTAATCCGTTTTGCTCGTTTGACCCTGGCTTCCCATTCTCCCGGCGCTCTTTCCTTGACCAGCAGAGCTTCGATCCCGCCCCCTGTCTCCCGTTGGCCGATCAAACGCGTCGGTAAAACTTTTGTATTATTGACGATCAAGGCGGCGTTATCCGGTAAAAGATCAACAATCTGATAGAAGCGGCAATGCTCAAGATTAGCCGTTTCTAAAGGCAAGTGCATCATCCGAGAATGGTCTCGTTTTGGAGTCGGCTGTTGAGCAATCAATTCGGGGGGGAGGTCAAAATGGTAGGAAGCGAGATGCCAATCGGGGTTGAGGGTTGATTCAAAAAAGGACATGGCATTCAAGCATTGAAGAATGTCTTAAACGAGTGAATCCAAACCGGCCATTTTTTTGACGCGATCTTCTGGGGTGATGATATCTAAAATGCGAACACCAAACTTTTCATTGACAACGACGACTTCCCCTTTGGCAATCAGGCGGCCATGGACAAGCATGTCTAAATCTTCTCCGACGAGGCGATGCAATTCAATCACAGACCCTTGACCGAGCGAGAGGAGATCGCCAATCAACATTTCAGAGCGCCCGACTTCAAAAGTGAGCACGAGCTTCATGTCCAGCAAAAAGTTAGAATTGACGCTTTGTTCTTTTACCGGTTCCTCGGTTACGAGACCACTGGTATCTTCGACCGTATCCAAAAGGGACTCGATATTCTCCTGAGTCGCCGGAGCACTTGTTGAAGAAGGATCTGGCTGAATTTCTGTCAACAGGCTGTCGATATCCGGTCCCATCTCCTCCTGCCCCATGGTAGAAGACCCAAACTCTGCTAACAGCGCATCCATCTCATCAGGGCTACTGTTTTCGCCTTCCGCCGGAATCGCTTCTTCGGTGCTTGGATTATCAAAAATATCGTCGATATTGTCTTGTTCAAGGGCCCCATCTGCCGGTGGTTCGGTTTCAACAGCAGGAGCATTATCCAAAAGGGCATCAATCCCGGCTTGATCGACTTCTCCTTCAGGAGTTGCCTCGTCGGGAGAGGCTTCCGTAGTTTCATCACCCCCCCCACTCAATAAAACATCAATAGCATCTTGATCCATCTCAGCCATAATATTCCTTTCCTGTTAACACGATTAGAATTGTTTTGTTAACATTGGCAATGACGATTATGCAGGATATTTCTTAATTCTGATTAGGCAATTAGGCAATGTTGAGTTCATTCATTGGTTGCTGTTGTTCATCCCATTTTGCCACATTTTGCTGAAATTCATCACTGGCATAACAATAGATTGAATCAACGACACTCGCTTGCTTCACTTGGATCAATCCCAGTTTCACCATCTCCAGGATGGCCATGAAAGTTACGACTAAGATAGCACGAGATTGGTCTGCTGTGAAAAATAAATCTTCAAATTGATAATGGGATTTCATGCGGAACAATCGAATGAGCTCCTCAAGCCGATCTTCAAGCCGATATGGTTCTGTTTCGATAACATGGATCGTTTGTTTCGGACGCTCCATCACACGACGAAACGCATCCATCAGACCATAGAGTGTGATCTCTTCAAATGCCTGTTCTGGCGCAACCTCTTCCGGCTCCACTTCCGTTTCGGATTCCGGACGGGGAAAGACATCTCGCCCCAGCATATCGCAGCAACTCAACAAAAAAGCCGCTTGTTTGTATTTTTGATATTCGATCAGTTGCCGCCTCAATCGTTCTTCTGGATCGTCCTCTTCTTCGTCCTCTTCGAGAGGCGGTTTCGGGAGAAGCGATTTCGATTTAATCCAAATCAAGGTTGCGGCAATCTCTAGAAACTCTCCGGCATAATCCAAATTGACCGCATCCATGTATTTCAGATAAGCTAAATACGCATTCGTCAATTCAGACAATTCGACTTTATAAATATCCAATTCTTTTTTTCGGATCAGATGCAATAATAGATCCAGCGGGCCTTCAAATGCGGAGATTTTAATTTCCAGAGGGTTGTCGAGGTTGGGAAATACGAGGGAATTTGATTTTTCAAGAGGAGTTTCCATCAGCTCATCCTATGAGAAGCAAACAAAAGCGATCTATCCTTGAGCACTCGAATATGAAACTTAGCTCATCATTGTTCAAACCTCTGTGTCGGAGGATTCTTCTGAAAATTATCAAGCATGTCACGAAATGACTTTTCTTGGACATTCGATTTTTGGTAACGGGCATTGGCCTTTTCAGTGACTCTGATCAAATCCTGCTGATTGCGAATAATCGTTGGACGAATGAACATCATGAGATTTGTTTTATTCACTCTCTCAGTACTGTTCCTAAAAAGCCAGCCAATTAGAGGCAAATCTCCTAAGCCAGGAATTTTAGATTCGGTGTGGCTGAGTTGTTCATTGAGCAATCCCCCCAGCACCACAATTGAATCACTCGCCGTCACCACAGCCGTTTTCAGTTCTCGCTTAAAGGTAGTCACCGCATTGGAATTTCCAACAGGAGTCGGAGTCACATCGCTGGAAGTTTGCTCAATTTCCAGACGAATACTGTTATCCCCACTGATTTGTGGTTTAATTGAAGCAATCACTCCCACATCCCTAAACTCGATTTTGTCCGTCACCCGGCCATTGGCATCGACCACTGAATTGGTCGCTACTGGAATCACTCTCGACACATTCAAAGACGCTTGTTGATTATTGAGCATCAGCAATTGAGGGTGCGCCAGAATATTGATATCAGAATCATTTTCAATCGCCCTGACGAAGGCACCAAAGCTCAAAAACTTTTTACCTTCAAATTCCAAGGTTCCGCCACTAATGACTCCTAAAGCACTCGTGCTTGATTTCTGGAGGCCACCCTCTACAGTCACCGGAGCAGAACCAGGAAATCCAGCACTGATGAGGGCTGACTTATCACCACTGGGAGAAGCAAACGTCCAATCGACACCAAGATTGAGACTTTTACTCAAACTTGTCTCCATGATCAACGCTTCAATATAAACCTGCACTCGCGGGATATCCAATTGCTGAATAATATGATCCAACGTTACAAAAATTTCCGTCGGGCCAAAAATCAACAACGAATTCGTCGATTCATCGGCACTAATGGAAATACGCCTGGCAGTCTGCTTGTTCAATTGCGATTTTTTATCCTCGCCGGTTGCCGCTTTAGCCAGTGCTTCTTTGCCGGTTTCCTCTTTCGTCTCGCCTTCTTTGCCTGTTTCCTTTTTCACTTCTTGTTTCGGAGTTTCCTCGACCGCAGTTCCCTCTTCGGTTTCTCCGCTTTTAGCCACCTCCACAATATGCCCGGTGACTTCTTTGAGCAAAACCGAAACATCCTTGGCCACGGCATGCTGGAGTCGATAAAGCCTGAACTCACTGATCGCCACGTCTTCTTCTGCGGGAAGATCCAATTTTTTAATCAAGCCTAAGATTCGTGTGGTTCGAATGTCATCCGCAAAAATAATCAACTGATTCAGTCGTTTATCCGGCACAATCAACAATTCCTGGGCGGCTTCTTTTTCTCTACCCGTTACCACCGTTTTAGTGAAAATGGAATTGATCAAACTGGCAACATTTTGCGCTTTAGCAAACTTCAATTGATGCACATAAAAATCGGCATCCCCCCCGCCTATATCCAGCTTCTTAATCAATTTTTTGATCTCTTGTACGGTAAAACGATCCCCAATCAGAATCAACGAATTCAAGCGGAGTTCCGGAATAATTTTGATCCGACTCGCATCGGCTGTTTTTCCCTTCCCTTTCCCCGCAACGATTTGATCAGAAAAAATCGTCGCCAGCAAAGGCCCCAAGACCTTAGCCGAAGCAAACCTTAACGGGCCATACAATTCCACATCGAATTTTCCTCGATCAATGTCCAATTGACTCGCCAGCTCTAGAATATCTTTTGTCGTTCCTTTGTCCGCAATAATAATGAGCGCGTTGAGGTTATAAAAAGGGATAATTTGGGTTGGAGTCTGGGCAGAAGAATTCGTGACTGGAGAAGTCGTGACCGATGGGGCGGCTGGTTTTTTGGGATCATCTTTCTTTTTGGCGGGTGCCTTTTTTTGAGTTTTGATGACAGGGACAATTTTTTGAGTAAAGATTTGTAACAACAAAGGGGCAATGCTACCGGGTGTGGCAAAGTTCAAAGGATGGATGGTCAGTTCAGTCAACTGATCTTCTTCCACCGCAACATCAATGAGATCCAACAATGCCTTCACTTCTGCGGTTGCCGCTTTGGTCGTAAAGAAAATCAAGGCGTTCTGTCGATTTTCTATCAAAAATTTGACCGGTTCCTGCCGTCCACTGTGCAGAATGTTCTTATAAATCGCAGACACCATTTTGTGCGTCTCACTCACTTTGGTGTTCTTCATTTTGTAAACGGTCATAATTTGACGCAAATCTTCAGGATCATCCACATCCAACGTGTCAATGATTTCTGAGATTCGCTCAATATTGGCCTTGGAATCAACCATGATCAAAATCCGCAATAGATCATAGTGGAGGATCGTCCCTGTTTTTGAAAAGAAAGGCTGAATGGCCTCTTTGATCTTATTCAAATCCGCATGTTTGACTTGACGGAGGCGCATCACGAACTCTGTCGGATCGATCTCTTCCAAGTCCTCTGAATTGCCATTTTCGCTTTCTTCATCAAAATGAAACGGGAGCCTCGTAAATCGTGCTTCTTTTCCAGGAATGATTTCGACGATATTGCTATTGTCGTGGCGGACTAAAGCCATTCCCTGAGTGGTCAGCAATTTTTCAAAGATCGCAAAGATGTCTTTTTTCTTGACCTTGAGATTGGAAGGCATCGTGATGGACAGTTCTCCACGCAGATTTTGTTTCTGGTAGACAAAGAGGGTATTCGTTTCATTCGCAATGATGTCTGTCAATTGCTCCAGCGTGATTTTTTCTGGTAAATTGATCGAAATTTCATCCTCACTCGATTGCGCAGACACATTTATTGAAACAAACAAGCACAATGCCATGGAAATCCCAACCACCCATTGTCGCCCATATCTTTTCATTCAAATTCTTAAAGTTGTTGTTATTTGAGCTGCCCTAACCACCACTCGGCTCGGTTGAGATCTTGATGGGTCGTAATCTTCAAATTGGACTCCACCCCTTCTATTGGTGAAACCTGTTGTCCCCACTGTTCCACAATCGAGGCATCATCGGTTGTTTGCCAATTCTTTGCTTTCGCCGCATGATAGGCTTTTATCAACAATTGCGCCTCAAATCCCTGAGGCGTTTGAGTCGCAAACAAGCGAGAACGATCCAGCACTTTGGTGGATTGGGGGGTAATCTCTCGGATCGTATCGGTCAATGGAATGACAGGAATGGCCGCCTTAGTAAGCGCACATTCTTCCAAAATCCGTCCGATCAACGAAAGAGGGCAAAGTGGGCGTGCCCCATCATGCACCAGTATCCACTGAGGAAAGGGCGCTTGTTGCTGAATGCGCACCAAGGCATTAAAAACCGAATCTTGCCGCTCCGCTCCTCCAATCACCAGCGTGATTTTCTCTTCAGAGGCTAAGAGAGCCTTCAACGCGCTCTCATCTCTTTCGGCAATCACTAAATAAATATGAGAAATCCGAGGATGCTCTAGGAAAAGATTCAGGGTGTGTTGTAAAATCGTTTGAGAGCCCAAGGGCAACAACAATTTATTTTGGCCAACAGCCATTCGCTTTCCCTGACCTGCTGCCGGAATAATCACAACCGCATCATCTGACATGATACTTTCCTCACCGATTTCCCTTGAGTCAAAATTCTACTGTCTATCAGATTTTTCATACAAACACAAATTTCCTCTATTAAATTCCTGCTATTTGACCGTTCTTATTTTGAGCACCCCTCCGCACAATCGAGTCCATCAGTGAAGCATTTCTTGTTATTTTTGAGATGATCCACTTTAATCTGTTGAATATTCTCCAATCCATGTAACATTTGTTGAAATTTTGCTTCCCTAGAAAAACCTCGATATCAGGAAAGCGCCGTTCCACAACTCGACTTCCACTCTCACATCAATGAGCATCTCACCCGAAACTAGAGGTTCCTCATGTTACTCAAATTATTTCTTGGCTTCACCATTATTCCGGTCATTGAGATTTATTTTTTGATCAAAATCGGCGCCCTCTTTGGAGCCTGGACGACCGTTTTGATCGTGATTAGCACTGGCATTTTAGGAGCTTATTTGGCACGAATGCAGGGATTCCGAACCATGTTCAAGGTTCGTGATAGTTTGAATCGGGGAATTATGCCTGCCGGAGAATTGGTGGATGCCTTGCTCATTGTGATCGCCGGAGTTGTCTTGTTGACACCCGGTTTTCTCACTGACATTATTGGATTTTTTTTGCTAATTCCTGCCACAAGATCGCTCTTTAAGAAATGGTTGCTTGGCCGTTTTGAGCATGTTCATGTTCAAGGAGCATCGCTGACAGAGTCGCCCAAAAATATCAATTGAATTGAGGCTGAATCAGCGCAGGCTTGTTTTGATAAATGGTTACCTCAATTTCAGGGAAATCTCGAACCACTGAAAACAAACCGCCCACTCCATTCTTTTCCAATGCTTGCCAAAAGCGAATACTTTTTTGGATTTGAAATTCACGTTCAGTCACCGGAACACTCCCGATTTGCTTCATCCCTGGTCTGCCATTCCGATTGACAATCAGATATTCGATGCCTTCTTTTTTAAGAAGAGGGACATTGATGAACTCACTAACCCGTTCCGCTAAGGGGAAATCCTGAGGAGAAATATAGATTTGCCGACTATAGAGAATTTTTGCATTTTGGGGAATGAGTTGAGGAAGTTCTCTGGCAAATTTTCGATGCCGCAACAATTCCTGATCAATGCGGCTCCGGCGATTCTTGTCTCTTTCCACCAACCGCCATTGACCTTGGATGCCTGCCAAAATTAAGATCATCCCGACAGCGATCACCCCTCTTTTGTATGGCGGCTTTAAAGCGGGCAACCCCCAATAGATGCCCAGAATAATGATCATGATAAAAGAAAAATGGGTATGGATCAAATAACGCTCAATGAAGGCACGGGAAGTGAGGAAAATATAACCATTGCCGACAAGAATCCATGAAAGGTTCATCAGGAAAAAAGTTTCAGGATATTTGCCTAAAATCGCCCATCCTTCTTGTTTTCGGACTTTGTGAAGATGCCGAAATCCCACAATCAAAGCAATACAGAAGAGCAACGAATAAAAAATTCCTAAAAAAGTATCTCCTGGAATCACCTTAAACCACCCCCACCCACTTCTTCCGGCCCACTTTCCCGCACTGTATGCTTCTTCCGAGCGCAAACCTGCCACCCACTCCGGCAGATTCAAAACTTGATAAGGAGACGCCATTGTAAAAACGAATGCAAACAGCAATGCGCCTCCTACAATATAAATCATGATTCGTCGAAAATTATAAATACGGTGTTTCCATAAAGTCATCCCTAAAATAAGTGCCCCCCAGGGGATTAAAAAAACCACCAACGGTTTACTTCCAATCGCCAAGGCGACACTAGCAATCATTAACCACCAATATTTTGAAGACGCATGAAGGAAAAAAAAGGTTGCGCAGTACAACGCTAATGCGACAAAAAGAATCATGGTCGCTTCAGGGTGCATCCGAGTCGCGAATAATAAATTGAGCGACTGGCTCGCCAGCAAAATCAGTGCAAAAAGTGCCCAGGAAAACGACGACAGGATGCGGTAAACGAAGCCAAACCCAACCAGTAAATAGAGGTTCATTGAAATCAACGAAACCCATTTGGAGCCATACGCAAAGGATTTTGGCGAGATCGGCGCACCGCCTTCCACAACCCATGAAAACAAATACGAAAGATTGATATAAAAGGCTGTGTAGGCGACTTGAAGCAATTTCAAAGAACCCGTATTTTGGATGTTTTCCAACATCCGGATCTGCCGCCCTTCATCACTCCACAAAAAAGAGGCTTCAATCGCATTTTCCACGCCATAATGGAGATTCGGAGTGGCGTCAAGATTGAAGAGTAGCAAGACGAAAAAGACCGCTCCACTCCGAAAAAGAGGAGAGGCGATCAGCTGACGAATAGAGGACATGGTGTTCAAATTTGCGTTTGAAGAGTTTTGATAAATTGCCGGAATGATTCACTTTTCAAGGTGTCACATTCTGTTTGCCGCCACGAAGAATAGTGGGCTGGCCGCATTCCTTTTTCTGCTGCTAATGCTCTGCCAGGATGGAACAAAATCTCACAGAGTTTGCTGTCATCCTGAGACAAGTCGATTTGTGAAAGGGCCGAACGCACAACGGTTTCTGTCATTTTCCCTGAAAACAGGATGCCCACAAAATAATCACAAGAAGCGATATTTTGCTTCAATAACAGATCCCTGTTTCGTTTTGACAAGAGAGCGAGCAAGACATTTTTTACAGGATTCAAGCTGGCGTAATTTTTGAGGGAGCGGAGGTTGTCTTTCAAAATGAAAAGACGTTCTTCTGGTAATCTGACATACGAAAAACAAAATTCCTGATGCAGTTCAAGGAGAGCATCAAACACAAACGGGAGCAAATGGTAGTGCAGATGACTATCAATATTGATTTTAAATGTCTGATCAAAACATTTTTGCACTTTGCGAATTTGGGCCGCCATTTCCTGCTGGATTTGTTTTTGCAAAATTCGCCGATTTTGCTGGCTCGCCTGCAAATATTGCCACCACAGCGTTTGGAAAGAATGACAAAAATCGCCTTCCTGATTGACCAGCATCGCGACTTCCTCCTTTGGGAGAAGCGGGCGGCCTTCCACTAAATTGAGATGAATCGCCAAGCGCAACCCTGCTCGTTTTTTAAACTCAGTAATCGCATAATCAAAGGCCGCTCCATTGGCAATCAGACTGGTTCCAGAAAGCGCGCCGTGGTCAAATGCGTCTAAAATATTGTCTGTAATTCCCTGAGATAAACCATAATCATCGGCATTGATGAGGAAGCGCATAAGCAATTTTTGTATCCATTGAAAATTCGGTTGAGATTGTTTTTTTGATCCAACCACGGTAAGTTGCCTTGCGTCCGTCTTAAATTCTCAATCGCAAGGCATCCGACAAACTGGCACAAGCCTTCCTTTTATCACAGGATAAAAATTATGGTCAAACATATTGTGATGTTTAAACTCAAAGAAAACACACAGGAACACCGAGACAAAGCCGTTCAGGCTTTAAGCGGCCTCAAAGATCTGGTTGAATCCGTGAGATCTTTGGAAGTCGGAGTTAATTTCACAGAATCTGATCGTGCGTATGATATTGTTCTCACTGTTGGATTCGACGATAAAGCCGGTTTAAACGCTTATACGGTTCATCCTGATCATCAACCCGTCATCCAAACTATGCAAGCATTGAGTTCCGGCTCCGTCGTTGTTGATTATGAAATCTGATCCCTCTTTGATTTTATTCACATATTATGATTCATCGCATCGAACTGACCCTCAAGCCCCATCTTTCTGATCCTCCCGGCTTAAAATTACTGCAACAACTCAAAGCGCTTAATGCTTTTCCAATCGAAAGCATTCGCACACTCTCTGCTTATGTTTTCCAGTCTCCGCTGCCGTCATCCACCATTGAGGAATTGTGCCAAGCCGTTTTGGCAGATCCGATTTTACATGAAAGTCGGGTGAATCAGTTTTTTGGAGACGAGTTCGATTTTGACTGGTGTGTGGAAGTCGGGTTTCGCCCTGGTGTGACCGATAATGTCGGCAGAACCGCTCAGGAAACATTTGAGGCTTGGTTTGGGCATTCTTTTGAAGAAGGGGAGCAAGTCCATTCGGTGCGAGGGTACTTTTTTAAAGGGTCACTCCAGCGTGCTGACGTGGAGACCATTACTCATCAGTTTTTGATGAATGACCTCATTGAAAAAGCAACCATTCTTTCCAAATCCGAATGGCCGCAATCTCAAGAAATCCTGCGCGCCCTTCCGGTTGTCAAATTGTCCAATCCGCTCAAAATCGAAACTTTTTCCTTTGAATCCACTTCAGCCTTGCTCAAACTCAGCCAACAACGAACGCTGGCTTTGAATTTAGAAGAAGCAGAAACCATTTTAAATTATTTTGCCCAGCCAAATGTTCAACAACAACGAGAAGCGGCGGGAATCAGTGCAGCTCCAACCGATGTAGAATTGGAAGTCCTTGCTCAAACTTGGTCCGAGCATTGTAAGCATAAAATTTTTAATGCCTCCGTGCATTATACCGATACCACCACCGGACAAACTGAACAAATCGAATCCCTCTATAAAACTTACGTCAAAGGCTCCACAGCTAAAATCCGTCAAGCTCTCGGAAAGGAAGATTGGTGCATTTCCGTGTTTTCCGATAATGCGGGGATTATCCGTTTTAACGATGAATGGAGCATTGCCATGAAAGTGGAAACACACAACTCACCTTCGGCATTAGACCCCTATGGCGGGGCATTGACCGGCATTGTCGGAGTCAATCGGGATATTATGGGAACAGGGATCGGGGCTGAGATGATTTTCAACACAAATGTTTTTTGTTTTGCGTCGCCTTTTTATGATCAACCGCTTCCCACCAAATTGATGCACCCTAAACGTATTTTTGAAGGCGTGCGGCTTGGAGTTGAACATGGCGGGAATAAAAGTGGCATCCCAACCGTCAATGGGGCCATCGTCTTTCATGAACGATTTTTAGGCAAACCCCTTGTTTTCTGTGGTACCGGAGGTTTAATCCCGGCAAAAATCAACGGAATCCCTTCTTATCAGAAAAGTATTCTTCCAGGAGACGCCATTGTGATGGTGGGAGGACGGATCGGCAAAGATGGCATTCATGGCGCGACTTTTTCTTCGGAAGCATTTCACGAAGATTCTCCTGCCACCGCCGTCCAAATTGGAGACCCGATTGTCCAAAGGCGGATGTATGATTTTCTGCTCGCCGCTCGCGATCGAGGGTTGTATCGCTGTATCACGGACAATGGAGCCGGAGGGCTTTCTTCCTCCGTCGGAGAAATGGCGCAACTTTCCAACGGTTGTCATCTCCAATTAGACAAAGCTCCCCTCAAATATCAGGGTTTGCAGCCTTGGGAAATTTTTATTTCTGAAGCACAAGAACGAATGACCGTGGCCGTCCCGCCTCACCAGATAGCGGCTTTTCTTCAGCTTTCAGAAGCGATGAATGTCGAATCCACGGTCATGGGAGAATTCACAGATTCCGGTTTTCTCAAAGCCACTTATCAAGATCAAACCGTCGCTTTGCTTGAGATGGATTTCCTCCATGATGGGCTTCCTCCGATGAAATTGAACGCCGTTTGGATCCCCCCTGATCTGCAAGAACCCGAATTTGACCTTCCAGCCGATTTGACCTTCCTCCTCCATGCGCTGCTGAGACGATTGAACATTTGTAGCAAAGAACGTGTGATTCGCCAATACGATCATGAGGTTCAGGGAGGGAGCGTGATCAAGCCGTTGGTCGGGATTTATAATGATGGTCCGAGCGATGCGGCTGTTGTCCGTCCTGTCCTCGAATCGACAGAAGGATTGGCAATTGCCAATGGGATTTGTTCTCGCTACAGTGACATTGATACTTATCACATGGTGGCTTGCGCCATTGATGAAGCGGTGCGTAACATTATTGCGGTGGGAGGGAGTTTGGCACAGATTGCAGGGCTTGATAATTTTTGTTGGTGTGATCCGATTGAATCAGATTCCAACCCCGATGGTGCTTATAAAATGGCGCAACTGGTTCGTGCCAATCAATCACTTTATGACTTGACGACCTTGTATGGCGTGCCTTGTATTTCAGGCAAAGACAGTATGAAAAATGATTATCGTTTTGGAGAAGTCCACATTGCCATTCCTCCGACAGTCTTGTTCACCACTGTGGGCAAAATCCAAGACATCCGAAAAACCATCACGATGGACGCGAAAGCTCCTGAAGATTTGGTTTATCTTTTAGGAGAGACCAAAGATGAATTGGGCGGCTCTGAATATTACGATCACCAGGGCTATTTGGGCCAGAATGTCCCTCAAGTGGATGGGATTCTAGCCAAGGAAAGATACTGGAAAGTCAGTCAAGCCATTGAAGCGAAATTACTTCGTTCTTGCCATGATTGTTCTGATGGCGGTTTAGGAGTGGCCTTGGCTGAATCCGCCTTTGCGGGAGGTTTCGGGATGGCCTTGGATCTTTCTATCGTTCATGACAAAAACCCACTGAGAATCGATAAATTGCTGTTTTCAGAATCTCAAAGCCGTTTTGTCACCACTGTTTCTTCTCAAAATCGTGAAACATTTGAGAAGTTATTTAAAGATCAAGCTTGTTATTATTTGGGGAAAGTGACCCAAGCCCCGGATTTGACGATCACCCTCAACAACAAAATCATCCTCCAGGCTTCGGTCTGGGATCTTAAAGAAAGCTGGCAAGCTCCTCTGCGCTAATCCTTATTTTTCTTATCATCTGCCTCAATCGGTTTTTAGAAATTCCTGGAGGACCGGGAGGACTTGAGGAACCCGATGGCGACTGAGGGGCAGGGCAAACTCGTTGTCTCCTAAAAAAATCTGATAAGAACGCGCTGTTTGTTCGATATGAGAGACATGAGAAAGATTGATGACATGAGAACGATGGATCCGAATAAAGGAATCCTGAGGCAATTGATTGAGTGCTTCTTTCAGCGATAATCTCACCTGAATTTCTTCCACGTCCTTGACCGTCTTTACAAAAATACTAGAATAATGTTCTTCCACACTGATATGACTGATGATTTCAGGATTCAACTCTTCTATTTGATTGTTCCTGGAAAATTTGAATTTTTGAGATTCTGCGGAAGAAGGCCGCGGGGCATTTGAGTTTTCTTGAGCAAGAATGGCCGTCCCAAAAGAAGAAAATTCGCGACTTCTTTGATCGAGGAGTTGATTGATTTGCCGCGCTTGTTCGAGGTTTTTAGCCAATGTTTTTTTGATCTCCATTTGGAAAATCATGTAAGTTACGATAAACCAGATCGGCAGAACACGTAAAAAATGGATGAAGTTTTGACGACCCTCAGGCATATCCAGATATTCGGGAAAAGTAGGAGGAATGGCGATCCCCTCCACGACAATGTAAACACCCCAGCCGATCAGAAACTTAGTAAAGACAAGCAACCATTGTTTACCATAGTTCATTTCGCCAAACCAACGCCCAAGAAACCTAACTTCGATTTCTCTTAAAAACCACATCACCCCCCCAAAACTCAAGGCAACGATAATCCAGGCATAAAATAAGCTGAAGAGGATTGAGAAGCGAGGGGTGAATTGAAGGACAACAAACACAATACTTCCGATAATTGCGAAAATTTTTATCCCTTCTTGCAGGCGTTGGGTAAAATCATAGGGAGTGCTTGGAGTCGAAAAATACTCACGAAGTTCTGCGATCATTTGAATGTACCATACCTGGTTGAGTTCTTTCACAAACATTGTCCTTGCTGTTTTCATAAAAGCTTAAATGTACAAAAAAAAAATGACCAGTTTTTTCCCGACACGCCTGCCCATTCAAGATAAATATAAAACCCTGTAAAATCATAATCCTGTCTTCTATTTTCCCATTCAAGCCCCCCCTTTTGCCACTTTTAAGCAAGAACCCATTGATGACATTGCCAGGCCATTGATGACATCAGGCTTGCTCCCTTTTTCTCTCCCTGTTAAAATTTTCTCAACATCGGTTTAGAGCGCAAAAAATTGCTTTCAACAATTCAATAAAGAAGGGTGAAAATGATCGTCGTCAAACTAAAAAACGTCACCAAAGGATATCAATTGGGGAAGACCTATGTCAAAGCCCTGCAAGGGATCTCTCTGGAAGTGCTTTCCGGGGATTTTTTATCAATATGCGGTCCCAGTGGCAGTGGGAAATCGACGTTGTTGAATCTAATCGGTGCCCTCGATTTGCCGGATCAAGGGATTATTGAAATTGCCGGAAAAAATTTAGCCAACCTGAATGACAATATGCTTTCCGAGTTACGGGTAGAACAGATTGGGTTTATTTTTCAATCCTTCAATTTGATCCCGGTTTTGAACGCTTTGGAAAATGTGGAATATCCCTTGCTTTTGGCTGACGCTCCTCATTCAAAAGAGGACGCTCACGAGGCGCTGAAGCAGGTCGGGTTGTCGGATTATGTCAAACATCGCCCCAATGAACTTTCCGGAGGACAGCAGCAACGGGTGGCCATTGCTCGCGCTTTGGTGGGAAAGCCGTCTCTGATTCTGGCAGATGAACCAACCGCCAATCTGGATTCCAAAACATCGGAAGAAATCATCCGTCTGATGTTGAAAATCAATGCTGAAGACAATACTACTTTTATTTTTTCCACCCATGACCCTCTGATCATGAATCATGCCGAGCGTTTGATCCATTTGAAAGATGGTCTGATTGAAGAACTCAAAGCCGTCGCTTAATTATGGAGATTTTTATGAAAATTATGAAAACAATAATGATATTGGGGTTGATTTGGTTGAATTTCGGAACAGTGATTGAAGCCACTGAAATGAAAATTTTGACCACTCCCGGAGCAGAGCGGGATCAGCTCGAACAAAACTATGAGGCTCAACTGAAAGCGGGGAAAGCTGACACAACGGTGTTGAGCGAATTGGGAATTATTTATCATATAAAAACGGTGGAGAACACCCGCGATCCTCAAATGGTGAAAAAAACCTATGATCTGCTGAAAAAGGCTTATGCGAAAGATAAAAGCAATCCTCTCACAAAAGCTTATTTGGGAAGCGTCACCACCATGATGGCCACTACTGTGGAAAATGGTATGCAAAAGATGAAATTTGTCAAACGTGGGACCCGCCAGATGGATAACGCCATCAAGGATCACCCTGATGATGTCAATCTCAGGATGTTACGAGGCAACAATTCCTTAAATTTACCAAAATTTTTGAAGCGTGCTCGTTATGCGGTTCAGGATTTCAGTCATGTTTTAAAATTGACCAAAGGCGCTCCTGCTGATTTCAGAGCCACCGTACATTTCGCCCTGGGGAATGCCTACGAACTGCTGGAAGAATCTGACAAAGCCAAGGCCCAGTGGCAGCAGGTGATTCAGCAATTCCCGGATTCTTCTGTAGCAAAACAAGCTCAAGAGAAACTTTGATTTAAAACAAACTCATTATAAAAACAAATGAAAAGGAGAACGAAAATGGGAGCAATTTTAATCAGTTATATCATTGGATTTGGCATGTCGTGGATATTTGGCGCCGCTCCTGCTGATTTTCCACAAACACCCTTCACTGCTGAAGAAACAATGGAAATCGCCGAATTGAAAGAAGAGATTCAGGAAGACGCAGAAGATGTCGATAGCTTAGTGCGTTTAGGACAGATTTACTTTTCCCATAATCAGTTGGAAGATGCCGATCAAGCTTTTTCAAAGGCCAAAGCATTAGCTCCTGAGGAAGGAGAAACTTTAGCCTGGTGGGGAACGAATAAAACCAAACTGGGCGGGGCAGTAATCCCTTGGTATTGGGGGATTTATAAAATCGTTTCGGTAAAAGAGGGAATGAGTGCCATCAATCAAGCGGTTGCTCTTGAGCCAGAAAACGCTATCATTCGTTTGATTCGGATCAAAACCTTGACCGGATTAGAGGGACGGTTCAGCAATTTCGACTTAGTGTTTGAAGACGAAAACTACTTCACCAGCAAATCTTCTCAAGAATTGAATGAATTTCCCGCAGGTCTGCTGGCGCAAGTTTACCTGGCCTTAGCCTCAAGTTATGCTTACAAATTCAATCAAGAGGGAAAAAATCCAGAGAGCTTTGATCGTCAAAAAGCACTGACTTACCTGCAACAAGCCGAGCAAAAAGATGAAGATGTGCGGGAAGAAGTTATCAAAATACGCCAACAATTATAATTCACGGAGATTCAAATGAGGCTTCAATTCAAAATTGCGTTACGCAATATCTTTCGCAATAAACGTCGGACGGGGTTGACGTTGCTGGCAATTGTGTTTGGCTGTGTTGCCATCATTATATTTGGTGGCTTTATCCAGGCAAGTTATCATGGCCTCAGAGAATCTACAATCAATTCAAGATACGGCCATATTCAGATTTTCAAAACAGGTTACGCCGAGCACCATAATAAGGAACCTGAAAAATACCTCCTTTCCCCGGAAGCTGTCCAAAAAGTAAAAGTGATTCTGGCGGAAATCCCTGGAATTCAGATGATCACCACGCGGCTCGAATTTTCCGGTCTCTTGAGCAATGGCAATTTCTCAATCGGCGTGTTTGGGATTGGAGGTGAAATTGAGAACGAAGCCGAGATGAGCACAGGGCTGACACTGATTGAGGGAGAAGAAATTTTTGCAGATGACCTCGATACGGTTTTGATGGGAAAAGGGTTGGCTGCCACATTAGATGCTAAACCCGGAGATATTTTGACATTGCTCAGCTCTACAGCGGATGGGGCGATCAATGCGGTGGATGTCACGGTCTCTGGAATTTTCAAGTCCTTTGCCAAAGAATATGATGACCGGGCCATGCGCATGAATCTCAAACACACGCAATCCCTCCTCTTCACCGACCAGATTACAAAAATAGTGATTTTGCTGGATCAAACGGAGTTGACCGATGCGGTGGCCTTGCAAATCAAGCAACGTTTTGAGAAGGAAGGGTTGGAAGTGGAGATCAAAACCTGGAGTGATCTGGCCTCTTTTTATCATTCAGTGGTGAAACTTTATGGTGGCTTGTTTGGCTTTGTTCAAGTGATTGTGATGGTGATTGTCATCTTGGGAATTGCCAATACTATGACGATGACCGTCATGGAACGGACTCCGGAAATCGGGGCTATCCGTGCTCTAGGAACAAAAAAGAAGGGGGTTCTGCAACTTTTTCTTTTGGAAGGCATTGTTCTTGGTGTTTTAGGGGGGTTCCTCGGGATATTGCTTGGGATCGGACTGGCCCACCTGATCACTGCCGCCCAATTCATGATGCCTCCTCCGCCTGGTTCATCGAGCGGATTTCCGATTACTATTCTGGTCGTCCCATCTGTTTTGTGGACCAGTTTTATTTTAGCAGTCAGTGCCTCCTTCCTCTCCAGTATTTATCCTGCCTTTAAAGCGGCTCGTTTGAAAATTGTGGATGCGTTACGATTTATTTAACCTGTTTCCGAAGAGGAACCAATGATGAAACTACGACCCCACGCACAGCACGTAGCAACGATATTCCTCTTGCTGGGGGCCTTCCTTTGGCTCCCTCTCCTCGGATTTGCGGAGGAGATCACTGCCAAACAATTGGTTGAAGATGCGGATCAATTTCGGGGGTACCAACAAAGTTTTAAATTTGTTTTACAAGTCACCAGTATCGTTCCTGGCAAAGAGGATCGCTCCAACCGTTTATCTATTTATGTCAAAGATGACGCGAGCCTTATTAAATTCGAAGCACCTGCTCGCGATAAAGGCAAAGCGATGCTGTTTAAAGAACGAGATCTTTGGTTTCACACCCCTAAAACCAAACGTTTGATTCGGATTTCCCCCGTTCAACGTCTCTTGGGGCAAGCAGCCAACGGTGACGTGGCCGGCACTCGATTTGCCAATGATTATCATGCCACCCTGACTGGCACCGAAAACCTTGGAGAACTGCCTTGTTATGTGATGGATTTGAAGGCCGTTGATCGGAAAGTCACCTATGCCCGCTTGAAATACTGGGTTTCCCAAAAAGATCACTACCCTGTCAAAAGTGAACATTATGCGATTTCAGGGAAACTCCTAAAAACCCTCCATTATGAAAGCTTTACAGAATCTGATGACGGGCTCAAATTAGGCAAACTTGTGATTTTTGATCCGCTCAAAAAGGGGTATAAAACCATTATGACTTACAGCCATTGGGAAAAAGCGAACCTTTCTGAATCGATGTTTCAGAAAACTTATTTGAAACGATTGAAATGAATCCGATCAAAGCCTTCCTTTGCATCTCACTCGCACTGCTCAGCCACTCTTCCCTCCATAGCCTGGAAGCCTGGGATTATCGGGGAGAATTGTTCTTGAAATCAAAACAGAGCGGATTGAGAAAGCATTTCCTCCTGGAGACACCTCAAACGAAGTTTACTCAAAAAAGTTTGATCGAGGGGGCTGATGTAGAAGCTCACTGGGAATGGACAGAGCAATTCCAAGCGACACTTCGTGGAGAAGGAAGCCATCGGGAAATCCGTTCGGGAACTGAGCTGGAATCAAAAAATCATTTCCGTTTGATCGAAGGCTCGATTACCTCTGAAATCACTCCTCTGTTTTTTATAGACATCGGAAAAGTTTTGGAAAAATGGGGCACCGGGTATGCTTTCAATCCTGTCAATGCTTTACTCAACAATAAAAACCCTTCTGATCCGACCGGGGTCAGAGAAGGGACCACCATGCTCAAACTGGAAGTCTTATGGGAGGAGATGACCTTCACCGCAATCCTGGCGGGAGTGGCTGATGAAAACAACGCAGAGCAGGCTTTTATGCTTCCAGATTCCAAACGCAAACGACGGCTTGCTTTCAAATGGAATCATGGCCTCGGAAACTTTGATTTATCATGGGTACATGTGCAAGGAGGGCTTGACGGAGAGAGTCTTCAAGATCAACTCCAGGGCAGTACTTTCGAATCTCAAATAATGGAGCCTTTGACTGGAATCTCCTGGACAACGGTTTTTGGAGAAGCCCTCGAAATTCATGGAGAATATGTGGTGCAACGTGGGCGGGATCGCCGCATTCCAGCCACGACTACCGCGGCCATCTTTAATCAAGAACAGTCTTTGATTCTTCCTGCGATTTCTGCTTACCAACAGGATCAGGCCAACAAAGATCGTCTTTTTTCTAATTTCTTACTGGGCGGGCAATATACGTTTGAGAATGGCGGCAACCTTGTCTGGGAGTGGCTCCATGATGAACAAGGTTACACTAAAAAAGAGTGGGGTCGCATCAAGAAAGCCATCGAAAATGCTCAATTGGATCAGGCCAGCAATCCTGATCTTTTTCCGGAAAACAATCCTTTTCAAGGATTTCTGGCCCAAACCCTCCTTTATTTGCGCCGAACTGCTTTTCGACAAAACTATGGTTTTTTGCGTCTACTCACTCCTGAATTCGGAGCACGTTATGAATCCGAAAGCATCACGATCCTCAATCTTGACGATTCGAGCTTTCTCTTCCGAGAAAAATTAAGCAAATCCTGGGGAGATCACTGGAAAGGTTCTCTGGATTGGACCACCTTCCAAGGCAGTCGTTTCAGTGAATACGCCCTCAATCCCTCCCATGATCAAACCTCCCTAGAAATAACATATTTTTTTTGAAATCAGATGCGCCCTTCGCTTCTTCTCAGTTATGTTTAGAAAAAGATGGCTGCCTTCTTGACTCCAGCTATGATTTTTTCTAAGATGTCCGCAGTTTTATGATGACTTTCCTCCATTTATCCTATTACCTTAGTGATAACGATTCCTCAACTACTGAGATCCATGAAAACACCAAAAACATTGATCCTATCTGGCTATGGTTTGAATTGTGACAAAGAAACCGCTCATTGTTGTCGTTTGACAGGAGGGGACGCAGTCGATGTGATTCACACTTCCCACCTCATTCATGGAGATGTCCAATTGCGGGATTACCACTTCTTAATTTTCATTGGGGGCTTTCTGGATGGCGATGATTTAGGGGCTGGGCGTGTGGGTGCCAATCGCTTCAAATATGGCATTCTCGGCAGTTCTGACCTTCAATTACAAGAACAGTTGATCGAATTTGTCGAAGCAGACAAATTGGTTTTGGGCATTTGTAATGGTTTTCAGGTTTTAGTCAAATTGGGATTACTGCCATCCTTGCAGAATCGTGTCGGCATCCAGGAAGTCTCGATCACCAGCAATGCGAATCACCAATTTGAAAACCGCTGGGTGCATTTGACGGCAAATCTCAATTCAAACTGTGTGTTTATCCAGAATACCCCGCATCTTTATTTACCGGTCCGTCATGGCGAAGGGAGAATTGAAGGAGATCAAGAAGCGGTTTTAAAAAAATTATTGGCACAAAATCAAGTCCCTTTGCAGTACGCCACTCCTGAGGGAGAGGCCACGGAAAATTATCCAGATAACCCCAATGGATCACCATTGGGGATTGCTTCGTTGTGCAATCAAAATGGAAATGTGATGGGGTTGATGCCTCACCCGGAAGCCTTCCATCATTACACCAATCACCCACACTGGACACGTCTTGCTTATCAAGGAGAAGAAGGGGAAGGCTTGTCTCTCTTCAAAAACGCCTATCGTTATTTCGCTTAATTTTAAAGAGGGATGGAGTGAGTTTAACGGAAAATTCCCTTGAATTTTTCTTACCGTGCCAGAACTTTGGCGGCGGCAAGATGGCGATCACGCGCTTCTTTTTCCAGGGTTTCATTCAATTTGTGCGCTTGTTTACGATACATTCTAGCAACCCCTTGTAGTTCCCGTTTAGACATATTGCGGAATGTGAGGTTGGGCATTCCACAAATGTCTCTGAGATAATTGATGGCATTTCGTTTTTGATCAAAGTATCGGCGGTCGGTGATCGATTCCATAATGCCGAGAGCCAATTTTGCATAATGGAGAGCTTGATCTCCCATATCCAGGAACACATAATTTTTAGCCAATAAGGTCATGGATTGAAAATAAACATCGATCCACTTATTATTGCGTTCGAGCTGTAGCATCGCCCCTTGCTGAACATTGTCTGCCTCACTGGAAACATAAACCCAGAGCTTTTCAAGTTGTGCCTCATTCGGTTTCGGAGTGGCTTTATCACTGAACGCTTTGTTCATTTCTGCTTGAGAATTATAACGGTTCCCTTTGATTGTTTTTAACGCTTTGAGGAGATGCGGTTTATAATTGTCCAGAGTCAAACCGGCAATCGTCGCATCCGTGATTTTGTAACCAACTTTGCGAATGGTCTCTCCCAATTGCTCAATGGTTTTGTATTGATCATTGGCAAGACGAATAATATCTCTTTTTGTTTTTTTCATGGCAATCGCATCATTGCGTTTGAGCAAGGCAATCGGGTAGGGTTTTTTCCTGGTCGCGTGGTCCCGATTATAGCGATAGATGAAATTACGGAGAATGGTTGCTTCTCCCGGTTGAACGTAATGGATGATCTCTTGAAAGACACTCCCAATCCAGGCGTGAGATTTTGCACGATTGAGCACGACTTGCGGGTCATCACTCGAACGAAATTTATAGAAATCTAAGATGGTTGAGAATTGCACCAACCCATCATAATAGTTTTTTTGCTGAGCAGAAAGCCGAGCAATTTTGATGCGGAGAGCGACATTCTCTTTATCACCAAAGCCAATATCTTTTACTTGACGTTTTGTTTTGTGGAGTTGAATGTAGTGCTTAAAAACCTCTCTCTCTATTTGCAGTTTTTCATTGAATTCATCTGGAAACGTAGAAAAAATATGCACAATCACACTGGAAGCCATCACATCGACCGCTTCATCAGAATATTGAATATACATGCGGAGCAAGTCGATTGTTTTGAAGAGGAGGGGCAGTTGGTCGTTTTTGTGAGTTGCCAGCCGAGCCTGTTTTAAACACATGTGGGCAATCGCAAGCAAATGCTGACGATAGAGTTTAACGTCGTTCTTTCTAAGAAAATAACGGAGGTGGCTATCGAGGGCTTCTTCATTCAGATCCCCTTTTTCTATCTGTTGGCGAAGGCGTATTAAAGGGATTTTGAGTTTGCCAAGCACCAAATTATTAACAAAGCCTTGCCCTTCTGCGACTTCCGTGTCAGGCAACATCACAATATTGCGACGATGCAGCAAATCCTTTTCACATTGAAAATACTTAGGGAGTTTGAGCACCGAGGTCGGCCTCTTGGTTTTCAATAGTTCGGCAAACGCCTGTTGAGCCTTTGGATTTGCCTTGATATTCAACCCACTCTGGGCATTATCTTGCTCACCCATTTAATATCAACCCCATTTTTAAAAAATCTGGAGAGGGAGATTTTCACACTTCCCCTGAAACACTTTACCTTTTGCATTATAACACATAAGCGAGATTTATGAAAATACTGATAGTGGCCGGAGATCCCTCAGGAGATCCCCACGGAGCCGCTTTGATTCGTGAACTTAAACAAATTTTTCCGCAATTGACAACCTATGGCATTGGCGGCCCTTTGATGCTCCAAGAAGGTTTGCGGGCTTATTATAATTTAAGTGCTCTCAGGGTTCATGGTTTGGTAGAACTCATCCCTCACCTGCCCCGTTTGTACAAAATTCTCTGGCATTTACGCGATTCACTCACTGAAGAACAACCGGATCTGGCCATTTTCGTTGACTATCCGGGATTCAATCTTAAATTGGCGGCCTATGTCAAACAACAAAAGATTCCGGTCGTTTGGTTCAGCAGTCCTCAAGTTTGGGCATGGCGTGAAGGGCGTATCCATCAAATTGCTAAGGTTGTTGATAAAATGTTTGTGCTGTTTCCCTTTGAAGAAGAAATTTATCGTAAAATTGGCATGGATGTCAGTTTTGTCGGGCATCCCCGGATTGAAGATACGGTTACGCCCGAACAAATCGCTCATTTTAAAAAAAAATATCAATTAGAACAGGAAAAAACAATCATTGTCTTAGCGATTGGCAGTCGCCCTGATGAGATAAAACGCCATTTGCCGATTGTCTTAGAAACCCTTTCCCTGCTCAAAATTCAGGGAATCCAGGCTCGTTACATAATGCCAGTGGCTGAAAATTTAGATTTGCCTCAGATTGAGGCCTTGCTGAGCCAAAGTGCTCTGCCCGTACTGGCCTTTCAGGGATCATTTCTCGAATCCATTCATGCCGCTGACCTTGCTATCGTCGCTTCAGGAACCGCAACGTTACAAACCGGTTTGGCACTCACCCCTTTTATTATCATCTATAAAGTCTCCCCCTTGACTTACTGGATTGCCAAACGACTCGCCCACATTCCCTACCTTGGCATGGTCAACATTTTAGCACAACGCTTGATTGTGCCAGAATTGCTCCAAAATGAATTGATTCCTCAAAATCTCGCTGACGAAACATTGCGTTTGTTGCAGGATTCCTCTTATGCTCAGCAAATGATCGAGGATTTGAGATCAATTCGCTCCCAACTCGGCAAACCTGGTGCTTATCAACGGACAGCTCAAGCTATCGAGGAATTTTTTTCAAGAATCGACAAAGAGCACTCTGCTCTTTAAAAAAGAACCTTGAGCGATTTCTTCACGCTTAACTTGTGTCACAACCTGGCTTCAGGTATCTTAAGCAGAATAGAGGACAACACGAGTTTATTATAGGAAGGAAACAATGGATCATTCGGAAGAAATAGCGGCTCATCAAGGAGGAACTCACTATTTGAATGAGAAAACTCCCTCTCAAGCGGCTCAGGAAATTTTTGAAAAACAAATGAATGTGGACAAAGCCACTATTGGGAAAATTTTAGAAACCGCCATGAGTCAAGGGGGTGATTTCGCGGATCTTTTTTTTGAATATACCATCCAAAACTCCATCATTTTGGAAGAAAGCATCATTAAAAATTCTTCCAAAGCGGTGATCATGGGGGTTGGCATCCGAGTGCTCAAAGGCGACCAAACCGGCTATGCTTATAGTGAAGACTTGGACATCAAACCGATGTTACATGCCGCTCGTACCGCAGCCGGGATTGCGAGAGGGGGCAATGTCAAAATTTATGAAGCGGAGCGGTTTAATGAAATTGTTCCGCCAAACTATTATAAAGTTTTGCATTCCATTACCGATTTGGCCATTCTTGAAAAAATTCAATTGCTTCAGGAAATCGAAAGTGCCGCTCATAGTTATGATGACCGGATCACAAAAGTGGTGGCAACGCTGGCTGATTCTATCAAATTTATTCAAATCGCGACCTCAGACGGGAGAATCGTACGAGATACCCGCCCGATGTTTCGGATGAGCGTCCAATGCCTGGCTCAAGTAGGAGAGAATACCCAGACAGGATTTTCAGGAGCGGGGGGTCGTGTCGGAACCAGCTTTTTAAAACAAGCCAATCAAGCCCGAATTATTGGAGAAAAAGCGGCTTCTCAAGCCATCTTACTCTTGAGTGCCAAACAAGCTCCTTCTGGAACAATGCCGGTGATTTTAGGACCCGCTCAATCTGGAATTCTGCTCCATGAGGCCATCGGACATCCCATCGAAGCCGATTTTAACCGAAAAGGAACCTCGGCTTACAGTGGTCGCTTGGGGGAAAAGGTGGCTTCCGATTTATGCACCATTTATGATTCTGGGCAAATTGAAAATGACCGCGGCGCTTTGAATTTTGATGATGAAGGAAATTTATCTCAAGAAAATGTGCTCATTGAAAAAGGCGTGCTCACCAATTACATGCATGACCACATCAGCGCGCACTACTACCAAACGCCTGCTTCGGGTAACGGCCGCAGGGAATCTTACGCTCATTATCCTCTGCCAAGAATGACAACCACCTATCTCGCAAATGGAGAATCCCCTCCAGAGGAAATTCTCCATTCTGTAAAAAACGGGGTCTATTGCGAATCCTTTAGTGGCGGGCAAGTCGATATTTCCAATGGTGATTTTGTGTTTGTGCCAACCATCGCCTATATGGTGGAAGACGGCAAATGTACCTCTCCCATCAAAAATTTTACTTTGATTGGAAATGGCCCCGATGCCTTATCCAAAGTCACCATGGTTGGCAACGATTTTGCGTTTAGCGAAGGCATTTGGACCTGTGGCAAAGATGGGCAAAGTGTTCCGGTGGGAATCGGCCTCCCCACGGTTCTTATCTCAGAATTGACCGTGGGAGGGATCTAGTCCATTTTTGTATAAGCACCACATGGGATCCGAAGAAATAAAAGATGGCAATCCGACATTGAAACATATCCCTGTCCTGAGGCAGGAAATCCTCGATCATGCTCCGCTTCATACACAAAAAATTCTAGACTGCACTCTGGGAGGAGGAGGCCACAGCCTCGCTTTACTGAACCAGTTTGAGCAAGCACAATTGATCGCCTCTGATCGCGATTCAATCGCCCTCGAAACCGCAAAAGCCACCCTTTCAAATTTTCTCCCTCAGCTTCAACTGCATCATGCTCGTTTCTCCACTCTCGAAAAAATCTTGGCCACTTATCAATGGAAATTTGATTATATCATTGCCGATATTGGCGTTTCTTCTTTCCAATTTGATCAATCGGAACGTGGATTTTCTTTTACACATGACGGCCCCTTAGATATGCGGATGGATGCGAATTCCAACGAACGCACCGCCGCAGACTGGATCAATGACGCCAGTGAACAGGAATTGGTGGCTATTTTTCGGAAGTATGGCGAAGAACGATTTTCTCAGAAAATCGGACAGGGGATTGTCAAAGAACGTGAAAAAAAAACCTTCCACTCCACTCAAAAATTTGCGAAATATGTCGCTTCTCTCGTTCCACGTCGCTTTCATAAAAAAGGGATTCATCCCGCAACTTTAGTTTTCCAAGCCTTACGAATCGCAGTCAATGATGAACTTCAGGAATTGCAAACGTTACTGCAAACGGCGATTCATTACCTCAATCCAAATGGAAGGCTCGCGCTGATATCGTTCCATTCGCTCGAAGATCGCCTCGTCAAACATCAATTTCAAGAATGGGAAAATCCTTGTCATTGCCCTCAGGGATTGCCTTTCTGTATTTGTGGTTTATCTCCACTGGGCAAACGTGTTGAGAAGCGGCCTATTCGTCCATCTGCTCAGGAAATCAAACAAAATTCTCGCAGTCGAAGTGCCAAATTGCGTGTGTTTGAACGCTGTTGATAACGCCTCCCAATCCTTGTTTTGATCATCATCACAGAGGTTTAAATTATCAGCATTATTTTTGATTGCGAAAAATATGGTTTGGTCTTAAATTAACGAGAATCTGAATTTGAAATATTTAATCTCTTTATGAGGAAAAAATGATGAATTTGAATAATAAAAACCTCACACGGCAACAAGGGTACATTCAAGGAGAATGGGTAGATTCTGACAATAATTCCGTCATCGAAGTCACCAACCCTGCGACTGGTGAACGCTTAGGAACCGTGCCGAACATGGGAGCTACTGAAACAAGAAAAGCCATCGAATCCGCACATGCCGCCTATCCTGGTTGGCGTGCCAAAACCGCAAAGGAGCGATCCGCGTTGCTTCGTCGTTGGTTTGATTTGATTCTAGAAAACAAAAATGATTTAGCCACGATCATGACCACTGAACAAGGAAAGCCTCTCGCCGAAGCAATCGGTGAAGTTCAATATGCGGCAAATTTCATCGAATGGTTTTCAGAAGAAGCAAAACGTATTTATGGCGATACCATTCCTTCCCACAAATCCGATGCACGGATCATTGTGACCAAGGAACCGGTAGGAGTGGTTGCCGCAATCACCCCCTGGAATTTTCCATTAGCGATGATCGCACGGAAACTGGGCCCGGCTTTAGCGGCGGGCTGTACGATGGTTTTTAAACCCGATGTCCAAACCCCTTATAGCGCGCTCGCTTTAACTTATTTAGCTGAGGAAGCGGGTATTCCTCCAGGAGTGATCAATGCTGTCACCGGAGATGCGGTGCCGATCGGAAAGGAATTGACTTCCAATCCGATTGTGCGAAAAGTGACCTTCACCGGTTCTACCGCAACGGGTAAAAAACTCTTGGAACAAGCCGCCAGAACCGTCAAAAATGTTTCGATGGAATTGGGAGGGAATGCGCCTTTTATCGTCTTTAACGATGCCGATCTTGAGTCCGCAATTGCCGGAGCGGTCATCGCTAAATATCGTAATGCCGGGCAAACTTGTGTTTGTACGAATCGGTTTTTTGTTCAGTCGGGAATCTATGATGCTTTCGTTGAAAAACTGGTAACAAAAGCGAAAGAATTGAAAGTAGGAAACGGTTTTGAAGAAGGTGTTACTCAAGGCCCATTGATCAATCTGGCCGCCGTTGAAAAAGTAGAGGCTCACATCAAAGATGCTGTTGAGCAGGGAGCCAGTATTGTCCTAGGAGGGAAACGACATTCCTTAGGAGGGACTTTTTTTCAGCCTACGGTTCTGCGGAATGTGACCCCGAAGATGCGAGTGAACCGTGAAGAAACATTTGGCCCTCTCGCGGCGATTTTCAAATTTGAAACAGAAGAAGAGGTGATCGCGTTAGCCAATGACACGGAATTTGGGTTAGCCTCTTATTTTTATACGAAAGATCTCAGTCGTGCCTGGCGTGTCGGAGAAGCTCTCGAATACGGGATGGTCGGAATCAATGAAGGTTTGATCTCTACAGAAACCGCACCCTTCGGAGGTTTCAAAGAATCAGGAATGGGGCGCGAAGGATCCAAATATGGCATTGAAGACTACACCGAAATCAAATACATGTTGATGGGAGGGATCTAAACAATTCTCTCATTCATCCACTCATTTCTTGCCTCAATGAATTCAAAGCCTCTCTGCGCTGTTCCTGGCGTTTGCTTGCCTCGAACAAAACAGGAGGCGCGACCCGCTCAGAACATTGATCCTCGTTTAAAGGACAACGTTCACAGGTTTCATTGACATCAACTCTGGCTATCTGAGCATCATTCCAATAGTGCACTTGTTCCTTAAATTCATCATTGATCAAGATCCCCAAAGTGATACTGAACAGAGAATTTTTGAGAGTATGGGAGGGATAAACTACTGAAATATTAAAAAATTCCTGATCACTGGCGATGAATCGTGAACGCTGCACAAAGACTCTTTTTGTTTCATCTCCGCCCAGATTTTGAGCATCTTTCACATTGCTCAAACTTCGAATAGAAACCCATCTGCGACAATGATGCTCTGTTTGATCATTTCCTCTTGGAATAAAAACATTCGTGGTATTCAGTGTTTTAGCCAAGTGAAAGATGCCACTTTCAGACTGATAATCAAAGAGCATGTAGTGGAGTTTTTTCAAATTAAAAAACTTCGGCAATAACTCGCTCAAGCGGTGCAAAAACATTTCTGGAGTCGCTTCATATTTTTTCATCAATTCCACAAACAATGAGGCATTCCACTTGGGTTGTTTAAAAAATGTTTTCAAATCCTTAATCAGTTTCCCTTGCTCTAACAAGACCGCCCCTGCAAAATAGGAGGCTTTAAAATTATTATAAATTTGTTCAAATGTCGCGGTTTGAATCCAAGAAGACGCAATCGCTCTTTCTTTGAGATTCATCCTCAAATAACCGATTTCTTTCGATAAGATAAAATTCTTCTGGGAAGTGACCAAATTGCGATTGATCAATAATTTTTTCGGATCGCTGTTGATCCAAACACTCCTCAAACCGTAAAGTTCAGGATGTTGGTGCAGACAGTCAAAATCAATTTCGTAATGATACTCCTCGGTCAAAATCGTTTCAAAAACCGCATTGATTGGTTTTTCCTTGAATTGTTCTCGGTACTCTTCCCGAAACTTTTCTGCCGCCTCCTCCAATTCTTCAAAATAATTCATGTGAATGATTTGAAGAGAACGCAAGGTCGCTAACAGAAAATGCTCCACCCGCATGTCATAATTGGTTCCAATCTCATGCAATGTTTGGATGAGTGCGCCAGCTTTACCGAAATCATCACTCACGAGACGCACGATTTCTCGGATACTGATCCCAAACTGTTCCCAAGGAAACTCATTCAAGATCGGAGATTTGAGAATCTCTGACAAAGGATTCTGGTCATCTTCCAAGTTCAATGAAACCATCTCATCAAATGTACGATTCAATGCCTGGCTCAAAACAATGATTTTTTCCGGTTTTGGGTATTTTTTCCCCTGTTCAATCTCACTGATGTAAGAAGGAGACAGATTTGTTTTTTGCGCTAATTCCTGAAGCGAAAGTTGCGCATTATGCCTGAAACGCTTTAGTTTGAATCCCAAAATTAGTTTGAGATTCTCTCCACTTAAATTCATTCAATACCTCCGGTAAGGATAAAATCGTCGCTAAAGGCGATTATTGGCAAATAAATCTGATGATTCGTATTTGAGTGTGAAGCTGACAAGAGGGCAAGAAGGTTTTAAAGAGCAGAAGGAATGGTGGAGTTTAAGCTGGTAGACAGATGGCTACGCTTTGCTTTTCAAAGAAAACCGCAGCCATCATTTTAGAGAAAAATAACCAAGAAAACGAGCGATTATTTAATTTCAATCGCTGCCCCAACAGCTTCCAATTTTTCTTTAATTTCTTCAGCTTCGGCTTTAGGAATCCCTTCCTTGATCGCTTTAGGCGCAGATTCAACAAATTCTTTTGCTTCTTTCAAGCCTAAACCCGTCATCGCACGAATCTCTTTGATCACGTTGATCTTTTTCTCTCCAAAAGAGGCCAGGATCACGTCAAATTCATCTTTTTCTTCTTCTGGAGCGGCCACATCGCCACCACCCTGTACAGGAGCTGCTACTGCAGCCGCAGCCGCACTCACACCAAATTTTTCTTCCAGCTCTTTGACCATCCCAGATAACTCCAAAACAGACATGTTTGAGATGAAATCAATCACTTGTTCTTTGCTGATATCAGCCATGATTTTTCCTTTTTATTGATCGTTATTTTTTGAATCCGCAATGGCGGACAGAGTGCGAACAAATTTCGCAGGTACTTCATTGAGAGTGCGAACAAACATCGTTAGGGGCGCATTCAACAAGAAGAGAAATTTTGCGATTAATTCGTCTTTGGAAGGCAAACTTGCGAGTGCTTGAACATCATCGGCACTCAAAAAAGAAATTTTTCCTTCACTCGACAATAACCCCATTTTGATTTGTAACGCATCATTGGTTTTAGCAAATCCACTGATGACTTTTGCGGGACCAATCGCGTTTGCGACACTAAAGACCAAAGCCCGAGTTCCCTCAAACTGATCTTTCATTCCTTCAAAAGGTGTCCCTTCTGAAGCACGAATCGCCAAGGTATTTTTGATGATCCGCATGTTTGAATCAGATTGGTTGAGTTGTTTTCGCAACTCAACAATCTTATTGGCTGACAAACCTTTTGAATCGACTAAAACAGCCGAAGACACACTATTGAACAGGTCTTTTAAGTCAGCGACAACAGCTTCTTTTGTTGATCTATCCACACTACCTCATAGATAAATACAGGTCTGTCTTGAAAAACAGAACCGTCTTCTGGTTAAAAAAGACTGTGATGAATATAGAGATTGGCAAGAACGAGAGGAAAGAAAACCAGGGAAGGTATTTCTTGTCTCGGCGGGGTCAGATTTTAAGCTCGCTCCTTTCGCAAGCCCCTGCTGTCTTCGACAATCACCATACTAAAGAAACTCTATTTTATAGAGTTTTAGAAACAGATTATTCCGATCTGTTAGCGGTTTAATGTGACATTCAAGCCAGGTCCCATTGTGGAACTGACCGAAATATTTTTCAGATAAATGCCTTTGGAAGTGGAAGGTTTCAGACGATTGACCGTGTCAATGAAGGCCTGAGCATTTTCGAATAATTTATCTGCTGAAAAAGAAATTTTACCAACCGGAACCTGCAAATTCCCGACTTTATCGACTTTGAATTCAACTTGACCGGCTTTAATATTTTTAATGACATCGGCTAGTCCGAAGGTAACCGTTCCTACTTTGGGATTGGGCATCAAGCCTCGCGGTCCCAAGATTTTACCAATTTTTCCAACCATGGCCATCATATCAGGCGTTGCAACGACACGATCAAATTCAAACCACCCCTCTTGAATTTTTTTGGTGTATTCTTCGCCGCCTACATAATCGGCACCGGCATCACGGGCTTCAATTTCTTTTTCGCCCTTAGCAAACACTAAGACGCGAACTTCTTTTCCTAAACCATGAGGAAGCGAACACGTGCCACGAACCATTTGATCCGCTTTGCGAGGGTCGATTCCTAACCGTAAAGCAACATCCACGGTTTCATCAAATTTTGTTATTTTGACTTCTTTGAGCAACTTGAGCGCATCTTCCAGAAGATAATCTTGAGTCAACTCTACTTTTTCCTGAATCATTTTTTGGCGTTTTGTTAATTTTTTCATCAAAACCTTTTTTTACTTAAAAATCACTGGTGCTTGACTGGATTAAATCCGGGAGATCCTGGCGATCTTACTCGCCAACTTCGACTCCCATACTCCGGGCAGTTCCCGCAACGATTTGTTTGGCCGCTTCTATATCATAACAATTGAGATCCGGCATTTTAATTTTGGCGATGTCTTCCAGTTGACTCTGTTGCAACGTTCCGACTTTCGCGGTATTTGGAGTAGGCGAACCTTTTTCCAGCTTGAGTGCTTGCTTGATCAAAACAGAAGCCGGGGGCGTTTTCATAATAAAAGTGAAAGAGCGATCCGTATAAACGCTAATCACCACTGGAATGATCGTATCTTGCCCTTGTGTTTGAGCATTGAAGCTTTTGCAAAACTCCATAATATTGACGCCATGCTGCCCTAAGGCCGGGCCAATCGGAGGCGACGGGTTTGCTTTACCCGCAGGGACTTGTAATTTGATATAACTCGCAATTTCTTTTGCCATAACTCTGTCTTAAAATTAAGGATTGTTTGGAAAATTCATTCAGACACTCTTGACTTTATCAAATTCAATTTCAACAGGAGTGGGGCGTCCAAAAATGCTAACGAGCACTTTCAATTTCCGCTTTTCACGATTGATTTCATCAATGGTTCCATTGAAATTGTTAAACGGGCCTTCAGCAATCATCACTTTTTGACCAAGCACGTATTCTTCCTCCAAAACGGCTTGTTGCACACCACTGTCAATTTGTTGAACAATGCGCTCCAGTTCTTTTTCATCTAGAGGCAACGGGTCCTTTTGAGTGCCTCCGACAAACCCAGAAACCCGTGGAGTGTTCATCAATAAATGCCATAGCTCTGGAGTCAGCTTTGCTTTGATCAGGATATAGCCTGGAAAATATTTTTGATTGACGGTTCGTTGTTTGCCTCCTTTGGTTTTAACCACATCTTCTGAGGGAATGAAGATGGTTTCTACCAAATAGCCTAAATTCTCTATCCGTAGCTTTTCTTGAATTGTCTGCTCGACTCGTTTTTCATATTGAGCGTAGGCTTGCAGAATATACCATTTATAATCTGGATCACTCTGAGGAACCGGTTCTGCAGGAGATTCTTCTTCAGTTGTTTCTACCGCATTCTCTGTAAGCCCCTCTTCTTCAAGCAGATTTTCGGTTGTTTCCGGGATAGATTCTTCTTCAGTTGTTTCTACCGCATTCTCTGTAAATCCCTTTTCTTCAGGCAGATTTTCAGTTGTTTCCGGGATAGATTCTTCTTCAGAAATTTCTACTGCGTTCTCTGTAAATCCCTCTTCTTCAGGCAGACTTTCAGTTGTTTCCGGGATAGATTCTTCTTCAGTTGTTTCTATCGCTTTTTCTTCAGACATCAAAGTACCTCAGCTGGAAATAATCATTTTCATGAATTCGGAGAGGCCTAAGTCGGCAATTCCCAGAAAAATCGCAACCGCAATAGAAAACCCGAGGACCACCCAAGTCGATTTTAAGGTCGCTGGACGAGTGGGCCATTGGACGCGTTTGAATTCGCCACGCACATCTTCTAAAAACTGTCTAATTCTCTTAAACATAATAATTTTGAATCATAAAAGATGAATTTCTTGAGAACACTTATCGCACGAGGAAAGGGTCAGACAGTGGCAGGCCAGACAGGAGTCGAACCTGCGACCCTCGGTTTTGGAGACCGATGCTCTACCAAGCTGAGCTACTGGCCTATCCATTGCCTCTGTTTTAGAAAACTGGCTAAACTTTAACCTATTTCGTTTCCTTATGAAGCGTGTGGCGCCGATCCCATTTGCAGTATTTCATAACTTCCAGCCGATTTTGCTTGATGCGTTTATTCCGGGATGTAGTATAATTCTTACGCTGACACTCTTTACATTCCAATTGGATCGTATCTCTCATGGCCCTCCTAGTAATGGAGCCTGGGAGCAGGATTGAACTGCCGACCTCATCCTTACCAAGGATGCGCTCTACCACTGAGCTACCCAGGCCTATCCGCTCATTGTTTATTATTCAATTGATCAAACAAAGCGTCACTCGGATTTTAAAAAGCCGATTTGTACGCTACCTGCTTTCCTGCCGAATTTGACAAAAAAGACAGCTTGAGCAATGATTGTGGTGGGGAGAGAAGGAGTCGAACCTTCGAAGGCGTTGCCGTCAGATTTACAGTCTGATCCCTTTGACCACTCGGGAATCTCCCCTCGACTAACAGACTATTGAAAAACAGACTTCTTACAGTCTTGGGAAGGCTTGTTTTTCTTTGAAATTGGAGCTGGCAATGGGACTTGAACCCGCAACCTGCTGATTACAAATCAGCTGCTCTACCAATTGAGCTATGCCAGCAAAATTGATATTTTTAGCTGATATCTTCCGATATGTCAATGGAAATATATTTCTACGAAACAAAATAAGTTTCCCTGAAGAGACGCAATCAGGGTTTTAGTGAAACCTTTATTTCTTGAGCTGGCCATCAATATAGGCCAATAACCCACGAGCCGAAGTAAATCCGACAGGTTTTCCTTCATCAAGCACAGGCAAGTGATGATTTCCAGCAATCACCATTTTATTGAAAGCAAACGCGATGGTGTCTTTCAAATCCACACAAACCGGATTGAAGATCATCATTTGAGACACCGGCAAGGATTCTAAATCTAATTCGTAACCAATGATTTTATTCAAAATATCATCATCGGTAAAAATCCCAACCAATTTTTCTCCTTCACAGACATGCACACATCCGTAATTTTTTTCCTGCATCAGTTTAATCGCATCAGCAACACTGTCCGTGGGAGAAACCGTCAATGCCTGAGGCGGAGCCAGCACGCTGATCGCTTCTTCCATTAAATTCTTTTGCCAGTTTTCTTTTGGTGCCTCCGGAAGAATATCAATCGCTTCCAAGTCAAAATCATCGTCTTGATCAAGATCCTGCCCGACTTGAGTTGCGCCAATTTCCCAGACTTGCCCACTGTAAAGCAATTGCCTCAAATCACCCGGGCCTTTTTGAGCCACCTGTTGCTCTACCTTCGCAGTCAATAAATCTTCGTAAGTGCCGCGCTCCACCTGATACAAAATCCCCATCGGAACGGGGAATTCTGGATAGTTTAAATGAGAAAGCAGCTCCGCCATGAGGGGATTGGTGACATCATGCACAATCAGGTCAGCTTCGGTGATTCCATTGCCGAGAGTGACCACTTCTGGCGTGAGTCCATTGAGCCGGATTCCCTTGTCTTTATTTTTTCCAAAGATCAACGGTTTCCCATGTTCCAATTGTAACATCCGCTCTTCCCGAACAGCGCGCTCGCTCATGTAAATAAAGGCATTGTCATTAAAAATATTACAATTTTGATAAATCTCGATAAAAGACGTGCTTTTGTGAGCGTGTGCTTCTTTGACGACGGTTTGCAGCCCTTTAGGATCAACATCTAGCCCGCGAGCAACAAAAGAAGCTCCTGCGGCTAACGCCAAACGAATGGGTTCCAATGGCGAATCGACAGAACCAAATGGAGTGCTTTTTGTTGTTTTTCCTAATTCAGATGTGGGCGAATATTGTCCTTTGGTCAAACCATAAATTCGATTGTTAAAAAGGAGAATATTCACATCAATATTCCTGCGTAAGATATGGATCAAATGATTGCCCCCAATGCTCAAACCATCGCCATCCCCTGTCACAACCCAAACCGAAAGATCAGGGCGCGTGACTTTAAGCCCTGAAGCCACTGCGGGAGCACGGCCATGAATGGTATGAAAGCCATAGGTATTCATATAATAAGGAAACCGACTTGAACAACCAATTCCGGAGATAAAGACAATCTTTTCTCTGGGGACTCCCAGTTCAGGCATCACTTTTTGGACATTTGCCAAAATCGAATAATCGCCACACCCAGGGCACCAACGGACATTTTGATCTGAAACAAAGTCTGCTTTGGTCAATTTTGCTGTTTCCAGCGGTTGAACGTGTGCGCTCATCAAGGCCTCCTCACAATAATTCCAGGATACGGTTGCGTAATTCTTTCATTAAAAACGGTTTCCCCTGCACTTTATTGAAGGGAATCGCATCTACAAAATATTCGGCTCTCAAAAGCAGGCACAATTGCCCCAGATTCAATTCCGGCACCAGTACCTTTTTATAATTTTTCAAAATTTCGCCTAAGTTTTTCTGGAAGGGAAAGAGGTATCTCAAATGAACTGAAGCCACTGACTTCCCTTCTGCTTGCAGTGCTTCAACCGCAGAAATGATCGTCCCGTAGGTGCCTCCCCAACCAACCACGAGCAGATCGCCTTGTTTCGGGCCATTGACCTCAAGCAGAGGGAGATCTTTAGCAATCCCTTGAATTTTAGCAGCGCGGGTATCCACCATTGTTTGATGATTGATCGGATCATAGCTGACGTTTCCGGTCACACTATCTTTTTCTATTCCACCCAAGCGATGCTCTAACCCAGGAGTTCCCGGAATCGCCCAAGCGCGCGCTAATGTTTCCGGGTCACGAAGGTAGGGAGTGAACCCTTCTGGCTCAGTATGGAAAGTCGGTTGTAAATCCGGCAATTCATCTATATCGGGGAGCAACCAAGGCTCCGCCCCATTAGCAAGATAACCATCACTCAATACCATCACAGGCGTCATATATTTCAGCGCAATCCGAAATGCTTCCAAGGCAATGTCAAAACAATCGCCTGGCGTTTGGGGAGCGATCACAGCCAGCGGACACTCGCCATGACGACCATGAATCGCCATCAACAAATCCGCTTGCTCCGTTTTAGTGGGCATGCCTGTAGAAGGTCCCGCACGTTGCACATCAATAATCACAACAGGCAATTCCGCCGTCACTGCCAAACTAATCCCTTCTCCTTTCAATAATATCCCCGGACCGCTGGAACTTGTCAACCCCAAGGAGCCTCCAAATGAAGCCCCAATCGCACCACAAATCGCGGCGATTTCATCTTCAGCCTGAAACGTTTTCACGCCAAAATTTTGATATTTGGCCAGTTCGTGTAAAATATCTGAAGCTGGTGTAATCGGATACGTTGACAGGAGCAATGGTCGTTTTGCCTGAACAGAGGCCGCGACACAGCCTAAAGCCAACGCTTGATTTCCAGTGATTTGGCGATACACTCCTGGTGGTAAGACCGCAGGTTTAACTTTATAGTGTTCCGTAAACAATTCCATCGTGATGGCATAATTGTAACCAGCTTTGAGAGCAAGCTGGTTGGCTTGGCTGACTTGCAGAAGTTTACTGAACTTACTTTCAATCCAGGTTAAGGTATGCTCCACAGGGCGATCAAACAGCCAAAAGACCACTCCTAAAGCAAACATATTCTTACATCTTTCTGCCTGCCGTTTGGACAATCCCGTTGCTGCCACCGCTTTGATGGTGAGAGCATTCAAGGGAACCTCAAACACACGATAGCCCGTCAATTCCCCAGTTTTTAAGGGGTTGTCCTGGTAATTCGCTTTTTTAAGATCGTTATCAGAGAAATTATCCGAATTGACAAGGATGATTCCTCCGTCTTCCACATCCATCAGATTGACTTTCAAGGCCGCAGGATTCATCGCCACCAGCACATTCACGCTATCCCCAGCTGTATGAATATCGTGGTGGGAAAAACTTAACTGAAAACCAGAAACCCCCGGTAACGTCCCGGCAGGAGCACGAATTTCAGCAGGAAAATCAGGAAACGTATTGATATCATTTCCGACTAAAGCCGAGGTGACTGTAAACTGATCTCCGGTGAGTTGCATCCCATCTCCAGAATCTCCGGCAAACCGAATGGTGACCGTTTCACGTTCCTGACGAACCACAGAAGGAGGTTGCGCCAGCACTGTTTCTTCCATCTTCCCTAGCCTTTAATAGACCATCATATACATGATAGTCGTGATAAAAAAGTGATGATTAGGCTCCATCGGGAGCTGAGCTAACTTGGTGAGGATCTGGAGGAAGGTTATAAATTGCTGTTGGAAAATGAGCGGCAATATGATTGATCAGCGCGCGTGCCGTCGCCGCCCCCACAATGTTTCCCTTTTCATCGACAATGGGCAGTGTCCGGCGAAGTTCAACATTCAAGAGATCCAGTGTTTCTCGCAAAGTCGAATGAAGCGTTAAGGTTTTGGGGTTCGGCGTCATAATTGTTTCTACTGCGGAATTTAAATCAATCTGAGAGAGTGCCACCCGGTGCATGATATTCCGTTTGGTTAGGATGCCAATCGGTTTTTCATCTTCAACAATAATGGCTGCGTGAATATTAGGCGTATTCCTCATTTCCTCAATAGTCGCTAGAATAGAGGTGGCCTTGTTTACAGAAGCATACGGTTCCAATTCGATTTGCTGGAGCTGTTGTTTTTGAAGGATACTTTCAATATCAGCCGTCATAATTTGTTGCTCATTCTATCTAAAAATACGAATTCATTTTATTTCAAGCACGGTCTTGCCGCCTCTTTCTTTAGTTTCAGAATCAGTTTTGATCCCTCTTTACAGAAAGTCTTCCGCATTTTCCCCGCTTCAGTCTGGGCAAATTTTTAGCAATGTTAATCCCAAAAGGCAATTTATTTGCGAAGAACCGCCTGCTGCTTTCTTCCTTCAAATTTAAGCGTTTTTCCAATTCAACAGAGAATTCATCTTGATAAAGATCAAAAATTGAAGGATGAATAGGAAATACTTTTAACTGCTCTCATCAGATCAGCAGTCAGAGTTTGCCTCGAAAGGAAGTTTAATGAGCCATCCGCGGATCGCGATTTACCCGATTAGTGCCAATCCTCCCACTTGGGGGCATGCCAATATTCTGCTGCGCGCGTCTGCCCTCTTTGATCATGTTTATTGGGCGGCGGCGGTCAATGTGAATAAAAAATATATCTTCTCTCCCGAAGATCGGATCCAAATGATGCAGGAATATATAAAGCATTATAAACTAAATAATGTCTCTGCTCAATCCTACAGTGGTGCCACCGTTCGATACGCCGAGACAATCAAGGCGCAAGTGATTATTAAAGGATTGCGAAACATGGCTGATTTCCAAGGGGAAATTGAACAGGACACCGGCAATCGAGGAATCAATGAAACGATTGAAACGGTCTTGATGTTCGCTCGCCCTCATCTTTCTGTCGTCAGCTCCAGCCTCGTTCGAGAGCTGGCCTTGCTCGGAGAAAATATCGAAACTTATGTTTTAAAATCGGTGGCGGAAATCATTGCCAAATCCAACCGATAACTATCTGAAAATCAGTACATCTTCTGCTCTTTATCTCAATGGACTCCCGGATCCCCTCGACGATCAAATTTTCAATCATCACCGCAATCACGACTCTTCTGACGCTTTCCCTCATTTCAGCAAACTTCTACGATCCGACCCTTTTTCATCAGCTATCTCCGGTGGGCGAGATCGGCAACTGGTGTGGCATTCTCGGAGCTTTAATAGGAGGAACGCTGATCGAATTATTCGGGCCGGCTTCTTTTTTAATTCCCTGGTTTATTTTAAAACTTTCCTACTCTGCTAAGAAAAATCTACAACGCCTTTCCATCAGTTATTACGCTTTGATTCTGCTCCTCTCGATTTCTATCGCGCACTCATTGTGGTGGCCTATTTCCCCCGCTGAACTCTCAGATTCTACGTTTCTGTTATATCCGGGATACACTGGAATATTGGGTGCTCAGTGGATATTACAATCCATCCATCTCGCCGGATCCAGTCTCCTGATTGGATCAATCATTCTCTTTTGTACGATCAAACTTTTTGAGGAACTCCCTTTTAAAATACTAACCGTTGCAGTACTCCATACCAGGGTTGTCTTTCCTGTTTTTTTATTGCGGCAACTCTGGCAGAAATGTTTGCTCGTGATGGATTATCAATGGCTGGCCACACGATTTGGTTTACTCAAAATTTCCTCACAACCCGCATTCTACCTTGATTCGATTCTTGAAAAAGATAACCAAGATTCCGATCTTGATGTGGAAGAGATTCCTTTTAATGCTGAATCAAATCACCGATCCTCAAAAATTAGACAAAGACGAGCCTTTAAAAGATGACTGATTCTTTGAATTTGACCACATTTTGAGGAAATCTCTATTGCTCGAATCTTTTGAGTGACACCCCCCAAATTTTATAGAAATAATGATGAAAAATATTGGCTTAGGGATAGACACCACTTTCGACGACACTTCGATTGCAATCCTTCAAGGAAAATCACAAATATTGGCAAACGTGACACTTTCTCAATATAAAGATCACGAGGAGTTTGGCGGAGTCATTCCTGAGCGGGCTTCTCGTAAGCACATGGAAGTGATCAACCCTCTTATTGAAGAAGCTCTCAAACAAGCTGAATTGACATTCCAAGATTTGGATTATATTGCGGTTTCTAATTATCCAGGGCTGCTAGGGTCGATTTTAATTGGGGTGACTGTCGCAAAATCCCTTTCTTATGCGCTCAAAATCCCACTGATTGGAGTCAATCATGTTGAAGCCCATCCCTATGCCAATTTTTTGCTCTATGACGATATGTCCTTCCCCATGATCCATTTGGTGGTTGCAGGCGGACACACGCTGCTTTTTCACGCAAGCAATCATTTTGATTATGAAATCATTGGTCGGAGTGTGGATGACGCGGCCGGGGAGTGTGTCGATAAAGTCGCCAAGATGTTTGGCTATCCAATGCCAGGAGGCTCTGTAGTCGATCGTTGTGCGATGGAATCTCCTTCAGACAAATACGAATTTCCACGCCCAGTTTTGCATCAGAACAATTACAATTTTTCTTTCAGTGGCCTCAAAACGGCGATGCTCCGCTTTCGGCAAACTCAGCCTGAAGCACTTCAAGACGAAAGCCGTGTCCTCTCCAGTTTTTTTCAAAGCATTGTCGATGTGCTTTTACACAAAACCTTCAAAGCCGCTCAGGATTTGAAAATTGATAAGATTTCGGTTTCAGGAGGGTTGGCCGCCAGCAAAAAGTTACGGCTTTCTTTTGAAGAACAAACTCAAGAAAAAGGCATCACGCTTTTTTATCCTCCGCCTCCGCTTTGTACAGACAATGCGGCGATGGTCGCTTGCTTGGCATCTTACAAATTCGAGGCGGGTCTGATCGATGATTTGAATTTACGCGCCTTTGCCAATCTGAGTTAAAAACCGCGCCTTCTCAATTGATCACAATTTGTGCGGTTTTTCTGAGATCTGTCAAGTAGACGTTGACCGCTTCCTGGTGTTTTTGATTATAGACTTGATTGTAATATTGATTGCGAAGTTTCTCAGAAAGGTTGCGACAATCCCCTCCGCCTTTTGTTGTGATGTCCAAGAGGTAGATCAGATGATACCCAATCTCCGTTTTAATAAGCGGGCTAAGCTCTTGTTTTTTCAATGAAAATGCTACCTCATCAATCTCAGCCAAGAGTTGCCCTTTTTGAAAACGTCCCAATTTTCCTCCCGTTTTCTGGGCGTTCGGATCTTCCGAGTAAGTTTCCGCCAATTCTCCAAAGTCTGCGCCTTCACTCAACGCTTTTTTAATCACTTCCATTTTACTCTGCGCTTCTTCTTCTGAGCCACGAAACAAGATTTGAGCAATTTCTGCTTCTTTATTCTGTTGAATCGCTTCTTTGCAAAACACTTCAATTTCCTCATCAGTAATATGGATTTTTGGAGAAACTTCTTGAGCGATCATGCGTTGTTTGAGAAAATCTTTAGACACGAGTTCTTTCAATTGCTCAGGATCATAAGCTTTTGTAATCTGTGGATTGTCTTTCGCCAAACGATTGATGTGTTGCTCAATTTCGTCTTCTGTCACTTCAATTTTTTTATTGCGAGCACGATCAAGAACCAGCAATTCACTCACTAAATTCTGAATCGCTGTTTTTTCCAGTGTTTCCAATTGTTGATCTTGCTCTGCTCCAGGCGGCACCGATTGGAGGACTTGAGCACGCAATCCCTCAATCGCTTCTTGCACTTCGCTGTTGGTCATTACTTCATTGTTCACAACAATTTTAATATAATCGAGCATCAGAGTTTCGGCAACAATGGTCGTCACACTGAGGCTCAGGAAGAGACACAGGAAGGCTGTAATTCGGGATTTCATATGCAGTTATTTCGTGTAATCAATCTGTAAAGAAGCAAAATGCGTTTGAGACCACTTCACCGCTTTTTGACGTAAGATGTCAAGCGGTAATTTCTCTGGATGTTGCATAGAATTGATGATCACTCGTTTGAATAAACGATCATCTAGAAAGTAATCTGTTTGTTTCGGGTATTCCAGTTTTTGATCAGGAATCAGTTCTTGAAATACGATCCGAATCAGATGCCGATTTTCTCCTGATTGCAAACTGTATTGCAATGCTTTCAAAAGAAAATTTTCTTTATCAATTAAGGCAAAATGATCCGATTGAAGATCTCCGACTCGATAGAGAATATTGTAGTCATTGTTATGATGAAGTGAGATTTCTTTTCCATCAATATGAACCTCTTGCAAGGCTTTTTCCCAATCTTCTTTGCGACTGACAATAAAGCGGAAATAGTCGAAAAGAATATCCGTTTTTAAGAAAAGCCGCTCCTGTTGGGTGGCAACATTGACCACATCGCCATTCGATTCATAATAAAAATGCAGTAATTCTCCTTCATCGTTGAATGTTTCGACAACCAGCAATTCATTGATTTTCCAATAGATATTTTGCTGATAGCCCAATGCTGAAACTTTATCAGGTTCTTGATCTGGTGAGGTCGCTTTTTGCAAAGCAAACGGATCATAAACCTGCACGGTTGTAGTGAAGAAAACCTGATCCCATTGCTGGCTCTTCCGCAAAACATGGTGCATCAAATCTCCCCAAGCGAGTTGATCCGAGAAACTATCAGGGATCAAGCACGTATAAAGAAAGAATAAACAAAGTTTAAATTTCAGAAAATGCTTCAAAAGTTTAACCAAGGAAAAAAAGGATCACCCCAGAGGACCAGCTTGTCAAGCCCTTCGTCCAAAAGCATCAATAACATTTCTGCGCCGCTTCCGCTCATCCCTGGAATTTACTTGGTTGTTCTGACAAGGAGAAAGGTTTTTTGGCGAGATTTCATCATGACTTTTCGCTGTTGTTCTTTGAGAATATTTCCTGCCTTATCATAAAAATTAAGCGTGAGGTTATGTTCTCCTGGGTTTAAACGAACTCTCGCTACTTGCAGAGAAGCAGGCAGTGTCAACCAACTTCGTGTATCCGCCTTTTGTGTCACAACCATCCCGACACCAACCAGCAACCCGGCCACTTCACCAAATTTTTTACGCACCTCATCTTGAAGTTTTGCTTTAACGACCAAACGCCCGACAGCGCGAGCCACTTCTCGCCCTAAACGATCACGGAGGCTTTGAAAGCCGATTTCTTCTAAATTTTCCAACTCGTGGCTTTCCGTAATTTTTTGCTGATCCTGCCAAATTTTTAATTGACGGATTTGATAAGGTCGTTTCTTAAATCGAGGAATCGGCACCAGCAAATCCCCTCCCACTGCGGCCCCTAAACTGCCGGCGACCGCATAGCCTATATACAACGAGGACGCTTTGCTTTGACGTGCTAGTTTTTTAGGGGATTTCCCTGACACATACAGAACGATCAATTCTCCCTTTTTCGGATCCGGAGGGGAAGGAACGTTAGCGGATTTGTAATAAGATTTCCATTTTTCAAAATCTTCAGTGAAACCTAACTGTGAACTAAGGTGTAGTAAATTTTGCTGGAGATAAGGAAAATCCGGATTCAATTTGAAGACACGTTTGTAATCAATATAAGCATCATTGATTTCACCTGCGGTTTCATACAACAACCCTGAAAGATAATAAACAAAAACATCCTCTTTATACTGCTGACCTTCATATTGTTGGAGCACTTTCAATTTTTCACGAGCACGCCGACTTTCAATCAATGCGCCTTCATAATCTTTGAGAGCGATAAAATTGAAGGCATTGAAAACATTGAGCATCACTTTTTCATAATCTTCGCCTTTGTAAGGAATCGCTTCATCATTGCTCAAAAAAGCGCCAGCTTGGGTACTCAACGAAATCGCATCCAATTCCTCCGCCAATTGATCTGCGGCAAACAGGAAGCGTTTACTTTCTTCATACCGCTCGGCCATCTGGAGAACCATCCCTTTATCCAAAAGGTACAACAAGCGGTCGTGATCGCTCTCTTTTAATTCATCATCATAATATTGAAGGACGCGATTGTACTCCTTTTTATCAATCCAAGCACTCGTTTGAATGCCAACCTCCAGATAATTGGAACACCCCCCCCCAATCAGAGCGGTGAAAAAGCAAAAAATAGCAATACGGCGCATCAATTTCCTAATCATCAAAGTCCAAGGGTTTGTTTTTTGAATCGTTTTTTAACTTCTTTATCATCACTCCAAACGATTTCATTCGTTTTCAGATCCGTCAAATTCAATACCAATTTGTCATGGATCAATTTGTCATTTCCCACTGTAAATCACTTTTTCGGCGTATCAATTGCAATTCAAAAATTTGAATTTAAGAGGATTCAATATTGCATTACTTGAAGATCCCTTATTCAAAAAAAAGTGCCATAAAAACTCATTAGGAATTTTAGCAAAAATAGCCTTTCGCAAGTTTTATCCAGGTAACATCAAACCACTCATTAGGAATTTTGATGATCCAAAACCGATTTTTAGATAAAATTCAAAAATTATGCGTTTTCACAATCGTCATTTTTTTTAGTATGATTTTGACGTTATCGGGAAACCCTCCAGATTATGAATTGAATTCCATGCTTGACACGCCAGTCAACTTGAGGAAACTGCCTCAATATCCGGCATTGATCATCATTGCGCCTTTAGAAGAAACCCTTGAGCGCGCGAGCGATCTCTATCAAAAACTATCTCAAACTCTCCGGGCTCAAACCTATCTGTTGATTTCTCCAGATTTGCCTTTTTACCGTTCTCAATCTACAATCCTCTCAACCTTCGAACAAACCGTCGATGATGAGATAAAATCCGGTGTATTGCTGGATTGGAACCGGGATGTCGCGAGACACCTTTTTGCAGAAAACAGTGATTTGCCCGTGGTACTGTTGCTTGAAGAGGACGGTACAATCTTAGGGCGATATCATTATGAATTGGTGACAGATGCCTTTGAATTTATTGCCCATACTTTTGCAACGTTGCTTCCTTTCAACTCTAGGCAGTTATGGGCAAATTCTTCAGCAGAAGAGCCATTATCGCTTCAAGGAATCCAGTAATTTAAACGGATGTTACAGTCTATCGCCAAGAATTTTTCAAAATAGCACATATTCTTCAAAATGGAAATTTTAAGCCAGCCACATTTGATTCAGCAACTTCAATCGTCCTCTCCACGTGTTCAAATGTGGGCCGCCTACCATTTGACGGATCGGTGGTATGAAAACGCCCATGAATTTGTCGGACAGTTAATCGAGTCCGATATCCCGGAAATAAAGGAATCCGGCGTCTATTTGGTTGGACGGCAGAAATTGACAGATTTCGCCTTCCCTGTGTTTCGGATTTTCGACAGTACGGAAGGTTCATTAAAAAAAGCGGCTGTCACGGCATTGACTGAAATTCGCTATTCTGCTTTAGAGCGTGCTTTGTGGGAATGGTTAGAAGAGCTACTTTCTGATAACGGCGTGAATCATCAGGCGTTGCAATACGCAACACAAAGTCTCATCTTGTTTGATCCCGAAAAAAATTGGTGGGCCATCAATGATAAAATCCCCCCTTTTTACAAGCATCATATCAAATCCCTCGCTCTGTTTGGAGCTTTGTGTGAATACGCCACCACGCCGGATCAGCTCGCGCAAGTGGCTCACCATTATTCTCATTATCGAGATAATTTTACAGACCCGCAATTCATCAATTATTTTTTAACCGTTTTTGATAACCAGGAAATCATAGAATTTCTCCGACTGCGGAGCAATTACGGCTATTCAATGCGGTTGATTTACCAGGAATGTTTGAATATTTTAGGATGGAATCTCTCCACAGAATTTCTGGAAGTCTTAGAAAAAATCGATATTTATTGTACCGGCCAGATCACGGGGCCGCTTCCGGATCTCCTGATTGAATCGCTTCATTTAATGTTTCCCGATGAAAAACCTTTTTTAGAAGAACACTTTTTGAAACATTTTAAAACCGTTCTATCGAATTGGGAGGCAACCATCATTAAAATTCAAGATCAGGAATTTTTTTTCCTGTTATCGCTCCCTTTGATTCGGTTTCTCAAAGAAGCCGAAAAACCCTGTTTGGCCGATCCAGAAAAGAATGCCGCACGCATTGCTCGCATTTATCACTCGCCTTTTCTCCGTCTGCCATTTATGACCCATATCATCAATTTATTAGGAGATACTTCACGGAATCTGGGAGCCGCTCCCCCTGCTTATCCTGATTTTACAACAGATACCCCAAAAGATGCGCTCTGGCGGTTTATGTCAGGGCAGATCGGCACCTCCGATTATCCCTTTTCTGCCACTCTTTCAAAACCCTGGATTTATGAAATCCCGTCACTCATTCCTCGGCTGATTCAATTCTACCAACAAAAGTTTGAGCATTACATCGCAACCGGACGACATGAAGAAATCGACTATGCTTTAGAATTGTTCAAGCAACAACCCGATGATGAAATCATAGAACTGATGCTCAAACACTTCACTTTCTTGATCAATCAACATTTCCATTTGTTTTTTGAGTTCATTGAATATCTTCCAGACCAACGCTTTATTGCAAAACTGATGCACCATTATCGCAAAGGCGAAGGAGAAATTCAGCAATTGATCGAATTATTGTGTGAAATTTATCAACAACCCGATCTATTTTCTCATCAAATTTCTGCTCCCCCGCCCCCAGAGGCAATCACCTATGTCCGGATATTATGCCCTGAATGCCATACCTCCTATCGTTATCCCATTACGATTCTTTATTTTGATCAGGAAGCTCTGGAACAGCGTCATCTGTTTACCAATAAAGATATTTGGACGACTGATATTCTTGCTTGCAAAAATTGCCACGCGCCCTTGCCTTTTGAAATTGAAGAACGTTTTTTAGCCAATCTTTATGCTGAAATGCTCACCGCTCATTTATTAAAATTGAGTGAAGAAGAAAAAAAGGCACTGATCATTTATAAGCCGTTAACGTTTCCTCGCTATTTTGGCAAAAAAATCAATCCGGGAATATTTTTCAAGAAAGTCAAAGCCGATTTAAACACCAATCGCTTGTCTCTACCCGATCAAAGTCAATTGCTCTTGGAACTCGGCAAATTGTATCTCGCGATTGAGCAATTGCCCGAAGCACAAGAAGCCTTTCAAAAAAGCTTGGATTTTGTCGGTAATCAACACTTAGCCCTCTTCAATCTTGGGATTATTGCCTTTCGTCAGAAAAATATTTATGAAGCTCGCTTGCATTTTTCTCGTTTCACCCGCTTATATTCGGCAGCCGATTTCCAATTAGATGAAGAAAATTTAGATAACCTCGCGAGACACTACCTCGAAATTTTAAATCGGCGGGAGTTTAAACGTTCCACGTTCAAACTGATCAACTCCTAAACCTCCCCTCATCTTCTTGAGAATTTTCAAGCCATTTTGAATGAAATGTTTCGACATTTTTTTTCAAACATAGGATTATTCACGCTTGGTTTGCTTATCATTCAATCTGCTTTTTATAGAAACTCATTTGAAAAAGTGATTTCACTATAGATTCCATCATTCACCCGCTCAGATTCCAAGAGACGGGTGATCAATCCCTTAAAAGATTATGGAGACGTAATGGGAGAAACATTATTTACCTCAGAAAGTGTGACCGAAGGGCATCCTGATAAAATGTGTGACAGTATTTCCGATGCCATCCTTGATGCCATGCTAACCCAAGACCCGAAAAGCAGGGTTGCTTGTGAAACCTTAGTCACAACAGGCACTGTCGTGATTGCTGGTGAAATCACCACCACCGCCCAGGTTGATTTGCAAGCAATCGTGCGAACAACCATCAAGGAAATCGGCTACGATGATTCGAAAAAAGGGTTCGATGGAGACACCTGCTCCGTTTTAGTTGCTTTGGATAAACAATCTCCAGATATTGCACAAGGAGTGAATGAACACGAGGGAGCCAGCAAAGAGCAAGGAGCCGGGGATCAAGGATTGATGTTTGGATTTGCCTGTGATGAAACTCCTGAATTGATGCCTTTGCCGATTTCTTTGGCGCATCGCTTGACCGAAAAATTGACAGCATTGCGCAAAGAAGGCACGCTGCCTTATCTCCGCGCCGATGGCAAATCTCAAGTGACTGTGCGTTATAAAGATGGCAAACCCACGGAAGTGACCGCAGTTGTGATCAGCACTCAACATGCCGAAGAAGTGTCACAAGAAAAAATTCGGCAAGACATCATTGAAAAATTGATCCGCGTTGTGGTTCCCAATCATCTTTTGTCGAATAATACGATTTACCATATCAATCCAACTGGAAAATTTGTCGTGGGAGGCCCTCATGGAGATGCGGGCTTGACGGGTCGTAAAATTATCGTCGATACTTATGGAGGGATGGGTCGTCACGGAGGAGGAGCTTTTTCCGGGAAAGACCCCTCTAAAGTGGACCGTTCCGCCGCCTATGCCGCACGTCATGTTGCTAAAAATGTGGTTGCTGCGGGTTTGGCAACTCGTTGTGAAGTTCAGTTGGCTTATGCGATTGGAGTCGCGGATCCGGTTTCTATCGCGGTGGATACCTTTGGCACCAATGCGATTCCTGAAGAAAAAATCTCCGCATTGATCCGCAATAATTTTGATTTGAGGCCAAAGGGAATTATTGAAAGTTTGGATCTCCTCCGGCCAATTTATAAAAAAACCGCAGCTTATGGGCATTTTGGCCGAGAGTTGCCGGAATTTTCCTGGGAAAAAACCGATAAAGCCGACCAGTTGAAACAACAAGCTGGGATCTAATCACACCGTTTTTGGGTTGGCTCTTTTGCTTGAGAAAAAGGAGCAACGCCTCTGATAGAATCCTATTGGTTTTTCTGGTTTTCAAAAGGAAAATTGAGTATTGCAACCTTATCCTAAATTGAGGTTATGATAACAACGACGACAACGATCATCAATCGGCTTGGCCTACATGCGAGAGCGGCGGCATTGCTGGTGAAGTTATCGAATTCCTTTAATGCTGAGATCTACATGAATCATGCTGGAAATTCCGCCAACACCAAGAATATCATGGAGGTTTTGATGTTGGCCGCCACACAGGGAACGACTCTGGAAGTTTCGGTTGATGGGGCTGATGAAGAACAAGCCCTGAACGCGGTTTTGGAACTCATTTCTAATAAATTCAACGAAGCCGAATGACTGTCTCCATTACTGGAAAAACCAAAGTGTATGGCCTCCTCGGATATCCCGTGGCGCACACTTTTTCTCCTCCGCTCCACAATGCCGCCTTTCAAGCCACTCACACGGAAGCCGTTTATCTCCCCTTTGCCGTCCATCCTGATGACTTAAAAACAGCGATTGAAGGGATCAGGAGCTTACAAATTGCCGGAGTGAATGTGACGGTTCCACATAAAGTCAAGGTGTTGCCCTATCTCGATGAAATCACGCCAACCGCGAAACGTGTTGGTGCGGTGAACACCATCCGCAATGATCAGGGAAAATTAACGGGTACCAATACAGATGGTCTCGGATTGATTCGTTCTTTGGCGGCGCTTTCATTTTCTCCGAAAAATCAAACGATCCTCATTTTAGGAGCGGGTGGATCCACACGGTCAATCCTGGTAGCATTGGCGGAAGCCCAGGCCAAACAAATTTTTCTAGTCAATCGCACAATGGCCAAAGCGCAGCAATTGGTTGAAGAGTTTTCCCCTATTTTTCCAGAAACCGAGATCCAAGCAGAGGTCTGCTCAAATCTCTTTCACCTCCCGATTGATTTACTGCTCAATACCACCAGTGTTGGGATGAAAAATGAGGAATCCCCCGTTGATCTCACTCAGTTTCAAACGCTGCATCATGTGGCTGATATTATTTACAGCCCGCAACAAACTGCCTTGCTAAAACAAGCTGAACAGCTTAAAATCCCTTTCATCAACGGAATCGGAATGCTCCTCTATCAGGGATGTGAAGCCTTTGAATTTTGGACAAACCAACGTGCGCCTGTCGCTCTGATGGAAAAGCAGTTACTCGCATTATTGCAATAAACCCCTATGTCTTCCATCATTTTTGAAGTTGAGATAGATTCTTCAGATGAAGAAGCTACCGCACCAGAAACAATCCCATCAGAGCCATCCTCCACAAAAAAAAAACCTGAAGTCTGGACTGTCTCCAAACTGACTCGACATATTCGCCTCACCCTGGAAGACAAATTCCGGTCATTGAGCCTGGAAGGGGAGTTGTCCAATTTCAAACGTTCCGCACCAGGGCATTTATACTTTCAATTGAAGGACGATCAGGCTCAAATCAGGGGAGTTATGTTTCGTCAAGCGGCATGCTTACTGAAGTTTGAGCCGACTGATGGCTTGGAAGTCGTTGTGAAAGGGCACATCGCTGTTTATGAACCGAGAGGGGAATATCAATTCCAAGTCTCCTCAATGGAGCCGAAAGGCTTGGGTTCTCTCCAACTGGCCTTTGAACAATTGAAAGAGAAGTTGCGTCAGGAAGGGCTATTTTCTGCTCAGCATAAACAAAAAATTCCATTCATCCCTAGGCGTATCGGCATCGTGACTTCACCCACAGGCGCAGTCATTCATGACATGCTGAACGTCCTCAATCGTCGTTGTCCCATCGTCCCGGTTTTGTTTTACCCAGCTAAGGTTCAAGGCGACCACGCCCCTCTTTCCCTGATTGAAGGGATTGAATATCTAAATGAACTCCGGGAAAGCCATCAAATCGAGGTGATTATTATTGGACGAGGTGGGGGGTCGATTGAAGATTTATGGGCCTTTAATGATGAAAATTTAGCACGCGCCATTTTTAATTCTAAAATTCCTGTAATTTCAGCAATCGGCCATGAAACGGATTTTACAATTGCTGATTTTGTCAGTGATTTAAGAGCGCCGACTCCTTCTGCCGCGATGGAGTTAGCAATCCCTCAATTGCAAGAATTGCAGATCAAGTTGGAGCATCAGGAAAAACGCTTGCATCGGCTCATTGGGCAACAGCTACAACAACGCCGGGAACAAATCAGCACCGCAGCCCAACGGCTTCGTAATCCTGATTTCATTGTTCATCAACACATGCAACGCATGGATGATTTGTCTGCCCGCCTCCATCAACACATGATCCATCAGCAGGAGATGGAACATCAATATTACACTCGTTTATCGGAACGATTGGCTTTGTTGAATCCTATTAGACCCATTCAAGCACAGAAAAAAGATGTCGATTGCTTGGAGAAACAACTCCAGCAAATCATTGAAAACAAATTCAAAAATACCAAAGACAAGCTGGCCCAACGCCTTGAGCTTCTCGACTCTCTTAGCCCTCTCACCATCATGAAACGAGGCTATGGCGCCATCCTAGATTCTGCCAAGCAACCCGTGCGGTCGATTGATTCGGTTGAAATCGGAGATCCCCTCTCTATTCGTTTACAGGACGGAATCTTAGAAACGCTCGTCCAAAAAAAGTATGCTCAATCGGATGATTGAGCACCGATCGCATCCAAATACTCCGCCGCAAATTCAGACCACTCCTCCGAAACTTGCAACCGTTGACAAAATTCTTCAAAGGGAGAAACAGAGGCATTCTCATCTTTTTCAACGAGGGGAAAGGTCAATTGAGGAATAAAATAGCTTTTTCGCGTAAAAATGCCAAAAAAGGTGAACACATCGAGACACAAAATAGAGAGATCCAATTGATGGATCACTTGCATTTGTCTCAAATAATGTTGCGCAATCAATTCTAGTTCTTCCCGTTGCGGAGCCACCGCAGCAGAGGAATAATGTTTCAAAAGGTGCTTTTCATGGCTGAGCACAAAAAATATATAATCTTGCCACCTGCCGCGCCCTCTCAAAGAATCCTCAGATTGTTGCTGCGCCCAATTGCCCAGCGCTTCATAAAATTGATAATATTGCTGTAATAATCCATCCGGTTTTCTTTCCTGATTCCCTCTCCAGGAAACGATTTCCAATTGCCAGCGTTCTTGCTCACCGGATTGCAACCTTTGCCAGCACCACAATAATATTTTTTCTGTTTGATTCAAAAACTGAAGACATTGCTTGCCAGGAGCGCGATCCAGCCAAAGATTCTGGAATGGCAGTGTGTGGAAAACCTCCAGCACCGGAATGATCTGTTGAAGCAGGCGCGAAACCTCATTTTTCAAAGACGCGATTGTCATTGAGGGCGGAGGTTGTTTAGACATATATTTTCTTGCAAAAAGTGATGATTTAAAGAGAACCTTCTATTTTTTCATACAGTGAAGAAACCTGACACAGGCTTTCATCCTGCTTCCATTCGTAGAAAAGGGCTTTTAAGTGGCTGAGTGATTGTGAGGCAAGGCGATGATCCAATAAATCGTAAATTTCATGGATTGTTTTAGGAATTGCCTCCAAAAAATGAAGCTTTCCTTTCTGCTGAGATAAGTAGCCATAAGTTCCTAAAGAACGCAAACGACGAATCAAGACAAAATGATAAAAATCATGAAAAAATTGAGCGTGAGACAATTTGAGCCACGGTTTTAATTCTTGAAGATACATTTCAATTAAAGGCTTTCGTAACTCGTCATTGAGCCCTGAAGCAGACGCGTAAAGCAAGGTGGCGATATCGTAATGGACGGCTCCTCGACACCCCATTTGATAGTCGATGAAATAGGGCAATTCCTCTTTCCACATAATATTGCGAGATTGGAAATCAGAATAAACAAAGGTCTGCCTCTCAACTTTCTCTAAATGTTGAATGAGTGCTTCAAGATCTTGAATCACGGCCCCTCTGATTGGATAATCCCCCGCAAAAACCTGCCAAAAACACCGTTTGAAATAATCAATATCCCAGGCAAACACCGCCTGATTCAATTCTTGATTTCGAAAACAAAATGTATAATCAAGCCCTTGATGCCCCTCAAACTGAATGCGAGGCAACCAATACAATACTTTTTGATAAGCATTCAAG
>WASW01028406.1_pt1 | contig 76048 bp, 68 predicted proteins | sample 5698521 | NCBI WGS metagenome assembly WASW01 (sample SAMN11175560, study PRJNA528189) | sponge metagenome | isolation source: marine sponge | host: Leucetta | place: Antarctica: Western Antarctic Peninsula, King George Island | collected 2013-01
GATCGGTGTCCCCCGGAAAACATAGATGTAGACACTTGCCGGAACTATTAAGTAGAGCTTACCGCTCAGGCGCATCAACAATAATACGACCGCCACAATCATGCCCAGGATTGCCGATATAAACAAGAGTTCAAAGGTCAAGCCCATGCCCATCAACATTTTTGGGATACTATCGATAGTTAATGCTAAATCGAAGCTCATTATGCCTCCTTCAAATGCTTGTTGGCATACTTTTCAAGGCCCATTGTTGTGAGGGTAATAACGGATGAAATAATCAGATAAATAAACCCAACGACGATATACATGGTGAATGGCTTGCCCGTTGTGGCAATAGCCTGATCGGCGACGAACAAGATTTCCTGTAGACCAATGATTGAAATTAACGCCGTATCTTTGATCAACGAAAGCATATGGTTGCCAAATGGAGGCAAGGCCAGGCGAAACATTTCCGGAATTTTGATATGAAAGAATGTTTGGGTATTTGAAAGCCCCAGAGCTCGGGCGGCCTCTACAGTGCCGGAGTCTACGCCAAGAAAAGCTCCACGAAAGGTCTCTGTTGCATAAGAACCAACGATCAAGCCTATGGCCAATGACCCGGACCAAAAGGGTGGAATGTCAACAAATTTAATATCTGGATCAAAAATTTGGAAAATCGCGGTTAGCGTGATTGCTGATCCAAAATAAAGCAGCAATAAGACCAAAATTTCCGGCGTACCGCGAAAAAAGACGGTATAACCATTAGCAATTGCCTGAGCGATACGATTGTTTGATAACTTGGCTGCTGAACCCATCAGGCCAAAGACAATCATCATGACCAGTGATGTGAAAAATACCTTTAGAACAACCAAAGTTCCAAGGAAATAATGATCCGACCAATTTAGTATATCTGCCATGTTAACTCACCTTTTTTGTTATATTGGTAAGGAGATCAACTCAGCTTTCTGTCAGTGTTTGCAAGGTTTTTTTTGGGTAAGATGTTTCAAATTTTCTGCGATAACTTCAAGGCTACGGTCTACTTCTGCTATGGTGTTATAGTGAGCGAGGCCAACACGGACAACACCACCTTTTTCCATTAATCCGAGTTGAGTCGCAGGTTCAACGGCATAGTTATGACCGTCCCAAACATAAATATTTCGCCTGGCAAGAGCCGTTGAGATGTCTTTCGGATTGCAACCCTCTACAGTAAAGGAAACGGTCGGAACTCGGCGAGCCAGTGCGTTATCGCTGGTAATCCCATGCACGGTGACGCCGGGAAGCGCTATCAAGCCTTCAATCAGACGACGAGTGAGTGGCAATTCATAATCAGACAAGTACTGCATACCCGCACAGACCAACTGCCGACGCATATTGCCAGCGGCACTAAAGCGCTGGCGATAACACTCATCAGCAAGGGACTTGCCAACCCAGACGAAGTACTCGACGGTAGCTGTCACACCAGCCATTGCTTCATGGCTGAGAGTGCCGATTTCAAAACAATCGGGAGATTCAAAACCCGCCGGGCGGACTTTATACGGATCAAGGATTTTTAAAACCTCTCCACGTCCCCATAAAACCCCCATATGGGGGCCAAAGAATTTGTAAGGCGAGCAAACTAGGAAGTCACAACCGATGTCCTGAACGTCGATAATGCCGTGTGGCGCATATTGAACCGAGTCGATATAAACCAATGCGCCGACAGCATGGGCTTTTTGTGTGACGGTTTTTACATCGTTGATCGTGCCTATCATATTACTGGCGTGATTAAAGCAAACCAATCTAGTGCGATCAGTGAGTAATTCGTCAAGTTTAGAGAGATCAAATTCATAAGTATCCGTATCAAATGGCAGCCATTTTACAACAAGGCCGTGATCACGCGCCATGAGTAACCAAGGTGACACGTTGGCATCGTGCTCCATGCGGGTCAGGATGATTTCATCGCCGTTATCGAACAATAAACCGATTGAACGCGAAATATGAAAGGTCAACGATGTCATGTTTTGACCGAAAATAATTTCCTTGGGTGAAGCTGCATTGACGAAGTTAGCCATCGCTTCGTGAGCCTGATCAAAAACGTCACCTGCCTTAATCGATGTTTCAAATGGGCCGCCGAGGTTGGCATTGCTGTTGATCAGGCAATCGGTAATCGCATCAATCACCCCTTGAGAAATCTGGGTTCCACCGGGATTGTCAAAAAAGACAGGGGCGCTGGCCCCCTCAGTTTTCGAAATAGATGGAAACTGATCACGAATCGCATTGATATCAAAGGATGTCATTGTCTGTTATTCTCTTTCGTTGAGTTTCGTGCAAACGTAAAGATTAGTTGAGTTTTGCAGGATTCCATTTTTCGTTATGGATCGCAAACGGGAAGTATTTGCGTGAATATTTCTCAAGCGATCCGTTTTTCGTCAGCGTCTCCAAGGCTTTGTTCAGGCGTTCTTTCAGAGCGTCATTGCCCTTACGAAGGCCAATGCCAACACCAATACCGAAGTATTTGCGTTCGTCAATCTGAGGACTGATGAACTCAAAACCTTTGCCTTTATCTTTGCTTATAAATTTCAGGAAAGCTTTCATTGGGTTGGTCATGATCGCATCTACCCGGCCATTTTCAAGATCAAGATACAGAGATTCTGATGAGTCATAATATTTGATATCGGCATCAGGGAGCTTAGCTTTGAACCATTCTGCATAGGTTGATGCCCGCTCCAAGCCAACCCGAATGCCTTTGAAGTTATCCGCATTTGGCTTTCCTTCTGCATCAAATAATTCGAGGCCGGCTTTCTTTTTACCAACCAAACGTCCGACTGAAATGCGGTATGGTTGAGAAAAATCCATTTTTTTAAGGCGTTTATCGGTGATCGACATCGAGGCGACAATCAGGTCGAATTTATTCGCCAGCAGAGCCGGAATCATGCCGTCCCATTTTTGACAGACAAACTCCAGTTCTGCACCAATAATACCGCTAACGCCTTTGGCAACATCGACGTCATAACCAGTAAGTTTACCATCAGCCGTTTTATAGTTAAACGGGGCGTAAGTACATTCCATGCCAACGCGCAACATTTCAGCCGATGCCGATTGAGTTGCACCAAAGCCGATAGCCGCCAGAGTCAGACTTGCCGTCACAAGTATTTTTTTCACAAGTTTAGATAGTTTTTTCATCTCGATCAATCTCCTAATGAGCCGTTCGTAGTTGCAAAACATGGGGTTTAATCCCCACTGCTTGCGGTGAATGAAAAAATGACCTCTCTCATTTTATGATTCACCTCATTCGGTCAGATGAGGGCTTCATGGACAATCTTGGCAATTTGAAGATCTTGGACAGCCACCCCTGTCAAATCGGCTACCGTGATCTGATCATCCGAAGTTCTTTGTCTTTGCTGGTTAACAATGACAGCCCCCAATTCGCAGATATCTTCTCTCTTCAGACACCCGGATTTAAGAGCTTTATGAATCTCACCTCGAACAACACATTGCTCAATACTATCAGCAACAACGATATCAGCTTTTTGTAGAATTTGTGATTCGAGTTCCTGCTTTTCAGCAGTATCCGATCCCATCGCTGTAATATGAGTTCCTGGTCGAACTTGGTCTGCCTTGATTAAGGGTTGCTTCGAGGCGGTCGCCATAATAATCAATTGGCAATGGTCGGTGATGTCGCTCGCGTTTGCTGTCGTTTTTACCTGATAGCCATCCTTCTCCATATCTTGCCGGTATTTTTCAAGACTGTCTTGAGAACGTCCCCATACCCTAATATTTTTACATTCTGTGACAGACTGTAAATAGGTGACTTGCATTCTAGCCTGTATTCCGGTTCCAAAGACACCGATCTCTTCAATATTTTTGGAGGCTAAATATTTTGCAGCAATTTTACCAGCGATGGCTGTTCTCACATCAGTGAGAAAACCTTGATCATTTAAGATACTGATCAGCATCCCTGTTTTTTGGGAAAACAGCAACATCAACCCGGTACTTGAGGACAAGCCGATTTTGGGATTTTGATAAAATCCTGACGCAATTTTGATCACATAATAATCATCATTTTTAATATATCCATATTTAATATGAGTGTCTCCTGGAGGATCTTCAAAAGTGAGATCGCCAACAGGAGGCACGACCACACGGCCTTCAGTGTAGGCAATGAACCCTGCTTCGATTTCTTTAGTAAAATCGAGTTTACTGGTGATTATTTTGATCTGATCTAATTCATGGGTGCATGTCATTTTTAATCACTTTTCTTCATTTTGTGGGGTTTGTTCATTTTGGCGTTTCAGATAATTGTAAACGGTAGCCCGGCTCATATTCAGGAGACGAGCAATGTAAATTGTAGCATGTTTTCTTGAGAAGGCTCCATTTTCTGAAAGGGCTTTAATCAAGATCTGTTTTTGATTCCGATTCAGTGTCTCAACACTCACCCCTTGATTCTTGGTCCAACTATAGATAAAAAGATGGATCTTTTCATGCCAATCTTCCTTGAACAGTTCATCGGGCTGATCAACCAAATGCGTAGACGAAACAAAAAACTGCAATGTCTTTTGAATCCGATAAAAATCAGAGACATCCAGGTTGATGCATAGGAGTCCAATACTTTCTCCATCCACAGATCGTAATACATTGGAAATGGATTTTATTTTCTGCCCATTCCAATTTACTTTTTCATAAGGACCGATGGCCGCTTGATCTTGCTTTCCTAAAAAACCAATGGTGCGAAACCATGAAGGTTCTCCAATTTCCCGATTTGAAAAATTATTAGCAATATACGCAATGGTTTCCGTCTCAATATCGTGAATCACTACTTCCACATAGGGTTCGAACAATTTAGCAATCGCATCGGCAGTCGAAAAATGATTTTTTAATTCTTTATGCATTTACCCCTAATCTCACTACTCAATCCTCCCAACTAACAGAAATAATGTTTATTGACATCTGTTGAAATCCTCCATTTCAGTCAGTAATATTGACAAGGTATTGGATGAACTGCGCTTTCAGAAAGATCATTCTCCACAGCATATTCCTACAAGGATTATATACCTCAAGCATGAATTTTGTGATTTGTAGCACAATAAATTTAGAATAAAAAGTCTAACTTAGATTTTTATTATAACTTTTCAATATTTCCAGACCTCAACACAAATTTGTTAGCACTCTTCTCAAAACTTCTAATGCGGAGAAATCACCTTCATATCACTGAGCAATCCAGCTGCCCGATTGAACCGCTTTTGAGCTTTGCAAAAACCACCATTGTTACGACAACTCTTGCCCTATCCGGCTTCTCCTTCCACCTCGCTGGGCTTTAACGCATCTTATCTTTGAGGTTAGGGAATTTTAATTTTAGAAAGTTCTTTGAGGATACGACCGGAGTTGTTGAGGAGGGGAAAGCGCATTAAACCGAGATATTCGATTGTGCTGTCGAGGGTTTTCCAAGGAAAAAAAACTGTTTCAGGCCAAGGCGTGGAAGCGAGGAGCAGTAGGGTTTTAGCACCAAAAGTGATGGCTATCGGCATTTCTGGGAAATACTGATTCAAAACCTGGCTGAAAGGCTGCATCCGTTGAGCTTGTTTGGTGCGAATCGCTTCCGATTGCAATCCCATCAAATCATGAATATTCTCCATAAAATCATTGACCATCCAACGCCATTGCGCTTGACAAACCTCTGGAATTTTTAAAGTCCAAGCCCGCACATGGTGATGGAAAGGGGGGAACCACAAGGTACTCAGATAGTGTTCCCAACCTTCGATATTTTGGATCGAATCACAGGCTTCTTTGAGAAATGGCATGAATTGAAATTCTTCCAATTCGACCTTTTCACCGCTGATTTTCTGCCACTTTCGCAGATTTTGATTCAAGCGTTTTTCGCTGACATCGAGGAGGGATAACAGGGTTTGCCGGTCTTGCGAATAATTCTTAAACTCCTTGACGACATCCACTAACAAACTCCCGGAATCTTCATTGTCCTCAGCAAAAAAAGGAGAACGAAACGAGACGCTCGATTGCCATTTTTCTAACAGTTTGGGCAAGGCATAAGTATTTCCTTCAAACTGCCAAGAACGACGCAAAAAATTTCTAAACTGCACCAGATTGAAAGGCACCTGTAAATGTACCATTCCAGCAGTTTTCTCAATAATTTCAAGCAACTGCTGAGAATCAGGCTCTCCTAAGAAATTCAAACCCAGCGTATTTTCTACTTCCGACTCTTCATTCCGTTGCGGATAAACTAACGATTGCATAACTTCCGAAGTTTGGGGAGTGATCACGATCCGGTCCCACTGTTCAATTCCAACTTTAGAGGACGCTAGAGCGATGACTTTATTCAAATCCGGAGGAGCCAGGGAAGGCAATCTCAGAGAAAAAATCACGCCATTTCGGGAAACCAGCCGAGCGGAAGAGTCTCGAAAATAATCAAAGAAAGGCGATTGGCGCACAAAGGCTAGCTCCTCCGGTTGCTCGATGACCCATTGAAAATGATTGCACCCCATTGCCAGCATTTGAGGAAGATTTTTTTGCAGGTCTGGAAAGTCTTTTGTGGCGAATTCAAGCCCTAACAGAGAGCCAGAAACACGATTGAGAGCAAGCGTTTTTTGCCAGACAGCTTGATAGTCCCAAGCGGAGAATCGTTCGGTTAAGAATTGCTGGGTTTCGTCAATCGACGCAAGCCCTGGAAGGAGAGAAAGATCCGACAAAATTCCTGTTTACTGAGAAATGTTTAACACTTCAGCATCCGGTAAGGAGTGTAAATCTCCTTTGCGAAAACGCTGGTATTGCCTCATCAAGTATTGAAATTGCTCTGATTGGAAGTTCGTTTTGAGGATCGCTTCTTTAATTGTTTTGAGTGCCAAGTCGAGTTTGCCAGATTGAAAATAGGCTTCTGCGAGGGTATCCAGATGTTCTTCTGAAGAGAGGAGCGCCACGGCTTGTTGAGCATAACTCAGGGCTTGTTCCACTTTTCGTGTTTGTCGAGGCCCGGTGGTCAGGTAGAGCCAGGAGAGGTTATTTAAACCTTCCGCATTTTGTGGATTGATCGTCAGAATTTTTTGATAAAGCGTGATCGCTTCCTGATTGCGTTTGACGGCTCCCAAGTGTAACGCCAAGCGAGAAAGCCCCCACAGCGGAGCTTCAAAGGAGCGCACAAATTCAGCATAAGATTGGATACTTTCTGACATCCGATTTTGTTTTTCATAGACCTTTCCCAAACGCGCATGAATCCAGGGAAAATGGGGAATGCTTTGAAGAATCATCTGATAGTAGTTTTCTGCTTGCTGATAATCGGCATTGATTTCGTAAATATAGCCAACTTGAAAGATTTCCCAGGGCTGGAGATCTTGGAGCTTCAAAGCATTGATTGTTTTTAAGGCCGCCTGCCGTTGTCCTTTCATCAACTGAAGCACACTGGTCAAGATCGCCTGAGTCTTCGCATCAAGAATCGTGGTGGCAACGGTGGCCAACGCCTCCTCATTCCGCGATAAAAGAATCCTCTGCAAAGCCGGGCGGATTTGTCTCAGCTCCGCTCCAAACCAATTCTGTTGGAATGCGGTATCTTGGAGGAGCAAGTGTTGATACCAGGGCCACGGTTGAATATCAGAAAGCAACAAAGCCTTGAGGAGAGAAGCGCGAGCTTGTTTCAATTGTGACAGATGGGTCAGTACAAACCCTTGATGAGACCATAAAAAAGACGAATCAGGCGCGTTTTGCAAAGCGATCTTGAATGCGGATAAAGCAGGCTCCCACTGCTCTAATTTTTCATGGGTCAACCCCATAATTTCATGCAACCACGGGGATTGCGGATTGAATGAGAGTCCCATTTGTAAGATCCTCAAGCCTTCATCCGCTTCCTTTTGCAGAAGTTTTAACAAGCCGAGCTGGGCGTATCCCCACTCCGCTTCAGGATTTTTTTGAATATAGTGGCGCAATTCTGGTTCGGCTGTCGCGGTCTCTTGGCTTTGCAGTTGCAACTGGATCAATTGTTGATGAACCTGATGCGAATTGGGAGAAATCCGTAAAGCGTCTTTATAATAAACTTCACTTTGTTTAAAATTGCCCAATTGTTGTTCCAGAAATCCAAGATGCGCCAAGGCTTCACTGTTTTGAGGCGCTTGCTGAAGGATCTTCAAATAGATGTTTCTGGCAAAATTCCGCTGGTGTTGAATTTCATAAAATCGAGCGAGTTTCCAGAGGATATCCAGACTCTCAGGAAAATAGATCCGCCCTTCCTGAAGCGTATCAATGGCTTGTTTGAAACGCAATTCCGACCAGTAAAGTTGCGCTAAACGTTGGAAAACACTTTCGTCCTGCCGCCCTTTGAACCCTCGATCCAAAATCCATTGATATTGTTCAATCGCCGCTTCTGTTTTTTTCTTCAATTCATAGATTGTTCCCAACTGTTTCCGCGCCCAGATGTTGTTCGACTCATACCGCAATCCTTGCTCAAACGCTGAAACGGCCTGATCCCATTGTTGTTGTTCCGCATGAAGTGCGCCCAGCCGAAAAAACGCCCAGGCATAATCATGACGATAAATGATGGCATCCTTGAGGTGTTGCTCAGCCATCGAATACTGCTCTAAATGAAAGAAAAGATTGCCATAATGGGCATGAGTCCAGGCATTTTCAGGAAACAAGTGTAACATCGACCTCAACACCTTTTTCAGTTCTGCGGTTGAATAATTTTTTTCCAAGAGAGCGGCATACGATTGTAAATAATTATAGTTGTCCGCATTCAAATCCACGGCTTTGCGCATGGATTCTATGGCCAATGCTTGTTTTCCTAATTTTTCTTGAAGCACACTGATTTGATGCCAGACTTCCGCCTGATCTGGTTGAATTTCGGCGGCTCTCAATAAAAAAGGGAGGGCGGCTTTTAATTTTTTTTGGCGAATGTTTAAAAAAGCCAGCAGTAAATACGCTTCAAAGATATCAGAATTATTCTCAATCGCTTTTTTGAAATCAGCTTCTGCTTGATTTAACTTTTGGAGTTTTAAAAACAGCTTTCCTCGATCCAGGTAAAATATTTTATGATCAGGAAATTGTCGCAAGGTTTGTGAATAATATTCCAGGGCTTTTTGATCCTGCTTCAAAACCTGATACAAACTGCCCAATTCCCGCAGAATCCCAATAGAATTGGGAGCCGCCTTTTGCGCTTTCAAGAGGCTTTCGAGCGCTTTTTCCCATTGTTGTTGCTGTTGATAAAATTTCGAGAGCCGAAAATAACCTAACCAGTGTTCTGGGTGAATTTGAATAGCAATTTGTAGGCGTTCTTCTTCAAAGGAAAGACCGGGACGGCTTTGTTGAACAGGAGAGGGCGCCGGAAAAGGAGTGCAACTGAAAAGCAATGCGCCACACATCAGAAATAAAATCCAGCGAATCATTTTTTATATGGATTGGAGGGGAGCCAGTCCTTGGCATCCAGCTACTTAGAGACTGAGTATCAAACGCTGTCCAGGATAAATCACCGAACTCTTCGAGAGTCCATTGATAGAAGTGAGTTCGTCAATATGAACACCGGCTCGTTTAGCAATTTCATAAAGGGTGTCGCCACGTCTGACCGTGACACGGACTGCTCTGTTTCCGGAGTTTGAACGGGTTTGAGCACCAGGAAGCCTCAGTCGTTGGCCAGGATGAATCGTACTATTGAAACTCAAGTCGTTGGCCGCAAGCAATTGATAGAGAGAGACGCTGTTTCGGTGAGCGATGAGCGTTAAGCTATCCCCTCTTCGCACCACCATTTCAAGCGGTTGTTGCACCGTGGAAACAAGCAATACCTGACCAGGGTAAATCGATTTATGCCGAGAGATATTATTGAGCGACACTAACTTTTTTACGTTCATTTGATACCGATCTGCAATCATAGAAAGAGAATCTCCACGTTTGACAGTCACCCACTTTGCCGGGTATTCACGAACCTTGGTTTGGTTGGAAATTTGACGAATCTTGCCTTGTTTTTCCCTCATTTGTACCATTTTGATCGAATCCACCGCAGAAAGTGGTACTTTGATCCGATAATAAGAAGGAACGTGATAATAGCCACTGACCACACGAGGTTTTAAGGCGGGATTTAAAGCCAGAATTTGTTTGCGAGGGTATCCGAGTCGAGAGACGATGGTGCGAAGCGACATCGATTTAGGCAGACGAATTTCTTTATAATGGAGCGGTGGGTTGAATTCCAAAGCACCAAAATATTTTTGATAATCCACCGCAATTTCTGATGCCGCTAAAAATTCTGAGTAAAAATTTTTACTTGCAAAACTAAAGGTTCGACTGCTGTAGTGCCGAATCATGTAACCCAGATCCCTGGTTTTCAATTTTTTCGCAATTTTTCTGACACCATTGGGGCCATGATTATAAGCGGTGATCGCCAAAGGCCAGGATCCCAGATTTTTATAGCTTGCCTGTAAGAACTTAGCGGCCGCGATCGTTGAAATAAACGGATCAGTGCGTTCATCCACTTTCGCATTGACCCGCATGAACTGTTTTCCAGTGGATCGCATAAATTGCCAAATCCCTTTAGCCCCTGATTTGGAACGAGAGATATAATTGAAGGAGGACTCGACATGAGGAAGATAGGCTAATTCGAGGGGCACATCGTGGCGTTTCAAAACCCTTCTAATATAATTCATATATGATCCTGAACGAATCAAGCCTTCGCGAAAACGATCCGCGACTCCATACTGAGAACGCAGACGCCGAGTAGCGTTGCGCAATTGTTTCGGCGTCACCCCTTTGTAAAACTTATTGAGTAATTTTTTCTGAGGTGCCGTCAAAGGCTGTTTGTTTTCTAGACGATCCGCCAGGGTTCTGAGTTGTTGTTGAATGCGATAGTTGTGCGCCTTGACCTTTTTTTTAGCCTGTTTGCGAGTGAGCCCCATCACAGAAACTTTTTCATAGATGGGAAGCACTAGCTCTCGATCATGGATCAACACTTCCGAGGTTCTCACTTCACTGAAGATTTTCTTCCAAAAATGCACCTGAACATCAATCACCTTAGAACGTGGAAACAGTTGAGGATCGAGGATTTCTTCAGAGTTGGCAAAAACCTTGGGACTCAAGAAAGTCAAGCACACAAATAAAAAAACCAAATGTTTCACTCCGATTCCTCGTAGTCGCTTGGTGCAATAGGAAAAGAGCGTCATCAAATAGAAAATTTTAGTCATAATCGGTCAAAATAACTCAGTGGTGCGGATTGCATGGATTTTCCATTCAGATCTCTGAAAAACTTGTGAATAAAATCACAACTGTATTAATTCATGTCAAATTTTTTCAAAAAAAGAAATGCAAAAAGAAATATTCTTGAGAATGGTTTATTCACTTGACAAGCTGAAAAGATCTTTTAATCTTTTACTTTTTCTGCTTTAAATCACCGACACTTCCTAAAAACCGATGCCATTGTCTCATTTTTTTGCCAACCCATCCTTGCTTGCAAACCACCTCAGAAAACGGCCTAAATCTGATTCAGGTGGTTTGCTGATCGGAGCATTCGATTTATTCCATGCCGGCCACCAACCTCTCCTCGAAGCCGCAAAAACCCAATGCGATTTTTTAGTGATCGGATTGTTACCAGATACCAGCCTCCACCACAAAGACGGGAAATATCGCCCCCCTTATCCGTTGATTGAAAGAGCCGAAATGTTACTGGGAACACGATACGTCAATGCTGTCGTGGACTTTTCCTGCGGTCTTGAAGCCCTCCTGCATCATTACAAACCTGATAAAATTTTGAAGGCCAGATTATCCCAAGCAAATTCCGCACCTGTCCAGCCATTGTTTGAAAATAATGAGACAATCCCTCTCCAGCTTCTTGAAGGAGTGATTGATGAAAAAGATGCGACAGAAATTGCGATTGCTCGAATTTCAAAAAAATTGCAAATTTCAATCCCTGGAGCGCCTCTTTCTCAAATCCAACTAAAAACCCAACCCGCTTTGGCGAAAAAAAAACTGCCAATTATAGCGTTGAAGCGACTGTCTTCATTCATTCAGCAATGGCACACTCAAGGAGAATTTCTGATCACCACCAATGGAAGTTTCGATTTGCTACACCCCGGACACTTGCTCTACTTGCAGCAAGCGAAAGCATTAGGCGGGACTTTCTTAGTCCTGGTCAATGACGATCCTTCGATCCGAAACGCTAAAGGCAGCCAGCGCCCGATTTTTCATCAGCAAGAAAGAATGGAAGCGTTAGCGACTTTGGCCTGTGTGGATTATGTGATCCCCTTTGCAGGCGACAACCCACTTTACCTGCTCGATCAAATCAAACCGAATATCCATGTCAAAGGAGGGAGTTTCGAAGAAGCGCGCATCGCTCAGGAAAAACAACTGATTGAATCCTATGGAGGACGCTTCCAATGCTTTGATTTAATTGGTGGTTTTTCTTCAACTAACCTTTTGGAAACATTTATAGATCTTTACAAAATTTAGGAATCCGTATAATCTGACGAAGGTGTTTATTTTTTAAACATGTTCTCAAAAAAAGCCAATGTTTGAGCCAATGATTTGGTTTAGTAATACCATCATTGCGAAGCTCAATTCTTCCTGAAAACCAGAATCCACAAGGATCACGCATCATCGAAACGCCTGGCATGTTCTTTGCTGATGAAGCAACACTTGGTTTGTGCTTCGATTTCTTTTTCTAGCGGAGGCGTTTTGTCTGGCTGGAACGAAAAGGGATCAAGTGATCTTAAAATAGTTTTGAACCCATTAGAAATGAGGATCTATGAAAAAAGTTGAAGCGATCATCAAGCCTTTTAAGCTCGATGAAGTGAAAGAGGGGCTGGCAGCAATTGGGATCAAAGGGTTGACGGTTTCCGAGGTGAAAGGCTTTGGACGACAAAAAGGCCATACGGAATTGTATCGCGGTGCAGAATATGAGATTGATTTTTTACCAAAGATTAAGGTAGAAGTAGTCATTTCAGATGATAATTTTCAGGCAGTTGTTGAGACCATTCAGGAAAAAGCTAAAACAGGAAAAATTGGAGATGGAAAAATTTTTGTCTATGATATGGACAAAGTTATTCGAATTCGTACCGGAGAAATGGGCGATAGCGCAATCTGATCTACAAGAAAGGAGGCGGGATGGCTGAAGATCGTCTCTCCACAGAAAATATATCCGCTCTGCAAACCTTGGCGGATATCAGCCATATCATCACTGCTTCTCATGATGCCGTCGAGACGCTGTTTCATACCGCCGAGATGATTGCTGAGCGGTTCCATGTCGATGCGTGTTCGATTTATGTCTATGACCAAGATGAGGAAAAATTAGTCCTCCGAGCAACCTATGGACTCAATCGCGAGTCGGTCGGTGATGTCAAAATGAAGCCTTCCGAAGGATTAGTTGGACTGGTCTTAGAAACCTCAGACCCGATCCAAGTGGCTGAGATGCGAGAGCATCCTCGCTTCAAACCTTTCCCCCAAACCGATGAAGATTTGTTCTGTTCTTTTCTGGGCGTTCCTTTGATCCAGCACCGCAAAGCCTTTGGGGTGATTGGCATGCACACAAAAGAAAGCCGAAATTTCACTCAGGAAGAAGAACATACCCTCATCACGATCGCTTCCCAAATCTCTGGAATGATTTCCAAGGCGCTGTTGATAGAGCGTTTGGAAGGCTCGGCCTCGAACACAACACCGCCTTCAAAAATCGCAAGAATTTCAGGGACTCCGGTTGCTGCGGGAGTGGCACTGGGAAAAGCGGTTTTGCTGCAAGAGAAAATCCTAGAAGAACCCGAAAAAAGCACTCACGAGACGCCGGATCAAGCCTTAGAAACATTCGAGCAGGTTTTGGAAAAAACCACCACGGAAACGTTGGCTTTGATTGAAAAAGTTTCTGATTATCTGGGCGCCGATGAAGCCGCCATTTTTCATGCGCATTTGATGTTTTTGGAAGATCACGGATTTCAGAGCAAAATCAAAAAGTTTATCCGAGAGGGCGCCTCCGTTGCTTGGTCTATTTTTCAAGTCATTAAGGAATACCTCCGTGCCTTTGAGGCGATTGATGATCCCTATTTGAGAGAACGGGGAACCGATTTAAAAGATATGGGGTTTCGGCTCTTGCGTCAGATGGGATATGGGCATGTCTCTCTTGCCGATCAGGAAGGCATTTTAGTGACCAAGCAACTGCTCCCTGCCGATGTGGCACAATTCGATTCTGAGAAAATCAAAGGCATCATCACTTCTGCCGGTGGTGCGGCTTCTCATGCCGCCATCCTGGCCAGATCGCGTTTCATTCCGGCAATCTGTATTTCTGAGGAATTCATTGAGACCATCCGAGAAGGAGACACCGTTGCTGTGGATGGAAAGCACGGCTACATGGTGGTCAACCCTGGTGATGAAATCCTGTCCCTTTTTCAACAGCTCCTCTTGCAACAGCAAGAATATCTGACCCATCTCGATGAATATCGGGATAAAAAATGTCAAACAATTGATGGCCACCGCATCCGCGTACTCGCGAATATTGGTTTGGTCAGTGAGACTCATGGGATCCATGATTACGGAGCTGAGGGCATTGGATTATACCGCTCTGAAATATTTTTTCTATCTTTGGACCACTACCCTTCCATTGAGGAACAAGTCGAGGTTTATACTAAAATTGTGGACAGTGTCGAAGCACACAAAATGGTGGTCTTTCGAACTTTGGATATTGGGGCAGATAAATCAGCCCCCTATATGAGCTTGCTCCAGGAAGAAAACCCTTTTATGGGAAACCGAGCCATCCGCCAGCAGATGGAAAATCCCGAACTCCTCAAGAAACAAGTCAAAGCGATTTTAATTGCGGCATCTCGTCGAAAAAGTGACCGGGATGGGCAGAAAAACGTGTCTTTGATCTTTCCCATGATCAGCCATCTAAATGAAATCCGATTTTGTAATAATGTCTTTCGAGAATGCCGGGAGGAACTGCGTAAAGAAGGCATCGAAGTGCCTGATATCGCCATCGGGATGATGTTTGAAGTCCCAGCCGCCGTGGTCATGTGCGAAGCATTCATTTCCGAAATCGATTTTCTGTCGATTGGAAGCAACGACCTGACTCAGTATATCCTGGCAGTCGATCGAAACAACCCGCATGTTGCGCATCTTTATGATCCGCTCCATCCTTCCGTACTCACGATGATCAAATCTTTGATTGAGTGCGCTAACAGACACAACAAACCGATTGAATTATGTGGAGAAATGGCATCTGATCCAGACGGCTGCATCATTTTAATCGGAATGGGGTTACGTTATTTAAGCATGGCCGTTTCTTTGATCCCGATTGTCAAAGAAAGGCTTTCTTACATTTCCTTAGCAGAAGCAGAAGAGTTAGCAGACAAAGCCCTACAAGCATCCTCAGCCGAAGAAGTCAGAAATCTCGTCTCAACGTTTTTTAAATTCTTTTCCTCAAAAACAACGGCATGACGCCTCCTCCTCTCATTCATTTCCTTTATGGCAATCAGCAGCTGAGGATTGATGAAACCGCCAATACACTGACTCAAAAAATCCTGAAAGACCGTGATCCAGAATTGACTCTCCAACGGTTTGATGTCGTAGAATTGCTCAAAGAAGGCGGGCCAGAACCTCTTGAGGGGAAAGTCGATCATTTTCGTTTGAGTTGCGACACACCCCCTTTTCTTTCGGACCTTAAAATTATTCGCTTGGATCATCTTGAAAAACTGAAGCAACCCAAAGGCAAGAAGAGGGGAGCTGACGCTTTTAATCCGGGAACTCCTCCCAGCAGTCGCTTGTATCATTTACTTTTGAATTATCTCACCCACCCTCCGGATTATTGTTCCTTTATTTTAACCGCGATTGCCACACGAGATCAGGACATCAGCACGCCTTTACTGAAAGCGATCAAGATTCAGGGAAGGGTTCAAAAATTTGTGGCCTATGATGATGATAAACCGCTTGCTTGGATCATTGAACGCGGGAAGCAAAAGCACATTCAAATCACGCCGAGCGTGGCACAGTTGTTGTTGGATTTGGTCGGAAATGATCTCACCATTCTAGATCAGGAATTAGAAAAACTTTCACTGCTGGAACCAGAGCGGCGTGCTTTAAGAGAAGAAGAATTGCTGGAGCATGTGCGGGGAGCGAAGTATTTTTCGATTTTTCGGATCACGCAAGCGCTTTCTCAAAAAGATTTGGTGGCGGCCTTAGAAACCCTCGATCAAATCATGTTGGAGTCTGCTTCAGGGCATATCGGGCTGTTTGTTTTGGTTTACCAGCAATTCATCAAGCTCCTCAGTGTGCACTATCTCCAGGAGCAAAATTGCAATCCTCAGGCGATTGTTTCCAAACTCAAACTCCATCCCTTTTTGGGCAAACGTCTCATCGCGCAAGCTCAGATTTTCACCTTGTCCGAATTGGAACAAATTTTAATCAAAATGGCGGAGCTGGATCTGGAAATTAAGTTCAATGCTCGTCAAGCACAGAGCCTTTTTCAAAACTTGTTTCAAGAAATCTGTACGGGGCATTATTGCCGATAACCCACCCATCATCTGCCAAAGAAAGAACTTTATGGAAACCCTTGAAATCATTTATCTCACTATCGGAATTGTCCTGTTTTTAGGATTGATGTTTCTCTTCAAAAAGATATGAGAATGCCTGACTTTCCCCATTAAATTTGATCTTCAAAACGAACTCCCACCTGACAGAGCGATGCCTCGATTTATAGATCAATTTGAGATCAATCATCTTCAACAATAATGTTATTGAGTTCTGTCGGAATGTGTAAAACAAATTCTGTCCAAGAGCCTACTTCTGAAGTCACGGAGATATGTCCTGAGTATGATTCCACTTCGTCTCGAATCACATCGGTGCCCACGCCTCTTCCAGAAATAGTTGTGACTTCTTTCTGCGTTGAAAAACCAGGCGAAAAAATAAGTTGATAGACTTCGTTCCACAATTTGGAATCCTCCAATCGTTTTGCTTCTTTCGGAGAAATCAACTGGTGTTCCAGAGCCGTTTGCATAATCATCTGAGGGTTGATTCCTTTCCCGTCATCCTTTAAACGAAGCACCAGATTTCCCGCATTCACTTCGACAGAAAAAAGAATTTGGGACATTTGAGGCTTGCCTTGTTTCTCTCGAATTTGAGCGGTTTCTATGCCGTGGTCAATCGCATTTTTCAGGACTTGATAGAGCGCGTTCCACAAACTGTCAAAGAGCGGATGAGGCACAAAGACTTTTGGAGAATTAGGCGCAATTGAAAACATCACGGATTTTTCAAGTTCCTTGGAGAGTTGGTTCGTGGAACTGTTCAATCTTTCGAAGATAGTGTTCAAAGGGATGGCGTCAAAACGGAGGAGTTCGTGATAGAGTTGATTCAGGCCGCCAGCCAGTGATTTTTCATGGGCTGAGAGTTCTTTGCTCTGTTCATGAATGACAACCATGTGCTCTATGATCTGATAATATTCTGCCCGTGAAACGCTCAAATGTCCGATGCCCGATTCGGAAGTAGCGTTATAAACTTTGGTACTGATTCCTTCCGCCAGATTGAGCAACAAATACAATTGGCTGAAGATTTCCCGAATCGGCTGCAATCCGTGGTCGAGTTGCCATGTTTTTCGCAGTTCTTCCAGTTTTGACTCAGCATCATGACACGCTTGCCCCAAGGTTGAAAATCCGAGGAAAAATGTGGTCCCTTTGGCCGCATGCAAATGCCGAGAGAGTTGATTCAATAATTCTTGAGAATCTTCAATGTCGGCATAGTTGCTTAAATTGAGATCCCCTGTCACCTCCGGCAAATACTCTTTGAGATTGTTGATCACCTCGCGGGGAGCTTTTCTCAATTCGCCCATCAATTCGAGGATTTCAGCGGCAAGCTGTTGTTGTTGGGTTTGTCCGTGTGGCTCCAACCAAACGAGGACATATTCATAAACGGTTTCAGCTTTAATTGCTTCAAAACGAACTTCGTAATTTTGACCATCTGTCCAGGTGAGAGAAAATGAAGGGCACAATTTGACGATATCTTCTGGCATTATCAATTCGACATAGATCTCATCGGAGAGAATATCCAACCAATTTTGTAGAGCCGTGCGGTCACTCTCAGAAAGAGAGGCCAGTAACGATGTTCCCAGTTGTTGTGCATGGAATGATTCAAATTCTTTAAAAACTTCTTTATATTTGGGACCCGTTCCATAATGGCTGTAGACCACACAGCTATCCTTGCTGCTAATCACCAAGGCGGGGAAATCCCGTTTTTTATTGGTGAGTTCTTGATAATATTCATGTTTCGAGGAGTTGTTCATCGTAATTTTGTAACGCTCTGATGGAATTGCCAATATTTCTATGGTGGCAAGTTATATTCAATATCTATACAAAACTGCTCATACTCGCTAATTTAAAATGATTTTTTCATGGCAAGTCCGAATCGCTTCCTGATAAACAAACGGGTTAGTTATATGAAAAAAAATTAAATTTTCCAGAATAATGACGGGGATCCGCTTAATTAAATCATCTTTAAAAAATAGCTTGTGTTATTCATTCATTGATTTAATCTTCAATAGTTACAATACTCTATGCCTTATTATTTGAATATGAAAATAAAAACAATCGTCCCTGATTCAATTTGGGAAACAAAACGCGGTAAACTTTCCGATTATATTGAACTGACTAAATTTCGCCTGTTACTGCTGGTAATGATTACTGTCGGAATTGGTTATTATTTATCTTCACCCGTCGGTCATGTTCTCTTATTCCTCAATACTCTTTTGGGAGTCGCTTGTGTCGGTTCAGGAGCACATGCGCTCAATCAATGGTATGAGCGAGAATTTGATGCTCGTATGAAAAGGACGCGACACCGCCCGCTTCCGTCAAAGCGTCTCAGCAGTGATGAGGCTCTTGGTTTTGGGTTGCTCATTTCCTTTGCGGGCTTGGCTTATTTAGCGTTCAATGTCAATTCGCTCACAGCGTTTCTTGGCTTCTGCACCTGGGCTTCTTATCTTTTCCTCTACACCCCGCTGAAACGACGGACCATCTTCAACACTTGGGTTGGCGCAATTCCTGGCGCACTCCCGCCATTGATGGGATGGACAGCCGCACGAGGCACCCTCGATTTAGAAGCATTGCCTCTTTTTGCGATCTTGTATTTATGGCAACTCCCTCACTTTTTCGCGGTTTCATGGATGTATCGTGAAGATTACAAAAATGGGGGCTTTCAAATGCTTTCGCTCGATGACCCCACCGGTCAAAAAACCAGCTACCAAATGATCATCAATACGGTGCTATTGTTGTTTGCTAGCTTGAGTTTATTTTTTATTCAACAGGCTGGGTGGTTGTATTTGCTTTGCGCCATCGGGTTAGGGATTTTATTTTTAATCACCACGATCTTCTTTTTTAGACAAAGAACGATCATGAATGCACGGAGAGTCTTTTTTGCCTCGATCATCTATTTTCCGATCCTTTGGGCAGCAATGGTCTTGGATAGAATGGTCAGTTAAACTCTTTCAGAAATCACCTGTATTGCAGGCAGGCTCTGCCCATTCATCTAAAAGTGGTGTGCAATGCGGACTCAACTTTGTTTCCTAGTTAGATTAACTTTTATTAAAGAGTAACATTTCGAGTTTTTGGAGGAACATGGACAATAATGAAGCGGATGTTTTAGCAAAAAAAGTGTTCCAAATCACTTTTATTGCAGCTGTTCTTTTCATGCTTTCTGTCATTTTTTTTATTTTGTAAAACCAACGATTTTAAGTTAAGACCATTCCTGGCAGGCTATCTTTTACCCTAGATAGAAACAAGGGAAGACCTTAGTAATTGACAGCAAATTAAACGAGAGGAATTGGGATGATAGAGTATTTTATACCGAATGCATCTTCCTTTGGTGGTGATATTGACTACCTTTTTGAACTCATCACCTATATTGTCGGGTTTTGGTTCATTTCAGTACAAGCGGTTATTTTTTATTTTATTTTTCGTTTTCGCCGGAAAGATGGCGTCAAAGCCCAGTATATTTCCGGAGAAAAACACCATGAAGCACGATGGATTCATTGGCCTCATTATGCGGTCATTGCCTGTGATATCATCATTATCGTTGTCACCGTCAGGATCTGGATCGATGTCAAACTAGAACTCCCCCCGCCTGATGATAAAATTCGTGTAATCTCTCAACAATGGACATGGATTTTTGTCCATTCTGGCCCCGATGGCAAACTGGACACAGCCGATGATATCTCGACCGTCAATGATTTACACGTACAGGTCGATAAAACCTACCATTATGAACTTCAGTCAAAAGATGTCATCCATGATTTTTCGATCCCTGTTTTTCGCCTCAAGCAAGATGCGATTCCAGGAAGAACCATTAGTGGGTGGTTCAAACCGACAAAAACTGGAGAATGGGATATTCAATGTGCGGAAATATGCGGCATTGGTCATGGGTTGATGGCGGCTCGTATCATCGTAGAATCTGCCGAATCTTACAATCAATGGCTTGCCAGTCACAGTGTCAAAAAAACAGATGAAGCCTTAGCGTCTACGACCGTTGAAAAATTTTCAATCCCATTTACCAAACAATTGATTCGTAGTTTTGAGTAATGATCAAATCAGTAGAGTTGATGAGAATAATCCCGCGCTCGTTTGAACAACAATCTATGCAATAAGGAGATAGAACATGAGTGATACCGGAATCGAAGCAGGGCATACGGCTGCTCCTCATGAGCATCATGAGGAGATGAATTTTTGGAGTAAATATGTCTTTTCGACCGATCACAAAATGATCGGTTTTCAATATATGTTTACCGGAATGTTCATGGCCTTGGTCGGCGGTTTTATGGCTTACGTCTTTCGGATGCAGCTCGCCTTTCCTGGCGAGTCAGTGCCATTTTTTGGCAAAGTGACTTCCGTGGATTATAACATGCTCATCACCAGTCACGGCAGTATCATGGTTTTCTGGGTAGCGATGCCGGTCTTAATTGCGGCTCTCGGAAACTTTTTAATCCCTTTAATGATAGGATGCGATGACATGGTCTTTCCACGGCTGAATCGACTTTCTTATCAAATTTTTCTGTTGAGCGTGATCGTTCTTTTTATTTCCTTTATCGTTCCCGGTGGCGGTTTTGGTGGGGCCTGGACGGCTTACCCTCCGCTCTCCGCCAGTGCTGAGTACAATCATACCGATTGGGGGGCTTCTCTCTGGCTTCTCGCCGTTGCCTTGGAGTTTGCCGCTTTTCTACTCGGAGGGATCAATTTTCTGACCACGACTATGAATGCCAGGGCTGAGGGGATGAAAATGATGGATATTCCAATGGTAGTCTGGATGATCAATATAGCTGTTATTTTATTCATGGCTTCTGTCGGTCCTCTGATTGCCGGAGCCGTGATGCTCTTTTTGGATCAACGTTTTGGAACGTCCTTTTTTCTTCCTGCCGGTGGGGGTGACCCTGTCCTTTGGCAGCATCTTTTCTGGTTTTTTGGACACCCCGAAGTGTATGTGGTGTTACTGCCAGCACTGGGAATTGTTGCGGAAATAATCACAACCTTTTCCCGGAAAAAGCTGTTTGGCTACAAAACAATTTTATACACGACTTTTGCCACAGGTGTTTTGAGTTTTACTGTTTGGGCACACCATCAATTCATTTCTGGTGTTGACCCGCGGATGGGAAACATTTTTGCGGTCACCACCTTATTGATTTCGATCCCAATTGCTGAAATTATGTTTTGCTATGTGGCCACCTTGTATGGGGGTTCGATTCAATTGACCACACCGATGCTCTGGGCGCTGTCCTTTATTGTAGAATTTCTACTGGGAGGCGTGACCGGCGTTTATTTGGGAGCCAGTGCCTTAGATGTCTACATGCACGATACTTACTTTGTGCTCGCTCATTTCCATTATACGTTCTTCCCGATTGCGATTATTGGAGCCTTTGCTGCTGTCAGTTATTGGTTTCCAAAAATGTTTGGACGAATGATGAATGATACCCTTGGAAAAATTCACTTTTGGGGAACAGTCATTCCTTTCAACTTCATTTTTCTTCCGCTCTTTTTCTTGGGGTTGGCAGGTCAACATCGCCGCATTTACAATTTTAATAATTTCCCAGATCTCGCTACGGAAAATTTCCAGGATATGAGGATTCTTGCCACCACCGCTCTGGTGGTTATGCTGCTTTTTCAAGCGGTCTTTCTTTTTAATTTCTTTTATAGTTTGTTCAAAGGTAAAAAAGCCGAGAAAAACCCTTGGAAAGCCAACACTTTGGAATGGGTTGCTGATTCTCCGGCCCCTCACGGTAATTTTAAGGAATTCCCGAAAGTCTATCGCGGCCCTTACGAATTCAGCAATCCCGATGCAAAAGAAGATTACTGGCCCCAAAATGTACCGAATTGAGATTGAATTAATGATTTTTTAGAAGGAGAAATTTATGGCATTTCAGGCGCCTATGGCCACAGGAAGAAGCAATACCGGAATCCCGACAGGACGATTGGCGATTTGGTGGCTCTTAGCTTCCGAAGTTTTTATTTTTGGTGGGGTGATTGCCAGCTATCTGCTCAATCGTTTAAACAATGAGAACTGGGGAGAAATCGCCGCCAACACGAGTACTCCTGCTGGCGCATTAAATACCTTTGTTTTATTGACTTCCAGTTTGTTTATTGTTTTGGCTCATGCCGCTGCTGAACGCAAAGATACTGTCAGATCTGTCAAATTCATCTATTACACGATTGGCTGTGGCGGAGTTTTTTTGATTGTGAAGGCATACGAATACACGACTAAAATCTTACATGGTTTTGTCCTGGATACCAATGTTTTCTGGAGTTTTTACTACACCGCAACAGCCCTCCATGCTTGTCATGTGATTGCTGGAATGTTCATCATGTGGATGATCTCTCGCGATGTGAAAAATTCAAAAAACCTGCAACGAGTGGAACTCATCGGAATTTACTGGCACTTTGTTGACCTTGTTTGGATTTTTCTTTTTCCTTTACTCTATATCGCAAAATAAATAACCCCTCGTCAGGAGCAAATAATGTCACAGGATGCCGCACATGGAAATCACGATGCAAGGTATGTAAAAATCTGGGGAATCTTGGTTGCTTTACTGGTAGTTAGTGTGGTGGGCCCGATGCTCGAAATTCAAGCAGTGACCTTGATCACCGCATTTGGGATTGCGATTGTCAAATCCTTGATGGTCTGTGCCTATTTTATGCACTTGAATATTGAAAAACGCTTTATTTGGTACCTCCTGATTATCTCGGTTGCCTTCATTGGTATTTTTTATTTTGGCGTTGCCGCAGACATCATGAATCCCGATGGGGCTTTATGGAAAGATTGTATCATGGATCAATCCTGTGTTCTTACAGGTGATGCGGCAAAAGATTCTGTCAACTATGGAATAATAAGGTAGCCTGATGCTTATTGGTGCTAATGTCGATCCGACTCAACATCAGAAACGTAAAAAACCCCCCATTGCCAATGGGGTCCTTGGGATCATTATATTTGTGGTCACTGAAGTCATGTTTTTTGCCGCACTGATTAGTGCCTATCTAGTGCTTCGTTCCGGTGCTCTCGAATGGCCACCCTGGGGACAACCGCGTTTACCTGTTCTGGCCACAGCATTCAATACATTGGTGCTCCTGTTCAGTGGCTGGGTACTGTTCAAAGCTCATAAAATTTTCTCCAAACCCGATGGAACGCCGACAGCAAGAAAGTTGCTGGGCATCTCTATTTTGCTTGGCCTTTTTTTTATCTTATTTCAAGGGTATGAGTGGATTGAATTGATCCAATTTGGCCTCACCATGACCTCCAGCACCTATGGCAGCTTGTTTTATCTCATCATCGGGACTCATGCCCTGCATGTTGCGGTCGCCCTGATTGTTTTGTCCCATACTTATTTGAAGTTGGCTCCTTCCAAAGTATCTCAATTGGCGACAACTGAGTTTGCTGTTTCACAGATCTTCTGGTATTTTGTTGTTGGGGTTTGGCCTATCTTATATTTTCTAGTCTATTTAATTTAAAAAATATGAAACCATTGCTCATTTTTTTCACATTTTTAGGACTCTTTCCTGCTTATATTTTTGCTTGCTCTGTTTGTTTTGTCGGTAAAGAAGGGACCATGATAGCTTATTATGGCACGGCTATTGTGCTCAGTTTGCTTCCAATCACGATGGTCGGAGGTTTAGCCTTTTGGGTCTTTCGTCGCTATCAGCAAAACAGTGATCCCGCCGAAGATAACCTTCCAAAAAAGGGACCGATGCACCCTCATCACAATCCCTCTTGCTAAAAAGAATCCTTATTATTTCAAAATAATTTTTCTGATGTTTAAACAAATCGCCCTGTTTTCTACAATCTTGACATGGCCTTTGCTTTCTTTGGGGGCATTTGTGCGCTTGAAAGGCGCTGGCTTGGCCTGCCCGGATTGGCCCCTCTGTTACGGAAAAATCATTCCTCCGCCAGGATTTGAAATTGCGCTCGAAGTGGGGCATCGTTTTGTTGCTTCATTGTTGGGAATCTGTCTCATTGCGCTTGTCGTTTTATCATATTTAAAACCTCACTATAAACATTACCGCACTCTTTCATGGGCCAGCCTGATTCTGGTATGCATTCAAGGGATACTCGGAGGGCTGACAGTCCTGATGAAACTTTCTCCTCCCACTGTTGTTTTGCATTTGGTTGGCGGCAATCTTTTGTTTGGGTTGTTGGTTTACCTGACATACAATGTCTATCAGAACGAACGTTTCCCCCGTTCAATCACCACTGCCAATCGTTGGCCACTGTCTCGTTTCAGTAAAATTCAGGGGGGGATGCTTTTGCTTTTTTTTATAATTATTATTTCAGGAGGAGCCAATAGCAGTACTTACTCCGGAACTGCCTGCACCGCTTTTCCAGGATGTCACCCAGGCAGTACATTCTCATTTCATTCAGGTGAAATGAGCGGAGACGTCGGTTCTTTTTTCCCTCAATTTCGAAATGAATGGATTCACATGTTGCATCGCCTCATTGCTATTGTGGGAGCTGTTGGATTGTTTGTCTTATCCTGGAAGATTTTATACAAACACCCTGAACATCAATTTCACCTGGTTGGGATTGGAGTTTGGATCCTACTTTTGCTTGAAATTTTAATTGGTATGACTAATGCCATTTACCATGTTCCCGTTCCGATTTCCGCATCCCACACAGCGATTGCGGCAACAATGGTCGGACTTCTGAGTTACTCCTTCGCTAAATCAATCCATGAGCCTCACTGATTTACCCGCTCTCAACGCATCCCTCAATGGTATTACGTTTTGCTTCCTGATTTTGGGTTTCCGAGCCATTAAATCCAAACAAGAGTTATGGCACAAACGTTGGATGTTATCCGCTTTTGGAGTCTCTGTTTTGTTTTTGATCAGTTACTCTATTTATCATTTCAATGTCGGCTCTGTCCCATTTCAGGGAACCGGGGTCATCCGGATCATTTATTTTTTAATTTTAATTCCTCATATTTTTTTAGCAGTTCTGCAAATTCCTCTGATTCTGATGACCATTTACAAAGCACTTACAGATCAGCGAATGGCGCATCGGAAACTTGCCAAATGGGCGTATCCCATCTGGTTATATGTCTCTATCTCTGGAGTCATCATTTACCTGATGCTTTACCACATGATTGCCATTTGAATGCTTCTGAGACCATCCCTTGTTTTCTTTCCTAAAAATTGTTATTCCTCTTTGTAATAACTTGACAAAAAAGAGGAAAACCATTATTTTGCCGGATTAATTTGGGGTGTAGCCAAGTGGTAAGGCAGCGGGTTTTGATCCCGTCATCCGCAGGTTCGATCCCTGCCACCCCAGCCAATTCTTTGTTAAGATGCCTATCCTCTTCATCATGCCTTATTTGGCAATTGGACTCAAGCGGTTGCTCCTAAATTTAGAATTGCATTTTTGATGAAGTTGCCCTAAATTACTTCAACAATTTGAAATAATCCTCTTCCCTATTTGGAGTTGTCAGATGACCTACACCGTAGTTGATAATTGTGTTGATTGTAAATTCACAGATTGTGTTGAAGTGTGTCCAGTAGAAGCTTTTCATGAAGGGCCAACGATGTTGTACATCAATCCAGAAACCTGCATTGATTGTAATGCCTGTGTGGAAGAATGCCCGGTAGAAGCGATTTATGCTGATGTAGATGTACCTGAAAAATGGGAAGAATGGACTGAAATCAATGCCCAAAAATGTGAAGAATATCCAGTGATTACGGAAAACAAAGACCGATTGCCAACCGCAGACAAACGTAGAGCCGAGTTAGGCTTTTGAGCCATCGGTTTGAATTGGATTAGATCTCTTTCTTGAATTTTAGAGGTTCCGTAAATTGAGAATATGAAGAGGGAGTATGGACTTATGGGTACGGATTCAAGATATTACTGAAAACAAATTATTACGGTATGAGGGAACTCTTCCATTGCCGTTATTGGAAGAGCTTTTAACGCTGGTGGGTGAACAATCTAACGATGCCCATTACAATGTTGATTTGTCCCGAAGTGGGCGATTTCTTCTTTTAAAAGGAGCCGTGGAAGGGGTTTTGATCTTTGCTTGTGATCGTTGTTTGGCATCGTTTGAATATCCACAGCAAGAACAATTTCGGGTCACTTTGTTGCCTGCCGAATCTCAGGAAGATTTTTCTGGAGATCAGGATTTATCAAATGATGAATTAGAGGTCGGGATTTATCAAGGGGAGTGGTTAGATTTGCAGAAAATCATGGAAGAACAAATTGTCTTGGGAATCCCCATGAAGAAAATTTGTTCTGACGACTGCCAAGGGATTTGCTCTCAGTGTGGCAATAATCTCAATTTACAAACATGTACTTGCCCCTCTCCTGATAATTCGGATCACCCTTTCGCGAGTTTGAGTCAATAATCGTTTTTTTGCATTTTTCAAAATCACGCAGAAAGGCTTCCCATTTTATTCATCCTTTCTTTTATAATTTTAAAATTTTTGGAGTAAATCATGGCTGTTCCTAAGCGTAGAACCTCTCGATGGAAACGAGATTCACGACGCGCTCATATCAAATTGAAGACTCCTGGTCTCAGTGTCTGCACGAATTGTCGCGTCTTAATTCTGCCCCATCGAGTTTGCCTACATTGTGGTTATTATAAAGGGGTTGCTGTTATCGAGACAACCGATTATTAAACACATAAAATCTTTCCTAAATTATTCTACTGGTTGGTTTTCATCCCACGATGGAATAGATTCATCCTTTTTTTGTCATGCTAGCGGAGAATTATTTGGGCTAAAAGAAGGAGGACAATCATGATTGCAGTCGATGCCATGGGAGGAGATTATCCTGTCACCGTTCCGGTTGAAGGAGCGGTACAGGCTGTCAACGATTATGGTATTGAGGTGATCCTGGTTGGCAAGCAAACCGAAATTGAAGCAGAACTGGAAAAATATCACTACGATCCTCAAAAACTCCTCATTAAAGATTGTTCAGAAGTCGTAGAAATGGATGAATCTCCCGCGTTGGCACTTCGCCAGAAAAAAGATTCGTCCATCCGAGTTGCCTTAGATCTCCATAAAGACAAAAAAGCCGATGCGGTTGTTTCAGTCGGGCATACCGGGGCCGCCATGGCGACTGCTAAATTTGTTCTAAAAGCCATCAACCACATTGACCGTCCAGCGCTTGCGACAGTCATGCCTTCCTTAAAAAAACCTTTTGTGATCCTTGATCTTGGTGCGAATACCGATTGTAAATCCGAATATCTCCTCCAGTTTGCCTTAATGGGCGATGCCTACACGCGGCTTTTGTTTGATACAAAATCCCCGCGAATTTCTCTCTTAAACAATGGCGAAGAAGAGGGGAAAGGCAACACCATCGTCAAGGAAGCTTACGATCTCCTCAAAGAAAGCACCTTGAATTTTGTCGGAAATATTGAGGGAAAAGCGATGTTTCAGGGAAAAATTGATGTCATTGTCTGTGATGGATTTGTTGGTAATATCGCCCTGAAAGTGGCAGAAGGGACTTCTGATTTTATCCAGGCCATTCTCAGAGAAGAAATTTCTAAATCGTGGCTAGCAAAATCGAGCTTTTTGGGATTGAGAAAGACGTTTCAGGCCTTGAAAAATCGTACAGATTACAAACAATGGGGAGGCGCTCCTTTATTAGGGGTTCGTGGCGTTGTCATCATTGGCCATGGGAATTCTAATGCGAAGACCATCAAAGGAGCGATCAAACACGCTCAAGAATGTGTCAATTTAGGGTTAAGTGAGATGATTTCCAAAGAAGTGAATGAGAATTTGAGTTTACTCGAAGAAGCTGAGAAAAAAGCCGCCACCGTCTAATTATTTTCAGAATTGAGAATAAAACCCCTCTCCGTCAAAATACTATCCATCGAAATATCATCAGGCGATTGAGGGAGCAGAGGGACCATCTGGAATTGAAAAGTAAGTCCCAAAAAAAAACCATCGATTTGACTCAAAAAACGGTCATAATATCCTTTCCCGTAGCCTAACCGTCCTCCTGTTTTATCAAAAGCCAATCCTGGTACAATGACTAAATCAATGGTTTTCAAATCAAGCGATTGGCGTGTTTCGGGACGGGGTTCTCGCAGGTCAAATTTTTCTGTTTGAAGCTGATCGAATTCTGACAGGATCGAATGCCCCAATATTTTAGATTGGGGCACTAAATAAGGAACAACGACGGTTTTTTCCATTTTCCAGCAAACATCAATAATCGCAGTTGTTTCTACTTCGTGAGGTTGATTGATAAAAATGTGAACGACTTGAGCATTTTGGAAGCAAGGCCATTTCAGCAAATGAAACTGAATTTGCTGAGAGGCTTTCTCCCTTTCATGAGCTGAAAATTGACGGCGAGTTGTCAGAATGTCACGCCGAATAGAAGCTTTATCCAGCAAAGCATGTGAAGCCATTTTTAATACTCAAATTCAGAAAAATTTCAATCAATAACGATAGTGATCCGATTTATAAGGACCTTCCGCAGGAACCCCTAGATATTGCCCCTGTTCTGGTGTCAGTACCTCAAGCTGAACCCCGAGCTTGGCCAAATGCAATCGAGCGACTTTTTCATCTAATTTTTTTGGCAGAACATACACCTTATTTTCGTATTTTTCATGATTACTCCAAAGCTCAATTTGCGCCATCACTTGATTGGTAAAACTAGCCGACATGACAAAACTCGGATGTCCCGTCGCACACCCTAAATTGACCAACCTTCCTTCTGCCAACAGAGTCATCCGTTTTCCATCAGGCCAGATATATTGATCAACTTGGGGTTTGACATTTTCTTTTTTAATCAAGTTCGAATCAGTCTCTAAAGAGCTGACTTCAATTTCGGTGTCAAAATGGCCAATATTACAAACAATCGCCTGATTTTTCATCACATCCATATGCTTACGTCGAATCACATGATCACAACCAGTGGCTGTCACAAAGATATCGGCGATAGGAGCCGCATCTTCCATGCGTACCACTTGAAATCCTTCCATAGAAGCCTGGAGGGCACAAATCGGGTCAATTTCCGTAATCAGCACTCGTGCGCCTGAACCTCTCAGCGCCTGTGCGCAACCTTTCCCCACATCACCATAACCGGCAACCACTGCAATTTTTCCAGAAATCATCACATCTGTGGCGCGTCGAAGGCCATCAATCATGGATTCACGACAACCATAAAGGTTATCAAATTTACTTTTAGTCACAGAATCATTCACGTTAAAAGCGGGCAGTTTCAATTCTCCGGCCTCAGCCATTTGATAGAGCCGATGAACTCCCGTCGTTGTTTCTTCAGAAAGCCCGCGAATCTCATCGAGTAATTGTGGAAATTTTTGATGAACCATTCCCGTCAGATCTCCGCCATCATCCAAGAGCATATTAGGGCCTTTGCCTCCCCATTGTAACGTCTGCTCAAGACACCACGAGTATTCTTCGTCTGTTTCTCCTTTCCAAGCAAAGACAGGAATTCCCTTTTCCGCAATGGCAGCAGCAGCATGATCTTGTGTGGAAAATATATTGCAGGAAGACCAACGAATTTCCGCTCCTAACTCGACCAAGGTCTCAATCAAAACCGCAGTTTGAATGGTCATGTGTAATGAACCTGTGATTCGAGCACCTGCCAGCGGTTTGTGGTTCTCATATTCTTTACGAAGCTCCATCAATCCTGGCATTTCATTTTCTGCAATTGCGATTTCTTTTCTCCCCCAATCTGCCAGTGAAAGATCAGCCACTTTATAGTCATTCATAATTTATCCTTTTCATTGAATGTTCTTGATTATTGTTCTTTCATCAATGTTTAGTGATCTATCCCATTACGATCACTCATCGAATTTTTACCTTTTTTCGGAAAAAGCCTGGCATACAATCCTTTTCGTATTTCAACCAAACAACCTTCCGCCCTTGCATCAATCTCTCAAAAAGGAAAAATCAATGAACTCAATTGCATCAGATTTTTTGATAAAATTCAAGTTTAAATCACTAGATACGCATATATTGATATAAAATATGATTTCATTTTTTTTTGAAAAACTTGAGTAATTTCAATGGACAATATAGAAACTGGGGAAACAGCTACATTTTCGTCATGGAGGTCGAAAAATGATGTTGAGAAAATCACATCTTTTGGTGCTGGCCATTTTAATTTTTTTAGCCACATTCAGTTTTTCTTTCCTGTTATTTGAACGCTCGTCAATAGAACCAGGAATTCCCACCAAAATCTTAGCACAGATCAATCTCTTATCTCAGACTATCAACGATATCCTGGAAAAGAAAGATCCTGAAAAAAACATGGCGATTCAAGAGTTGATTGATGGTGGACAGTATGGAGCCTTCCACCTCCTTTATCGTGATTGGACAATCAAATCTTTTAAATCCAGTGACACCAGACCAAAATCGAGCAATTCTTTTTTTGAACAGATAGACGATTCTAATTTTTCTTTGGCAATCCCTGTCGGCAAAAATCAGGTCAAAGGGGTGATTGTCGTGACCCGCAAGATGCCACCTCCCGAATCGTTTTCTAGCCACATCCCTCTTCAAATCCTGTTCAGCCTCGCCCTGACTTTTTTTCTACTTGGACTGATTATACGGATCAATGCGCGGGTTTTAATCACACCAATTGATCGATTATGTCAGCAATTCACCAAGTATCGTCGTGAACAAGAAACCGCTGAAATCAATCTCCCAAAACCGCGGCTCAAACCGCGCCGGATAGAAAGGCGCGTCGAGATTCTAGAAGATCTTTGGAGTCGATTTCAATCAATTCAAGACCAATTAGAGGACAATATTGAGGCTTTGAAAAAATCGGAAGCAGAAAAAGAACGAACCATTCATGAACTGGAACGAGCGAAAAAACAAGAAAGGCGTTTGGTGGAACTGGGGCATGCCTTAGCCGAGTTTGGTCATGATATCGGAAACGCTAATGGGGCGATCATCTCTTTTGTTTCGCTGCTCCTAAAAACGTTAGAACAAGAATCCGTCAGTTCGATGGACTTAGCGCGCTGTTTGATGTTTATCCGGCGGATCAAAGTCGCTTCGACAACCGTCAGTGGGCTGACCAATGATATTTTAGAATTTGCAAAAGGAAAAACCGAACTGCGAATCGGGCAACACAGACTTTCTGAATGTGTCTCTCAGCTCGAAGTCAATTTGGGGTTTATTTCAGACCTACCCATTGAATATGATTTTCCGCAAGAAAAGGAATTGTGCTTGAAGGTCGATAATACAAAACTCATCCGAGTCATTGTAAATTTAGTCAAAAATGCTTGGGAAAAATTGGAAGAAAAGGAAGGTCGTATCCATATCGGGTTCTTTCTCGATAAAAAATCGGGGATCACGGTCACTGTCACAGATAATGGCTATCCTATTCCGAACACCATCCTATCGAATCTTTTTCAACCCTTTCAAACCGAAGGGAAAGCGGAAGGCACTGGCCTTGGTTTGGCGATTTGTAAAAAGATTATTGAAGCGCATGGAGGGAGAATTATTGCTGAAAATTTACCGAACAAGACAGGAGTACGATTTTCCTTTTATTTACCCAATTGCGTGATATCGCCTCTCGCTCAAACCATAGCGACTTCGCCTCCTTTGGAGATCAATCCTCTTGCCAGCGAATAAAATTCAGAAGAGGATTGATGCCAAACTGAAGCAATTCATGCCTAGCAAATTCTTAGCTTAAAATAAACCTTCAATTTCACCTTTATCATTAACCATGATTCGGTTGGCCGCCGGCACTCTCGGAAGCCCAGGCATCGTCATAATGTCACCGCAAATGACAACTATGAAGCCTGCTCCCGCAGAAAGTCGGACCTCACGTACGGGCAAAGTAAAACCAGTCGGAGCGCCTTTTTGATTGGGATCTGTCGAGAAACTGTACTGAGTTTTAGCAATACAAACCGGAAGATTCCCAAAGCCCCCATCTTGGAGATTTTTGATCTGATTGATCGTTTTTTGATCAGCAGAAATCCCATCAGCACGATAGATCTTGGTTGCAACCGTTTCGATCTTTTCCCAGATTGGCATTTCATTCGGGTAAGGCAAAGTGAATTGACTGGTGCCACTATCTGCCACAGCAGCGACCTCTTTTGCCAATTCGACTGTTCCGGCACCACCATCTGACCAGTGTGTTGCATCGATAGCTTTGACGTCATAATTAGCTGCAAAATTTCTAATAGCCGCCATCTCAGCATCAGTATCTGCGCTGAAGCGGTTGATCGCAATCACGACTGGCACACCGAAAGACTGAACATTTTCGAGATGCCTCGCCAAGTTGACACAACCGTCTTTCACTGCCTGAACATTCTCTTTCCCCAAGTCATCCTTGCTGACACTACCGTGCATTTTCAAGGCGCGTACAGTCGCGACAATGACAGCGGCATCCGGTTCAAGACCCGCACTTCGACATTTAATGTCAAAAAACTTTTCAGCACCAAGATCAGCACCAAAGCCAGCCTCAGTCACCACATAATCTGCTAATTTCAATGCGGTTTTAGTCGCAATCACAGAATTACAACCATGAGCAATATTGGCAAACGGGCCGCCATGAATAAACGCAGGATTGTGTTCTAATGTTTGCACCAAGTTTGGTGAAAGCGCATCTTTCAGTAAGACGGTCATCGGTCCCGGCGCCATAATCGCTTCGGCTGTAATCGGTGCCCGCTCACGGGTATAGCCGATCACGATTTTGCTCAAGCGATTTTGGAGATCCTCAAGATCATTCGAGAGACAAAAAATCGCCATCACTTCGGAAGCAACGGTGATGTCAAAACCATCTTCCCGCGGAAAGCCATTGGGCACTCCTCCCAATGAAACAATGATTTGCCGCAGAGCACGATCATTCATATCCAAGACCCGACGCCAAGCAATCCTTCTCGGATCAATACTAGCCGCATTGCCCCAATGGATATGATTGTCCAGCAAGGCCGATAATAAATTATGCGCAACCCCAATGGCATGCAGATCACCAGTGAAATGCAAGTTGATGTCTTCCATTGGAATCACTTGGGCGTAGCCACCACCAGCCGCGCCTCCTTTCATCCCAAAGCAAGGGCCCAGTGAAGGCTCACGCAGACAAACAATCGTTTTTTTACCAATCCGATTGAGTCCATCCGTCAAACCGACAGACGTGGTTGTTTTCCCTTCACCAGCAGGCGTTGGAGTAATCGCTGTCACCAGGATCAATTTGCCATCCGGGCGATCTTTGAGCGTCTTAATATAATCAAGACTTACTTTCGCTTTGGTATGTCCAAAAGGTATGAGGGCTTCGTTAGGAATATTCAACCCTGCCGCAATTTCACCGATTGGTTTGATAAGTGCCTTTTGCGCAATTTCGATATCACTCATGAGTTTTTTTAGATAGGGTTTTTCATTGTATGTCCTTTGATAAGATCATCACAGGACGCATTCAAAGTATCCTTAAACATTTCTTTAAAATCGACAATCAACCAAGTTTAACCCCGATTGTGATTCCATGATTGGAAACAAACTCTGTTGCCGGTATTTTTCCTTCTCCTTCCAATTTGACTCGTGAGACAGAAATGCTTCCCTGCGAAGTAGCCACACTGAAAGAAGAATCATCCAGAGCGATAATTTCCCCTGGTTCGCCTAAATCTGCTGTTCCTAATTGGCAATTATATATTTGCAACTGCTTTCCCGCAAGCAACGTCCAGGCACCGGGTTGCGGATTGGCTCCTCTGATAAGATTGTAAACTTCATTCACTGGTTTCGACCAATCAATTTTTACATCGTCTTTGCGGCACCATCCTTCATAAGTACCCGCATTCGGATCTTGGATTTGCTTTGGCGCATTGCCATTACGTACGAGTTCAATCGCTTCCATCATCGCCTCAACTCCCAGCGGATATAGCGAATCAAAATAGAGCGAACCCAGCGTATCATCCGCCCCGATTGCTATTTCTTTCTGAAGCAAAATGGGACCCGTATCCAAACCTTTGTCAGGCCAAAAGACACTCAATCCGGTTTTGGTGGCTCCAAAAATAATAGGCCAATTGATTGAACTGGGCCCCTTGTGCCTTGGCAATAAAGAAGGATGGTATTGAATAGAACCAAACCGCGGAGTATTCAACGCCTCCTCAGGAACGTACAAAGTCACATAAGCCATCACACATAAATCGGCATCGAGGCTCTTCATTTGCTCCCAAACCGAAGGAGCTTTATATGATTCTGGCTGGTGAATCTCAAGCCCTTTCTCCAAAGCAAATTCTTTCAAAGGATCGATTCTTGAACCTTTGTCTGGGGCGCAATAAACCGCCACGACTTGATCGAGACCCTTCTCCAAGATCGCTTCCAATACCGATTTGCCAAATGCCTGTTGCCCGTGAACTATCAATTTCATCACAATCCTCAACTATAATTACACTGCACCAACTTCTTTTGCTGATGCAATTTGATCCTCATTAAAACCAACAACGCTTCTCAAAATTTCATCGGTATGCTCGCCCAACAAAGGAGATCTTTTCACTTCAGATGGTGAATCTGAAAGTTTGACAGGATTCCCGACAGTCAAATACTTGCCACGCTTCGGATGATCCACTTCAACCACGGTGCCGGTTTCCCGCAATGCCGGTTCTTCTGCTATTTCTTTCATTGACAAAATCGGGCCACAAGGCACATTCACCGGATTTAACTTTTCCATCACCTCAAATTTTGTCTGGGTTTTGGTCCAATTTTCAATTTCCTCAAACAGTTCCTCAAGTTTTGGCAATCTGGCTTCTGGCGTGTTCCACTTCGGATCGTCAAGCCATTCCTCTTTGCCAATCGCTTTCGCCAAACCCGCGAATGCCGCAGCTTGAGTAATCACATAAATATAGGCATTGGGATCTGTTTCCCATCCCTTACATTTGACGATCCAGCCTGGTTGCCCCCCTCCAGAGGCATTCCCTCCCCGTGGCACAGCTTCGCCAAATTCACCCTGCGGATATTGAGGGTATTCAGTCAACGGACCCTGTTTTAGCCGTTGTTGATCACGGAGTTTAACACGACAAAGATTCAACACCCCATCCTGCATGGCGCATTCAACCCGCTGCCCTCGCCCGGATTTTTCACGATGATAGAGTGCCGTCACAATACCTAGGGCAAGGTTCAGCCCTGTTCCTGAATCCCCAATTTGTGCCCCTGTGACTGTAGGCGGGCCATCATCAAATCCCGTCGTGCTCGCGGCCCCACCGGCACACTGAGCAACATTTTCATAGACTTTGAGATCTTCATAGGGTCCTGCCCCAAAACCTTTAACGGAGGCATAAATAATCCGTGGATTGATTTCCTGGATCCGTTCCCAGGAAAACCCCATTCTATCCAGTGCTCCTGGCGCAAAATTTTCAGCAATAACATCACATTCCTCAAGCAGACGAGTGAATATTTCCTTCCCAGTTTCATGCTTAGTGTTCAGGGTAATACTGCGTTTGTTATGATTTAGCATGGTGAAATACAAGCTATCCACATCTGGAATATCCCTCAGCTGACCGCGAGTCGCATCACCGACACCAGGCCGTTCCACTTTGATCACATCAGCGCCAAACCATGCCAATAATTGAGTACAGGTTGGCCCCGATTGAACATGGGTCATATCCAAGATCCGCACCCCTTCAAGTGCCTTCATAATCGTTCTCCGAAAAAACTGTTTAATCTGATAATTGAAATATTCAACCGAGCTTCAGATGAGTTTAAGGAATGAAGCCCTTGGTCGTAAAATGAGTTTTCTGCTGATTGTGGCTACTTGTACATCGTTTGAGCTTTTGTCCCTGGCGCATACTCACGCGGATCAACCCAAATGTTGACAACGGCGGACTTGCCCGTCTTTTGAATGGCCTCTCGTGCTCTTTGTAAAGCGGGTTGAATCTGAGCCGAGTCACGGACTTCTTCACCGTAGCCACCTAACATTTCAGCAAACTTACCGAAAGGAACATCCCCCAACAAGTTGCCAACGCCTCCTCGTTGTTCTCCATATTTGCTGATCTGGCCATAACGAATCTGATTCATCGCTGAATTATTGCCGACCACCGCAAGATAGGGAACATTGAAACGATTTGCAGTTTCCATATCGAATGCGGTCATCGCAAAGGCACCATCACCATAATAACAAAGCACCTCCTTTTCTGGGTGTGCGAGTTTCGATGCGATTGAAAAACCTGTTCCAACCCCAAGAGACCCCAAAGCTCCGGGATCCATCCAATGGCCAGGTGCCCATGGTTGCACGGCTTGAGCTGAGATAGTAACCACATCCCCGCCATCGCCGATATAAATCGTATCCTTTGTTAAAAACTGGTTGATTTCCCAAGCAACTCGATAAGGATGAATCGGATTTTTGTCTGCTAAAAATAGAGGCATCAATTTTTCAGTTTTTTGAACTTCAAGCTCTCTCAAGTCTTTAAGCCAGGCTTCTCTCTTTTGTGCGCCATTATCATTGCTCCCTGTGGCGGCATCCAAAACAGCACCGAGAATGGCACCCGGGTGACCAACCAAGCCAAGGGAGATATCACGATTCTTTCCTACCGTGCGATAATCCATATCAATTTGAACAACGGCGGCCTCTTTACGCAAGCGTTTGCCATACCCCATTCTAAAATCAAACGGCGTTCCCACGATGACGATCACATCCGCATTTTTAAAAGCATCACTGCGAGTCCGATGAAAATGATGGGGATCTCCAGGTGGCAATAAACCCCGCCCCGAACCATTGAAGTAAGCTGGTATATTTAAAGTTCTCACTAAATTGATGGCTTCCTGATGCCCTCTTGCTGTCCATACTTGAGTCCCTAGTAAAATGGCGGGACGTTCGGCATTTACCAGCAATTCGGCAAGCTTTTCAATGTCCTTTGGATCTCCAATCGACTTCAGCGAGGAACGATATTTCCCTATTTCAGGGATTACTGCGTCTTCTATCGGAATTTCTCGATCCAATACATCCCGTGGGATTTCTAAATAACTTGGCCCAGGTGCTCCATTAAACGCCTCTCGTGCGGCCATTGTTATCATGTCAGCAATGCGTTCAGTCGAGCGCACACCAGCAGAAAATTTGGTGATCGGCGCCATTATATCGACATGCGGCAAATCCTGGAGTGATCCCATTTTATGCTGAGTTGCCGCGCCTTGACCACCAATATGAATCATCGGTGTTTCAGAACGAAAAGCCGTGGCAATCCCTGTGATGGCATTGGTGAAACCTGGCCCTGCCGTGGTTACGACACAGCCCAACTTCCCGGTTTGACGGGCATAACCATCTGCCGCATGAGCCGCGACTTGCTCATGTCGTACGTCAATGATCCGAATATCTTCATCAATACAGCCATCATAAATATCAATAATATGGCCCCCACATAACGTAAATATCGTGTCAACGCCTTCGTTTTTTAAGGCTCTGGCAACCAAATGCCCTCCAGAAATCACATCACTCTCACGACTCTTTTTAGCCAAGGTATCTGATGCGGTATTTGAATTAACTTGTTTATCTGCCGATTGACTCATTGCGTCTCCCTCAATAGTGACAATTTTTTTTCATTCCATCTCAAGCGACCGCTGATCTGGATTCAATCCAGATCGTCATTGCTCAATCAAATAAATCAAATGGTCTAGTTGTCCAACCAATAAAAGAAATCATGTTATATTTGCCTCTAAATTATTGTCAAGTTTTCAGGTTTGATTTCTTAACAGATTCTCTCTACATTGAATCAAAAATGATCCGTATTTTATGAACGATTGAGGGAGATTAGGTTGTTCAAGCCCGTTAAGAGATAAAGAGCTTGCCGTCCAAACTATGCGAAAGCATATTGAAGACATTGAAGAAAAATTGTTTGGGGATTTGAAGAAAGGAAAAACCTAAATGAGGGCTGGGAGTGACCCAATTGAGTGATAGAAGGGAATCTTGACAAGTACATTCAATTCTTGAATTTCATCTCATTGGGCCGTTATCAAGTTAGAGACTCTCAATTTATCAAACTGTCTGAAGTTAAATTCAATCCCAAAAAATCTAAAGGCCGTGAAGTCGAAAAATGTTCTTCTGCCAGCATTTGATCAATGCCTTTCAGGAATGAATCAACCGCCTGATTGACCCGCATCTCTAGATCGGGAGAAACTTCTTGTGACATGCTTGCCTGCGATGCTAATGCTTTCATAAACAATTTCCCTTCCATTTTTGTTAAAAAGTTTCCTAGACTGCCATTTGGATTGGGCATTTCCCTTTTTCAATGGAGAAGTTCTCTGCCGAATCATTGGTTGCTATAGTATAGGAAAATGATGAAAACCATTGGATGATCAAATCACCCTATTTGTTTTATCGACTGAAAGAGAAAAAACTTGAATGAAAATTTGCTCTTAACAACTGGCAAGAAAATCGAGGAGCGCATTGTTAGTTTCCTGCGGGCGTTCCTGTTGAATCCAATGCCCTCCCCCCTCAATGATGATTTTGCCTCGAAGGTCTGTATAATGGGGATCCATCAAATCCGGCAGTTTCACCCCCGGCATGAAATCCAAAACAGGGTCTTTTGAGCCGGCGATGAAGAGGGCCGGTTGTGTTATTTTTTTGCCTGAAAGATCAGACAACGCTTCCCAGTCGCGTTCCTGATTGCGATAACGATTGAGCCCTCCGCGAAAACCTGCCCGTTTAAATTCTCCAGCGTAATAAGCAATATCTTCCTCGCTCAACCATGAGGGCAGCGGGTCAGGATCAATCATCCCTTCAAGAAAGGTCGCATCAGGGCCTTTCTTCGCCAAAAAAGTTCGTGATTCGGAAGTGGAGTCGCCAGAGGCTCCATAATAAATCATGCGCAAACTGGCCGCGGGATCTGCTTCCAATTCAGCTTCGGCAATACCGGGTTTCTGAAAATAAAGTTGATAGAAAAAACGATCTTTGTAAACCTCACGAAACAGTTCTATAATGGGGCGATTGCCACGCCCCAGATAAGGGACACTCAAGCCGGCGACAGCACGAATGCAGTCTGGATAGCGAAGTGCTGTGGTCCATACGATGGGCGCCCCCCAATCATGGCCGATCAGAATGGCTTGTTCTTCTCCCAGGGCTTTGATCAAACCAACGACATCATCGGTCAGACTGATCATATCGTAAGCCTCAACCGGCTCCGGTTTATCACTTCCTCCATAGCCTCTTACATCAGGGATCGCAACCCGGTATCCTGCCGCAACAAGAGGGTCAATTTGGTGTCTCCACGAGTACCAGGATTCAGGCCAGCCATGCACAAAAACACACAAAGGGCCTGCCCCTTCGACAGCGACCCGCAGGGCAATACCATTCGTAGAAATTTGTTCGAAATTAGATGCTTTCATTGAATTTTCCTTTCATCATTTATTAGAAATCGAGCTTCTGAAATATTCAGCACCAGGCAGGCTCATTTGGTTTTATTTTTCAATCAATCAAAACCAGGAGCGGGCTTTCTCAAAAACTTGTTCTGGGATGATCTGGTGCAGACAATCATAATGCCCAAAGCGACAAGTGCGTTGAAAACAGGGAGAGCAACTGAGATTGCGATAAAGTGTTTGCGCATTGGGATTCAACGGGCCGGTCCAGACGGGGCTGGTGGAGCCAAAAATCGCAATTTGCGGGCGTTGTAGTGCTGTCATGATGTGCATACTTCCTGAATCATTGCTGATCAATAAACGCGCTTTCGCCAGAATAGCAATCAGCTCTGTCAAAGAAGTTTGCCCGCACCAATTTTCCACACGCTCTAACCCTTGGCGAATGGTTTCCCCAGCTTCATAATCTGCCTGTGTGCCAACAATCACAAGAGTTTGTTGATGCGCAATCAGTTGTTCGGCCAGTCGTTGAAAATGTGCCACAGGCCATTGTTTCGCCGCCCCATAAATCGCGCCAGTCGCTAAAACCAGATAGTCCTCCGGCAATTGTTTGCCTTGGAGTTGCTGGTCAATCCATTTTTCGGAAATATTGAGATGCGGGCGGCTTTGCTTCGCAGAGAAAGAGGGATCTAACAAATTCAAATATTCTTTGACCAAATGTTGAGTACGAGGCGCATACTGATAAGATTTTGCAGGTTTCAGCAACCAATTTCGGAAATCCCCCACATGCCCGATTCTTTTTCTTGCACCACTACAAAATGCCATCCATGCTGAAGAAAAACTGGGGGGTAAGATATAGAAATGATCATAATTATGCTTTCTGAGGCTCCTGCCAAATGCTCCTGCTGATTGCTTGTCTTTATCAAAAGGAACGATGTTTCCTCGATAAGGCAGAGGGATATTTTCAAATCCTGCCCTCACAATCAAATCGACTTGAGCTTCAGGATAATATTCCAGGACGGCATTGATGAAAGCGGTGGACATCATCAAATCACCCAACCAATTGGGAGTGCGGATAATAATTTTTTCAGATTCTGAAGAGGACATGGAAAGTTAAATATCAATTCTTAGCTTTTCTTTCTTATCAACATTCTGTAGTACACAATCTTTTGTTTTCAGATAGCATTCTTTAAACACAATATAGCACATCTATTTTACAGGTCACAACCTTATGGTTCGCATCACAAAAGTATATACAAGATCCGGTGATAAAGGAGAAACGGGTTTGGTTGGTGGAAGGCGCATTCCAAAAACCGACTCCCGCATTGAAGCTTATGGTACCATTGATGAGCTGATGAGCATTATTGGTATAGCACGTTGTTTTAATAGTCAAAAGGAACCTTCAAAACGGCGCGATAAATTTGAAGTGATTTTGCAAGGGATTCAACAAAAGCTGTTTGACATGGGTTCTGAGTTAGCCACTTATCCCGGAGATGAATATGAAGGGCAGGTGAAAGTGGAACAACAAGATGCCCAGTGGTTGGAAGCCGTAATCGATGCCATGAACGCAGAACTTTCGCCTTTGACCAGTTTTATTCTTCCGGGAGGCAGCCCTCTCAATGCTTTTTTACACCAGGCACGAACGGTCTGTCGTCGGGCAGAGCGTGAGGTGATTCGCCTGAGCGAGAAAGAGTCTACTGGTGACTTTATTCTGCCCTATCTCAATCGCCTTTCTGACGCTCTCTTTGTCTTTGGTCGGTGGGTGAGCGCAACGATGGGGGAGACGGAACTTTTATGGGAATCCGGAAAAACAATGCCGGATTGGCAATGGGATTGAAAGGAGCGATTGCCAATGGCTATTCCTAAACCAGACTTACTCAAAAAAGAACTGACGCTCCTGAATGTCTATGCGATTGCCACAGGAACGACGCTCAGTGCTGGATTTTTTCTGCTTCCTGGTTTGGCTTTTTCTGAGGCCGGGCCTGCCTTGATTCTCAGTTATATGATTGCGACATTGCCTCTCATCCCTGCCATGTTCAGTATGGTCGAGTTAGCGACAGCGATGCCTCGTGCAGGAGGCGCATATTATTTTCTTGACCGTAGCATGGGGCCGTTGGTCGGAACCATTGGAGGGCTGGGGATCTGGTTGGCGCTGGTGCTTAAAGTAGCTTTTGCCTTGATCGGGATGGGAGCATATATTCGATTATTTTGGCCGCAATTGCCGATGATTCCTGTCGCGGCGGGGTTTGCGATTCTTTTCGGGCTGGTCAATTTATTTGGTGCCAAAAAATCAGGATCTTTTCAAGTTTTGATGGTGATCGTATTATTAGCAATCCTCGCAGGATTTATGGTGAATGGGGTTTTGGGGATGAATCTTCAAAATTTTGATTTGTTTTTTGAGAAAGGATCCGCCGCCATTTTTTCAACCGCTGGTTTGGTTTATATCAGTTATGTCGGCATTACAAATATTGCCAGTGTTGCTGAGGAAGTGCAAAACCCGGAAAGGAATTTGCCCTTAGGGATTTTTCTCGCAATCGGAACTTCGATTGCTGTCTACGCAATCGGAACCATGATCATGGTCGGCGTCGTTCCTCCCGAAAAGCTTTCCGGAGATCTCACCCCAGTGGCCACAACGGCTGAAATCCTCCTGGGGCACTGGGGAACAATTATTGTGACAATTGCCGCCATTGTTGCTTTTTCTTCGGTTGCCAATGCCGGGATTTTGAGTGCTTCTCGTTATCCTTTAGCCATGAGTCGGGATCATTTGGTTTCCTCCAAATTCAAAGCTCTTAGCTCTCGTGGCACTCCTAAATATTCAATTTTTCTCACGGTCGGCTTGATTCTGGTGTTGGTGATTGTGTTCGATCCAACCAAAATCGCCAAACTGGCCAGTGCCTTTCAATTGCTGATGTTTGCGTTTATTTGTTTGGCGGTGATTGTCATGCGAGAGAGCCACATTGAATCCTATGATCCAGGATTTTCTACGCCTCTTTACCCGTGGATGCAAATTTTTGGCATCATTTCTCCCTTTTTTCTGATCATTGAGATGGGCTGGATTCCTTCTCTGTTCACCCTCGGTCTCGTAGCGGTAGGAGTCATTTGGTACAGTTATTATGCCCGCGAAAAAGTTGAGCGGAGTGGGGCGATTTACCATTTGTTTGCACGCTTGGGGAGGCAGAAATTTGAAGGACTTGAGAGTGAATTGAGAGGGATTTTGAAGGAGAAAGGATTGAGGGAAGAAGACCCTTTTGATCAACTTGTCGCCCGTGCTTCTGTGATTGATTCTGACACAGAGTGGGAGTTTGAAGTCATGGTTAAACGGGTTTCCGAGCTGCTCAGCCGCCGCTTGTCGATTCCGGCAGAAACCCTCGAAAACGGATTTCTGGAAGGAAGCCGCACCGGAGCGACCCCTGTTTCTCACGGAGCGGCTTTGCCTCACCTGAGACTTTCTGAAATCGAACATTCGGAAATGGTCTTGGTTCGTTGCTCTCCAGGCAGTTATGTTCTTAAAAATGAAGGACTCTATGAAGAAAAAGAGAGGGCCTTGACTCATGCTTTCTTCTTTTTAGTCAGCCCGAATGACAATCCCGGACAACATTTGCGGATACTGGCGCAAATCGCCGGGTGTGTCGATGATGAAAATTTTATGAATGAATGGCTTTCTTCTAGAGATGAGCAGGAATTGAAAGAAACTCTTTTGCGGGAAGAACATTTTATTTCTCTACGCTTACGAGCCAATACAAGCACTTCTATTTTTATTGGAAGAGAACTCCGAGAGCTTCAAATACCTGAAGGCAGCTTGATTACTTCGATTCGGCGTAAAGGAGAATTGATCATTCCACGAGGGCATACGGTCTTGCTTGAAAATGACCGGCTGGCGATCATTGGAGATATGAAAGGGATTCAGGAACTTTATGAACAATTTGATCACAAAGAAAAAGAAGATCCCCCCTCTTAAAACACCCTTTGCCATCAGGAAATCGAGATGATGAATGAACCTGAAATTTATGAAGTGTTTGCGGTAAAGTACGCTCATTCCGAACGCGATCAAGTGCGGTCACTCATATTTCAGGCAAATTTTCCCAAAATGCCCCCCTTTTTCCATCAATCTCAGCGCCTCAATCGCTTGATCAAACGGCATCACATGGCTGATCACCGGTTTCAATTGGTCCATCGCAATCGCTTGGCACATATCTTCAAAATGGTCTCGATTCCCCACTGAAATACCAATTGCATGGGCTTGTTTACTGATCATCGCGGTGATGGGAATCTCTCCAGTAGATTCAGAGAGCACTCCAATGATGCTGACATGCCCTCCTGTTTTGAGGGACATTAAGGATTGGAAGAATGTCCCTGCGCCCCCGACTTCGATGACATGATCCACCCCATGCCCCTCCGTAATTTCCTGAACCTTTTTGTACCATTTTTGATGGTCTCGATAGTTGATCAAATGATCCGCACCCAAGGCTTTGGCTTTGGCGAGCTTCTCATCTGAGGATGACGTGAGGATCACTTCTGCTTTGGCCAGCTTGGCAAACTGAAGGCCAAAAATAGAGACTCCCCCCGTCCCTTGGATCAATACTTTGTCACCTGGTTTGATTTTTCCTTCGACGACTAACGCCCGCCAGGCCGTCAAAGCCGCACAAGGAAGAGTGGCGACTTCTTCATCGGATAAATGCCCAGGAACTTTTGAAACGCTGCGTTCATGTAAAACAAGATATTCCTGGAGGCATCCCCCATGAGCGGCACCTAAAGCCGTTTGCGTTCGTTCAGGGGTCGGCTCTCCAGAAATCCAATCAGGGAAAAAGAGCGGAGCGACCCGATCACCCGTTTTGACTCTAGTCACTCCTGAGCCAATCGCCGCGATTTCTCCACAGCTATCAGAAATGGGAACCACAGGAAGCGGGAGTTTTCTGCTGTATTTTCCCAAGACCATCAATAAATCCCGGTAATTCAAAGAAGCGGCTTTCATTTTGATCAAAACCTGACCCGGCCCTGGTTCAGGAACTGGATAGTCAGCCTGTTTGAGTCCTTCAATCCCAAATGATTGGAGTTCGATTACTTTCATTCTGAATCCTGATTGATAAAGTTAGCTATTTCAAATGATTTTTTTTACAATACAATAATGAATGTCTGCACTCTCATGGAAATCCAAACCACTTGTAACACTCTGTGCTTGTTTTTTCAACTGTGGGAAGTGGGGTTGACTCGTCATGCAAGCAAAAAAATTTCTCTGCGAAAAAAGAGCGTCGCCTAGAAACAAATTCAAATCTTTTTCATCTTCATGATTTTATAACGTCCTATGAATAAAAATGTAAAAATTAGACTGTCCGTCGTTGCTTTGTTTACCCATCAGGATAAAATTTTTGTCATTCAAAGACAACCTTATTTGAAAGCCTTTCCAGGGTATCATTCTTTTCCTGGAGGGAAAGTGGACCGTGATGAATCGGATCAACCTTACACTGCCAAATTTCTCAAAGATTATGATCCAAAATTGATGAGAGCGCTTTGTCGGGAAACCAAAGAAGAAATCAATTTTGACTTAGAACTTGCGATCAATGCCAAGCAAGTGATGGCCTTTTCAGAATTCGGTTTTGCGATCACTCCAGATTTCAATCCGATGCGATTTGACGCAAAGTTTTACAAAATCGAACTCACGGCTTGCGTGGATTTTGTTGTCGATCATAATGAAGCCGCATGGGCCGGTTGGTTAACGGCCAAGGAATATATGCAGCAATACCATCAAGGAAAAATTCTTTCGGCTTTTCCAGGATTATGTGTCATGCGCGCCCTGTCTGAAAACCCGAATACTCAAAATATCGGAGCGATGCATTTGAAATATGATCGAGACACTGAAGTGCCTTTGATAGAACCGATCCATCAAGTGATTCAGATGCCTGTCAAATCGAATACCTTACCACCCGCAGAAAGAACGAATGCTTTCATTCTGGGAGATGCACAGTCTGAACGCTATTTAATTGACCCGTCTCCTTCCTCAACAGAAGAATTGGCAAAGCTCTCCAATGTGATTGCGCCTTTCAAAGTGACTGGTATTTTTTTAACACACCATCACCACGATCATCACCAATACGCCAATGATCTCGCCCGCACTCTTCAAATCCCTATGAAAATGAGCGCGGATTCTCATGAGTGCATTCAAGCAAAATTCGATAATAATTATTTTGAGGGGATTGAAGTTCAAGTGGCCAAAGAAGGAGACGTCTTAACCCAATGGTTGGGGAAAGATATTCTGATTTTTGAAGTTCCTGGGCACGATGAAGGGCAATTGGGTTTGGCCCCGGCAACTATGGAATGGTTTATCGTCGGAGATTTGATTCAAGGGCTTGGCACAGTGGTGATTTCCGAACCGGAAGGCAACATGAAAAAATATTTTGCTTCATTGGAAAAAGTGATTCAGCTCGATCCGCAAATCATCATTCCCTCTCATGGAATTCCCATGAGAAGCACGATGCGTTTAAAAGAAACGCTGGAACATCGGCAAATGCGGGAAAATCAAATTCTTCAACTTTACAAGGAGGGAACATCGAAAGAAGGGATTCTGTCTGAAATTTACCAAAAGATTGATCCGAGACTTTTTTCTGCCGCCATGAAAAATATTGAATCCCATTTAACAAAATTGACAGACGAAAATCAGATTTGAAATTGAAAAAAAGTCAACGATTTTTTCAGGAGCAAACCACTTACGAAGCCTTTTCATTAAATATTATTTTTTCGGCTTTCCTGGACGAAGCCCTCTTTTCAAATAAACCTGTTCTTTTTTTAGAGCCGAATATTCTTTGTTGAGCCGAGCAATCGCGTCATTTTTCATTGTGATCAACTCTAAAATGATTTCATCTGACTGATCTACATGATTCTTGTTTGGGTTAATAATCATCTCTTCAATCCCCGTTTCATACCAAATCGGGTTTAAGCCGTATTTGATTTGAAGAAGCATGATCGTTTGCTGAGAGGGATTGCTTTCGCCACGATTGATTTTATATAGCCCTTGCACCGAGATTCCAATATTTTCCGCTACTTTAGATAAAGAAAAGCCTTTATCGGATTTCAAATAGTTGAGGAATTCGGTAAAGCGCTCCTTGCGTACCTTATCCGTTTGAAGAGCCATTTTTTGTAAAAAAGTTGAGGATTAATGTATCAATACTTCTGAATTTCAGAAAATTTTTAAAAACCATTTGATTCAACGCATTCAGAAAAAACCTGCGAAATCGTTCATTTTGTTTTTTTACGTTTTTTCGGAGGAGCGACTTTTTTTTCGTTTTTACGCTGAGTTTTCTTTTTCAATTGTTCATTTTTTTCCTTCAGCGATGTATTTTCACTGCTGAGTTCTTCAATGACATGATTTTTCATTCGCAGTAATTCCATAATGATCTCGTCAGATCGTTCAATGCGATCTGAGCCTTCTTCAGTCACCATTTCCCCTTTTCCTGCGTCAAACCATTCGGTGTTTAAACCATATTTGATTTTCAGCAGCATGACTGTTTGTCTCGAAGGGTTGCTTTCCCCTCTTTTTATTTTATAAAGTCCTTGAACTGAAATTCCAATATTTTCCGCCACTTTAGACAGAGAGAACCCTTTGTCTGTCTTTAAATATTCTAGGAATTGGGAAAACCGCTCCTTCCGTTGAGGTTTTACTTTTACAGCCATTGTCCTTATCTCCTTTGAAAAATTTTCTGAATTGTATTGCTAAAACCCAAAGTGAGCCATGAAAAAATTAAGTGAGCCTAGTTAACCTGATTTAAAAAATCAATCTAAAAAATAATAAATTTAATATTTTTCTGAATTTTAAAAATCAGAATAAAATGCTTTAAACATTTAAATCACCACTAAACCCGTTTTGAAAAACATAGTTTTGAGTGTTCTGAATGATAGCGCAACAGGAGGGTTATTGCGGGTAAAGACAGGGAATCTATTTTGAATGAGGGAGGGGTTCAATACCGATAACTAGCGAAGAATCACAATTTGAAATAGGAGGTTCGCTCTATGGAGGATCAACATAATATCGTGTAGGCGGGCAGCGATACCCACCCTTATCTTTGGATAAAATTTCTAACGACTTCCGAGTTGAACATTAACCGCACAGGGGCCTTTACGCCCTTCGCCAACTTCATAAGAAACTTTTTCTCCTTCTGTTAAATAACCACCTCGCACTTCTGAGTGGTGAACAAATAAATCTTCATCCTCTTCTTGTTCAATAAAACCATAGCCTTTTTGAGAATTAAACCATTTTACTTTTCCGTCTTTCATGGACTTCCTTTTTTAAATATATGCTGAGTAGGCTGGGAAAATTTATTTGCTTCAAAAAATGATCGCAAGAATAAGCGGCTGGAACCTTGATAGAAGCTGTTGGCGGGGTTGACGAGACTCGAACTCGCGGCCTCCGGCGTGACAGGCCGGCGTTATAACCAACTTAACTACAACCCCGCAATCATGAGGATGGTGGGCGCTACAAGGCTTGAACTTGTGACCTACGGCTTGTAAGGCCGCCGCTCTCCCAACTGAGCTAAGCGCCCCTCATTGCATTGAGACCAACGCAATCAGCGAACTGCGTTTTTTACAGAATGATATCGGAGATTGCAAGTTTTTTTTCAAACTTTCTTCGCTCAAATCACAAAATCCAAGCGAGTTTTATTTTTTGATTGAAATAGTACCGAACTAGTGCTATTTGTATTTTAAGGTTTCCAGTTAAGGAAAAATTGGACGGTACAAACTTTTCTTTTAACCGATCACTTTCTAGCATTTGGATTCGTTTGTTAAGATTATCGAAAAAAACTGATTATGCGATTATTTTACTGAGCCACCTTGCTGTTAATAGCGACCCTGTCAGTGCTCAGGAACTCGCAAGTGCTTACCATCTCCCACAGCCGATGGTCGCCAATATTTTAAAACTCCTGGCATCTTCAGGGGTGATCGAATCCAAACGGGGACAACAGGGAGGGTATTCCCTAGTTCAAAATCCAGAAGATCTCTCCATGGCAGAGATCATTCGGGTCACAGATACATCTTTCAATTTAGTTGAATGTGCTCATGAAGAAGACTGCGCTTGTAAAATCAGTCAATGGTGCCCGACTCAGGAACCTTTAATTGCTTTACATAAAAAGATTGAATCATTTATGGCGTCACTGACTTTGAGTGAAGTGACCAACCATCCACAATTCAAAAGTTATAGGAGAACCCACGATGAAACTGCCCATTTATCTTGATTATCATGCCACCACCCCAATGGATCAGCGTGTTTTAGACACGATGTTGCCCTACTTTACAGAGACCTTTGGGAATGCGGCGAGTCGAAATCATGCTTTTGGCTGGAAAGCGGAAGAGATCGTCGGAGAAGCACGAGAGCAAATTGCTTCAATCATTGGAGCCAGTGGCAAAGAAATCGTCTTCACCAGCGGGGCTACGGAATCCGACAATTTGGCGATTCAGGGAGTGGCTGAATTTTACAAAGATAAAGGCAATCATATCATCACCGCTTCCACAGAACACAAAGCCGTCTTGGATACCTGTCATTACTTAGAGCAAAAAGGCTACGAAATCACTTTCCTGGCTGTTGATAAATATGGATCTGTCAACTTGCAGGAACTGGAAGATGCGATCACGGATAAAACCATTTTAGTCAGTATCATGGCCGCCAATAATGAAATTGGAACCATTCATCCCCTCAAAGAAATTGGCGCAATCACAGGTTCTAAAGGGGTGCTGTTTCATTGTGACGCCACCCAGGGCATTGGAAAAATTCTGATTGATGTTGACGAAATGAACATTGATTTGCTTTCGATGACTGCTCACAAAATTTATGGCCCAAAAGGCATCGGTGCTTTATATGCCAGACGCAAAAAACCGCGCGTTCGCCTCTCTCCACTCATTTATGGAGGAGGACATGAACGGGGGATGCGCTCAGGGACGCTCAATGTTTCAGGGATTGTCGGTTTTGCGAAAGCGGTTGAAATTTGCCAAACGGAAATGGCTTCTGAAGAAGAGCGTTTAATCAATTTACGGGAACGGTTGCATAAAAATTTAACGGATAAACTTGATTATGTATTTTTGAATGGACATCCGACCAAACGCTTGCCAGGGAATTTGAATCTCAGTTTTGCTTATGTGGAAGGGGAATCCCTCATTATGGGAATTAGTGAAATTGCGGTTTCCTCAGGATCTGCGTGTACTTCTGCCAGTTTGGAACCTTCTTATGTGCTTCGCGCTTTAGGGGTTGGAGACGATCTCGCTCACAGCTCAATTCGTTTCGGGTTGGGGCGTTTCACCACCGTGGAAGAAGTCGATTATACCGCAGAAAAGATGATCTCCACCGTTTCACGTTTGCGGGAAATGTCTCCCTTGTACGAAATGGTTTGCGACGGAATGGATCTTTCCACCGTGTCTTGGACGTCTCATTAGCCGATAGCAATTTCATCACGTTTGTTGTTTTTCATTTTTCTTGTATTTTTTAAAAATTTAGAAAGGATTACCATGGCATATAGTGAAAAAGTGGTTGACCACTATAACACTCCCCGTAATGTAGGCAGTTTCGGCAAAGAAGAAGAAAATATTGGGACGGGATTAGTCGGTGCTCCGGAATGCGGCGATGTGATGAAACTGCAAATCAAAGTTGAAGACAATCAGATTGTAGATGCGAAATTCAAAACATTTGGTTGTGGTTCAGCAATCGCCAGTTCCAGTTTGGCCACCGAATGGCTGAAAGGGAAAAGTATTGATGAAGCATTGACGATCACAAACACAGACATCGTTGAAGAATTATCCTTACCTCCGGTAAAAATCCACTGTTCGGTCTTAGCAGAAGATGCGATTCGCTCTGCTATCAAAGATTATCAAGAACGCGGTTCAGCGGAAGTCAGCAAATAGAAACATTCGGTCAATAGAAAACAGCCAATATTTATTATACCCACCCACCAATGATTTCCGAACAATCCCCTTCTAAACCGGTTTGTATGGGGTGTAAAGTCACAATGGCTTCACCCCTTTTCTGTTTTTCCTGCCAGGCCATCCAACGGCTCAATACTCCGCCTAATTTTTTTGAGATTTTGAACCTTTCTTATACGTATGATTTGGATTTAGAGCTGTTGGAAGAACGATATCAACAACTGGTTATCGAGTTGCATCCAGATTTTTATGCCAACAGCTCCAAACTTGATAAAAAACAAAGCCGAGAATCCTCTGCCTGGTTGAATCAAGCTTACCACATCTTAAAGGCTCCTATTTCCCGTGCCGAATATTTACTGGAGCTTCTCACCCAGGGCAAAAAATTTGATCAACAGCGCCTGCCTAATGGATTTTTGGAAGAAGTATTTGTGTTACAAGAATCGTTGGAAGAGTTATTGATAGAAGAGGGCGATTCATTAGAAGTTGAAAAATTTCAAGCCGATATAACCGAACGCCTTGAGCAGTTTCAGGCGCAAATCTCTGATCAATTTTCTCAAATTGAACGAAAATCAGGGGAGCGGGAACAGGCATTAGAAAAAATTCAACTCAGCCTCAATGTAGGTCGTTATCTCCAACGCCTACTCGACCGCATTTCCAGGAGCCAGCAATCATGACAGAACATATCATTGGTATTGATTTAGGAACCACCAACAGCCTAGCGGCGATGGTCTTTGAAGATGGCCCTGAAGTGATTGGCCGTGCCGGAGAGAGTCCGATTATTCCTTCTGTGTTGTCTAAAAGCGACGATGGCTGGATTGTCGGAAAGGATGCGCTTCCCTACCGCACCTCGGCTCCTGAGGAAACGGTGTATTCGGTCAAGCGGCTGATGGGGCGCGATATTGCCGAATTGGAAGAAGAAGTCCGCGAGCTTCCCTATCAAATCGTTGCGGCCCAACGCGGATTGGTTAAGATTCGCCTCGGAGGGCAAGAATATACCCCTCAAGAACTCTCTGCCGAAATTTTGAAAAAAATTAAACAGGAAGCCGACGATACGCTGGGATTTTCCGTACAAAAAGCCGTCATCACCGTTCCTGCTTATTTTGACGATGCCCAACGACAGGCAACACGCGATGCTGGAAAAATCGCCGGTTTGGAAGTCGTGCGCATCATCAATGAACCGACCGCGGCCGCGATTGCTTATGGATTGGATGAAAAAAAGGAAGGCTATGTCGCTGTTTACGACTTGGGAGGAGGAACGTTTGATATTTCTATCTTGAAACTTTCCGGCAAAATTTTCAAAGTGCTTGCCACTTGTGGAAATACACACTTGGGAGGCGATGATTTTGATCGCGCTTTGAGCAATGTCCTCAAACAAACCGTGAAACAAGAATTTCCCGAAGCTGACTTGAATGATCCCATTTCTCAGCAAATTTTTAAGCAAGTTTCAGAAACACTTAAAATCCAGTTAAGTTCTTCGCTAGAAGCCGATTATCAAATTGAGATTCCCCAAAAATCCATTTCCTTTCAGGCGACCTTTACCACGGAGCAATTTGAATCTCTGATCAAAAAAGCCTTGGATCAAACTTTGGCCAGTTGTCAGCAAGCGTTGGATGATAGCGGTTTAAAAGTAGAGGCCATTGAAGAAGTGGTTTTGGTCGGAGGATCAACCCGAATTCCCTCCGTGAGAAAGTGTGTGGAGCGTTTTTTCAAGCGGGCACCTCATGTGGCCATCGACCCCTACAAAGTGGTGGCGATTGGGGCTGGGATTCAAGGCCATTTATTGGCAGGAGGAAGGCGTGATTTTGTCTTGTTGGATGTGATTCCACTGGCTTTAGGAATTGAAACATTGGGGGGCACATTCAGCAAAATTATTACACAAAACACGACCCTTCCGACCGAAGCAACAGAAATGTTCACCACCCATGTAGACAATCAAACCGCAATCGAGATCAATCTGTTTCAAGGTGAACGAGAATTGGTTAAGGATTGCCGTGGTTTGGGGCAGTTCAAATTGCGTGGTATTCCTCCGATGCAGGCAGGATTGCCTCTAGTAGAAGTCTCGCTGAATGTGGATGCCAATGGTATTTTAACGGTATCCGCTTTAGAAAAACGCAGTGGACAAAAAGCGGCAATCGAGGTGATTCCTTTTCATGGCCTGACTCAATACGAAATTGAGCAAATCATGGAAGATTCTTTTGAACATGCGGTGGACGATTTCAATGAACGGCAGTTGATTGAATTTCGGAATACCGTGGAAGGCGTGTTTCAAGGGATTGAAAAAGCGTGGGATATTGCTAAAAAAATTCTATCGGACTCACAGCGAGCGGCGATTCGTCAACAAATGAAAGTCGTTGAAGAGTTCTCAAATGGACAGGATGCCCAGGCTCTCAAAGAACAGATGGATATTCTTGGTGATTTGACCCGCCCTTTGGCAGATGCGGCCATCGGGAATGCCGTTTTATCCGAATTACAAAAATCACCAGCATCCTCTTAAACCTTTCATTCTAAGAAAAGCATGAGCATCATTCAAACCTTCAAAGAACGTGGTTTTTTTCAACAAACCAGCCATGAAGACGCGTTAGAAAAAAGACTGCAAGAAGGGCCACTTTGCTGCTATACCGGATTCGATCCCACCGCCAATTCGTTTCATATTGGGAGCTTGATTCCAATGATGGCCTTGGCTCATCTCCAACAAGCAGGGCACCAGGTGATTGCTCTGCTTGGTGCTGGAACGGCATTGATTGGCGATCCTTCTGGTAAAACAGAGATGCGGAAAATCCTCACAAGAGAACAAATTGAAGCCAATATTGAGGGGCTTCAATCCCAACTTGCTCGATTTTTAGATTTTGAGACGAATGCCGTGTTAGCGAATAATGCGGATTGGCTTTGCTCGCTCAATTATATTGATTTTCTCCGAGACATCGGGCGGCATTTTTCTGTCAATCGCATGTTGTCTTTTGAAACTTACAAAGCCCGATTGGAAACAGGGTTATCTTTTCTGGAATTCAATTACCAACCTTTGCAAGCGTATGATTTTTTAGAATTGCATCGACGTTATGGTTGTGTGCTTCAATTGGGAGGGGATGACCAGTGGGCCAATATTCTTTCTGGAAGTGATTTGATCCGCCGTGTCGAGCAAACTGATGCTTACGCTTTGACTCACCCTTTGTTGACCACCGCTTCCGGCAAAAAGATGGGCAAAACCGAAAAAGGCGCTGTTTGGCTAAGTGCGGAGAAAACTTCCCCATATGATTACTATCAATACTGGATTAACATTGAAGACGCTGATGTTAAAAAATTCCTCGCGATTTTTACCTTTTTACCAATGGAAGAAGTCGAAGCATTAGGAAATCTAGAGGGAGCCGATATCCGAGAAGCAAAAAAACGTTTGGCCTACGAAACCACGAAACTGCTTCATGGAACGGAAGAAGCCCAGAAAGCTCAAGAAGCCGCCACTGCTCTTTTCGAGAGGAACTCGACTAACTTTGAGAATGTTCCGACAACGACTATTTCCGCAGAAACACTGGCTGAAGGAATTGATGTATTCACTATTTTTCAGCAAACAGGGTTGTGTAAATCAAAAACAGAAGCGCGGCGGTTATTGAGTCAAGGAGGGGTTTATATCAATGAAGTGCGGATCAGTGACGAGCAATTCAAATTGAGCACGGAAGATCCAAATGCAGGAAGTATTTTGTTACGAGCCGGCAAAAAACGTTATCATCGCTTGGTCATTGGTTGAGATTCTAGCAAAACGTGAACTTTGATTTTTTTGGCAAAATAGATTCAAGTGTCCCAAAAGTGGATCAGGGAATCCACTTTATTCAAGTCTTCTTCATCACATGGGGTGGGGAAACCAATCTCATCAAATCCTTTAAAAACAAGCATCGGCCCCCAAAAAGATTCGTGGTTCAACTCCCATTCCCTCTGCCTCCCCTGCCAAGCGCCTTCACCATCAACATAGCCCATCAATTCGAAGGGAAGTTGAGTCGCATCCGTTGCGTCACATCTGAGTAAATCACAGAGAGAATCCACATCCAGATTTTCCACTTCCATTAAATCAAGTGATTGCTCATCCGGATCAATAAATATAAAGGGCCCCTGTCCCATAATAACCTGACTCTCGCTTTTCGCATTTCTTTATTTTGATGGTTTTGAAGACCAATAAGCCGCCAAATCAAATTTATGTTTTGCATGAAATTCATCGGCTTTAAATTCTTTTACATAGCCTTCCAGAGTCGTGTTCACGCGATCAAAGAATGGTTGAGGATAGACTCCGAGAGCCACGGTTGAAATGGCCAAAGGCAAGAGAAGAAGTATTTCACGAGGGCTTAAATCTTTGAGATTCCGAATCACATCGTTTTTGATCGGACCAAATATCACGCGCTGGTACATCCATAACATATAAACAGCCGCCACAATCACCCCAAATGCCGCCACCACCGCATAGATCACATTCAGGCGAGCAGCGCCCAACATGATCATCAATTCTCCCACAAACCCATTCAATCCTGGCAGACCAATCGAGGCCAGCGAAAAGAAAAGGAAAAACGCGGAAAAGATGGGCATCTTGTGGACAACCCCCCCATATTCCGAAATTTCCTGGGTGTGAGTGCGGCCATAAATCATTCCAACACAAAGGAATAATGCGCCTGTCACCAAGGCATGGTTGATCATTTGAATCAGCCCCCCGGCCAATCCCTGAACATTGAAAACAAAGATTCCGACAATGATGTAACCCATGTGTGCGACTGAAGAGTACGCAATCAGTTTTTTCAATTTCTGCTGCACCATCGCAACCAAGCCGCCATAAATAATTCCGACCAATCCCAGAATAATCAAGAGAGGCACATAGGTGTCTGACGCATCAGGAAAGAGAGGAATGACAAAACGAATAATCCCATAGGGCCCCAGTTTCAAGAGCAATCCTGCCAGTTCAACAGAACCCAGTGTTGGCGCTTCATAGTGAGCATCCGGCAACCAGGTATGAAACGGGAACAAGGGCGCTTTGATGGCAAAAGCGAGGCAAAACCCAACAAATAACCACATCTGTGTCGATGCGGGGATTGAAAGTTGATACCAGTCAGGAATGCTGAAAGACCAATGCCCGAAATCTTCGTGATAAAGAATCCCGGTGTAAATCAGCGAGGCCAGCAACAACAAAGAACCAAAGACCGTGTAAATGAAAAATTTAGTGGTCGCATAAATCCGATTGCTTCCTCCCCAAATTCCAATCATAAAATATAAAGGCACCAACATCAGTTCAAAAAACGTATAAAACAAGATGGCATCAAGCGCCATGAAAGAGCCTAGAATCCCGATTTGCAGCATCATGACCTGAACTTGGAAAGCCCAACTCTTTTCTTTCGTCTTCCAAGTCGCGAGCAAGGCAGATGGCAGTAAGAAAGCCGCGACGATCACCAAAAACAGACTAATCCCATCGATTCCTAAATAATAATTGATGCCAAAACGCTCGATCCAAGGGAGTTTTTCCGTGAATTGAAAGCCATAAAAATTACTATCAAACTTCATCAAGAGGTGACCACAAATTCCCAATGTCAACAGACTACTGATAAAGGTCGCCACATCCGCCGAAAATCCGCCATAACCATTGCGCAACAAAATCGCAAACAAGGCGCCAAGCAATGGGGAGAAAATAATCACCGTTAGGATGGGAAACCCTGCTCCAGATGAGGCTTGGTCCGAATTTGCGGCGAAGGTTTGAGACGCCATCACTAAAGGGAGCAAAATCGCTCCGATAGTTGCCCCCAAACGCATGAACATGCTTTTCATTTAAGTCCTTTCAAGTAATTCAAAAAACTGTCGCGCTTCAAATTAACTGGATTGCCGCATCACAGAAGCGCTCACTTTTATAAAATCAAATCAGCCCGTTATCACTTTCGAACCAGGGCAGGGATCCTCTCAAGATGTAGGCTTTCACAGTTTTACAAAACCTATCTAATCTCATAGAAAAATATGACTAATGGCTAAAAAAATGTCCAGCTTTCTATGCAAGAATCCTCAAGGAAAGTATCTTTCCGCCAAGATTCTCTGCCAATCCTTAAAAAGAACGACATTCTTTATCTACCGGAAAAGGAGGGATTTTAGCAGTTTTTATTTTTTTTTGATGAAATACCATTTCAATTCTTATCATCAAACAGAGATGGATTAAATGGATTGAGGCGATTTTACCAATGGAAACTGGACTTGAAATTGAGTCCCTTTTCCCAGTTCACTGGTCACTTCAATCTGGCCTTTATTTTTCTCAATCAATTCTTTGCATAAAATCAAGCCCAAACCTGTTCCTTTTTCCTGGGCTGTTCCCAAGGTCGATACTTGTTCTCCAATTTTAAATAAATGACTCAACTGTTCGGGTGAAATGCTCATCCCATTGTCGATGACAAACAATTCGACAACGTTTTTTTTGATGGTCAATCTCACTCTGATCCAACCACCAGGTTTTGTAAATTTCAGACTATTGGTAATCAGATTTTGAAAGATCAACTGCAACATCACCATGTCAGCCTTGATGAACCCCTCTGGCTCAAGCTCTTCAATCAATTCTATGTTTTTTTGGAGCGCATTCCCTTTCAGCAAACTGATCACATTCGTGAGAAGGACAGAAACATCTACTATGATGGGATTGTAATCCATCGCCCCCGTTTGAATTTGTGACCACTGCAACAGGTTTTCTAACAAGCCATAGAGATTCTTGGTGGCTGTGTGTATGTGGGTTCCAAATTCTTGCAAATCTTCAGGAGAATAATCTTGAAGATCGTTTGAAAATATTTCAGCAAACCCCATGATTGAATGAAACGGGCTTTTGAGATCATGTGAAATGATTGAAAATAGCTTATCTTTATTGGCATTCAATTCCTGAAGCTCGGCTTGAGAAGTCTGAAGCTGTTGCTCATATTTTTTTTGTTGTGTGACATCGGATTGGATTCCGACAAAATGAGTGACCTGGCCTTTTTCACCATAGACTGGCGTGATCGAAAGGCGATTCCAAAATAACACGCCATCTTTGCGATAATTTTGCAGTTCCACGACACAGGCCTGCTTCTCCTTGATCGCTTTTCGAATCAAATCCAATGCCGCTGAATCTGTCTGCGCTCCTTGTAAAAAGCGACAGTTTTTTCCAAGCACTTCCTTTGATGAATACTTTGTAATCTGTTCAAACCCCGGATTGGCGTAAACAATGGGGTTGTCCGGCAAACGCGGATCTGTAATCGTGATCCCTTCGGCAATGGACTGCATGGCATGATCTCGCACTTGCACTTGCTGCTCAGCCAGTTTCTTCTCCGTAATGTCTTCATGAGCGACAACGATCCAGATATGACCATTGAATTCAAAACTTGAGATTTTTGCAGCAAACCACTGCTTCTCAATCAGACTGTGGCAAGGATATTCCACTTCAACATTCTCCTTGCTTTTTTGCATCACTTTGAGAATTCCTCTTTCAATTTCCCGCGCTTCTTCCGAATTTTCTCCTTTCGCCTCCCGGCAGATTTGCAAATAGTTGATCCCCAGACCGTAGTTATCACCGACCAACCCATTCCGTTTCGCAAATTCGATCCAGGCCTTATTGGTCGCAATAATTTTTCCATCATGATCCAAGATCGCAATATGAGCAGACAAGGCATTCAATGTGGCTTGGACAAACTTTAGTAATTCTTCACTCGCGAACTGAATATCCATACTTTCTTGATAGTCAACGATCCTGGTTATTTAATAAACCCAACGGGAGAGTTTTTCCCTCAACTGTTTTGGAGTGATCGGTTTTGACCAACAATCATCAACTCCGATCTTATTCAGAAATTTTTCCAGCTGAGGATTCAACTCTGAAGACAACATCACGACATGAACCTCCTGATCATATTCTTTCAATTCTTGACACAAAGTGATGCCATCCTGATGAGGCATTTGACAATCTATCAAGACTAAATCGGGTTGGAATTCTTTGATCATTTCATGGAATCCTTTTCCTGAAGCCAATTCCCGAATAGCCACCGTTTTGCCATTCAATGAAACTCGAACAAGATCGCGATGAGGTTTTTCATCATCCACAATGAGCACTTTTATACAATCCCTTTTCTGCATAATCTATATCCTCTTTACTTAAATTGCATTATCATTCCTCTCCTTTTTTCATCTATTGTGCCACTTAACTAACCCATTGATATCTCAATATATTTTTAAATTGAATTTTCTCAATAAAAAAATAATGATATATTTATCATTATTTCAAAAGTGAGTGTGTTATCCTATCAGCGTAGCTGGATTTGCGATTTTTGAACCTGGAATCAATCCTCCAAAAATTAGAAAATTGAGGCTCATGAAAATTTTAGTAATTGACGACGATCCTGCGGCTGGTGCCTTGATTAAGGGGTGGCTCAAACCCTACGAATTTCAAATCGAATACATGCGGCTCAGTCGCGATGCTTTGAAACCCGGAGCAAATTTGAAACAATTTGACCTCATCATCATTGATAAACAAATGCCAGAATTGGATGGCCTCCAACTCGGAAAAAAGTTAAAAGAGGATTTTCCCAATCTGGTGACGATTATGACGACAGGTTATGAAACGCGAGAAACCCTGATTGCCGCATTTAGAGACAGCCGATTTGATGATTACCTCTCCAAACCCTTCAATCAAAATCAACTGCAAGATGCTTTACTCCGTGCTCAAAATATTATCTATGAACGAAAGGCTTTATCCAATGAATATCAATTAAATCAAGCGTTTCGATCTCGATCTGTGGAAAGGCCGCATGAGTTAATCGGGCAATCACGACGGCTTCAAGAGGTGATCACCTTGGTTTCTAAAGTGTCCCCTTTGGATATACCGGTGCTCATTCGAGGAGAAACTGGCACCGGAAAAGAACTCATTGCCCGCTCGATCTATAACCAAAGTCCACGAAACCGAGGCCCTTTTGTGACTGTCAATTGTGGCGCAATTCCTCAAGATTTGTTTGAAAGTGAATTATTTGGCCATGAAAAAGGAGCCTTCACGGGAGCTTTTGAAAAAAAAGAAGGCTTGATTAAACTCGCGCATGGCGGAACCTTGTTTCTCGATGAAATCGGTGACATGTCCCTGTCTTTACAAGTAAAAATGCTGCGGGTTTTACAGGAAAATGAAATCATGTCCATCGGGGGGAAAAAGCCGACCAAAGTCGATGTTCGCTTTATTAGCGCAACCAACCGCAACTTAGAGGAAATGATCAAAACCGGCGATTTTCGGGAAGATCTTTTATACCGCATCAATACCTTCACCGTCCAACTCCCGCCCCTCCGGGAAAGAACGGAGGATATTCCTGCTTTAACTCAATATCTGATTGAGCAAAATTCCCATTTGAATCCTGGCATTCAGGGAATCGATCCCTCCGCTTTAAACATGCTGCAATATTGGCAATGGAAAGGCAATATTAGAGAATTGGAGAATACCATTCAACGGGCCATTGCTTTGACCAATAACGACCATTTAAAGTGTGAGGATTTTCCAGAAATATACAACTCTCCATTGTTAGAAGCGGCCCTTGAAAAAATGCCTGCTCCCTCTCTTGTCGGCCTCACTTCAGGAAAAGATTTAGACAAAACCCCCCCTGCTTTTTTTGAAAATACGCCGTTGTTCTCTGCCTCCATTCCTGCTGTGGCTCAAGACCAAGAACGCCTTTGGGAACTCTTTATAAAACATGATCACAAGCTCTGGAAAATCCTCAATCCGCAAGAAGTTTATCAGAGTTATTCTCGTATATTGGAACACGCAGAATACATAAAAATCGGTCATTTTGCGCGCATTCAATCAAAATCAGAAGAACCCTTAAAACTTCACTTGAGCTATCTCAATCCGGTCTCCGCTAAGATCGAAGAACAACACATTGTCTTTTTTTTGAATCACGATTGTGATTACTCTTCTGTAATCACCCATCAAAAGGACTCTCGCACTCTGTTCCAGCCAATCCTGAAAGGCTTACCAGACACTTATTTATTCAATTTGTTATACCCTTCTGCCCAGCGTCGTCACTCCATTGCCATTTCTCCGCAACACATCATCCGCGCTCTTATTCTACGGTATGCTCAAATCCAGCCCAAAGTAAAACCGCTCAAAAAAATATTTGCGGAAGTGATGGATTTTGTCACCCCTTTAAATCTCCAGCAACAATACCCTGTCTTGTCTACCGATGGGGTTGAAGCCATGAGGGGATTTCTCTGTAGCAAAGTCCATATTTTTTCCGGTTATTCCCGACAACTGAAACGCTCTCCTGAACTCATCGCCTCTGAAATTCGTAAAGTCTTTCCACTGTACGAGCGGTCATGATTTCCCCCAATTTTTTCTACCTTTCCTCAGTATAGAGATAATTTTTTAAATAATGATATTTTTATCATAAAAAATATTAGTGATAAAATCATCATTTAAAATGATTAAAAAATCAAATTCTTCTCTCTCATTCCACTTCCATTATTAAATTTTTTAACAATAAATTCAGTCATATAAAGTAAAATAAAGATCGAGTGAATAAGATTGGTATGCCCCTTGTAGAAGGAGAATGACAAGACATCCACTCATTCAGTCAAGGAGCATTATGAAAATTGCGATTATTGGCACTGGAATCTCAGGAATGGTCGCCGCGTATTTACTCAACCGTGAACACGACATCACCGTCTTTGAGGCCAATGATTATATTGGAGGGCACACTCATACGGTCAAAGTAAATACCGCAGATGAAGTGGATGAGGTGGATACCGGTTTTATTGTTTATAACGAGGCCACCTACCCTCATTTCATTAAACTGCTCGATCAATTGGGCGTTGAAACTCAGCCGACCTCGATGAGTTTTAGCTTGAATGACGAATCATCAGGATTGGAATACAGCGGCACTTCGCTCAATGCTCTCTTCACTCAGAGAACAAACCTGTTCAAACTGAGTTTTTATCGAATGCTCAAAGACATTTTAAGATTCAATCGAGAAGCACCAAAATTGCTGGAGCAAAATCAACCATTATTGACGCTGGGTGAATTTCTGGAACAGGCTCATTACTCCCCAGAATTTTGTGAGCAATATGTGATTCCGATGGGCGCGGCGATCTGGTCTTCTTCGCGTCAACAAATCTACAAATTTCCTGCTCAATATTTCATCCAATTTTTTCTCAACCACGGTTTGTTGAAGGTTGACAATAATTCACTTTGGCGTGTGATCAAAGGAGGTTCCCAGCAGTATGTTAAAAAACTAACAGCGCCTTATGCTCATCACATTCGGCTGAATACTCCAATCGCCGAAGTCAAACGCTATCCTAATTATGTGAAAATCACTCCTCAACGTGGAGAAAGTGAGATCTTTGACTATGTGATTTTTGCCACTCATAGTGACCAGGCTCTTCGCTTGATCACCGATCCCACCGGAGCAGAAACTGATATTTTGGGTCAGCTGCTTTATCAGAAAAATGAAGTGGTGCTTCATACGGATGCTTCGCTGATGCCGAAGCGACGCAACGCCTGGTCGAGTTGGAATTACCATTTGCTCAAACACGAAAAACAAGCCGTGGCGGTTTCCTACAACATGAATATTTTACAAAATATTCAGAGCCAGAAAAATTTTATTGTCACATTAAATCATTCAGAAAGAATTGATCCCTCTCAAGTGATTCAAACCTTCAACTATGCTCATCCCCTGTTTACGGTGCCCGGAGTCGCGGCTCAAAAACGCCATGATGAAATCAGTGGTGTCAATCGTACTTTTTATTGTGGCGCCTACTGGAGATACGGATTTCATGAAGATGGCGTCATCAGTGCCTTGAAAGTCTGTGACTATTTTAATGAAACCCTTGAAACCTCAGGAAACGACCATGCACAGCTGCATATACGAAGGCATCGTCAGGCATCGTAGGTTCAGCCCCGTTCCTCATGCCTTTCGTTATCAACAATACTTGATCTATCTGGATTTAGCAGAACTGCCAGCTTTGATTCAAAAAAAGCTGCTCTCTGATAAAAAATTCGCGCCGATTTCGTTTCAAAGAAAAGATTATTTTGGAGACCCGAAACAATCATTGGAAGACGCTGTTCGCGATACCGTCGCAATCCAAACCGGAAAACGACCTCAAGGGCCGATTCGTCTCCTCACGAATTTACGATGCTGGGGGCTGACTTTCAATCCAGTGAATTTTTATTATTGCTTCAATGCCGACGACTCTGAAATTGAAACGATGGTGCTGGAGGTCAGCAACACTCCCTGGCGTGAACGTCATCTTTATGTTTTAGGAAAACCTCTGAGCACCGCACATGGCAAACATCATTTACGATTTCGATATGCTAAAGAATTTCACGTTTCCCCCTTCATGGATATGGATATGGAGTATACAAACTATTTTATAACTCCCGCCAAAAAATTAGTCGTGCATCTGGAAAATGATCAAGAAAATCATAAAATTTTTGATGCGACGATGGTCTTAAACCGCCAAGAAATCAGTCAAAAATCTCTCACACGGATTCTGCTCAATTATCCCTTGATGACCTTGAAAGTCGTCTTTGCCATTTATTGGCAGGCATTGAAATTATGGTTGAAACGTGTTCCCGTTTATGAACACCCCCCGTCTAAAAATATTCCAACGGCAGAAGCCCCGCATTGATTTGAGTCAAAATGACAACCGATCCCTAGGAGTGCAAACATGAAAAAATTACTCACCAATACCCCCTCTCTTTTATACCCAGAACGAGGGGTTTCGCTGGTTCCTGAATCCAGCAATCGGCTGACTTGGTTTCAGCGCATTGCCAAGAATTTATTATTTAAAAAGGTCCAGGATCTCCAATATGGAAAACTCACCATCATCGATCAAGAAGGCCAAACCTGCTTTGGCCAGCAAAATAACTCCTCTGCCCCCCAGGCAACGATTTTTATTCATGACCCTCGTTTTTACAGCAATACTTTATTGGGAGGGAGCATTGGCGGCGCTGAAAGTTATATCAGAGGCGATTGGAGCTGCACAGATCTCACTCAGGTCGTCCGAGTTTTAGCGTTGAATGATGGTCAAACTGAGAATTTGGAATCAGGAGCCGCCTCATTTGCTATGTGGTTGTATCATTGTGGGCATGCGCTGCGAAACAACTCTCAGCAAGGGAGCAAAAAAAATATTTCAGCCCATTATGATCTCAGCAATGAGTTTTTCCAACTCTTCCTCGATCCCAGCATGATGTACTCATCTGCAATTTTTGAAAACGAACAGACTTCCTTGGAAAAAGCCTCGCTCGCGAAACTTGAGCGCATCTGCCAAAAGTTGGCTTTACAACCTGAGGATCATCTTTTGGAAATTGGCACAGGCTGGGGAGGGATGGCGATTTATGCCGCAAAGCATTATGGCTGCCGTGTCACGACAACCACGATCTCACACAAACAATATGCCCTTGCGGTTCAACGGATTCAAGAAGAAGGTTTATCCCAGAAAATCACCGTACTCTGCCAAGATTATCGGACTTTGGAGGGACAATACGACAAATTGGTTTCGATTGAAATGATTGAAGCCGTGGGTCATCAATATTATGAGGAATATTTTAAAATTTGCAGTGAACGCCTCAAACCTGAAGGCATGATGCTCCTGCAATCGATTACGACCGATGATCAAAAGTACGATAAAGTCGTCAACGAAGTAGACTTCATTCAGAAATACATTTTTCCTGGCGGATGCCTCCCTTCGCTGACTGCAATAACAAACGCGATTAAGCATTCGACAAACATGCGGATGTTCCAGATGGAAGACATCGGTTTTCACTATGCAAAAACACTGCGTTTATGGAGAAACAATTTTTCTAAAAATCTCGACCAAGTGATTCAATTGGGCTTCTCTGAAGAATTCATCCGCATGTGGGAATATTACTTTTGTTACTGCGAAGGTTTGTTTGAGGAGCGTCGGATCAGCGCCGTGCAAATCCTATTCAGCAAACCCCTTTGTCGTCGCAATCCGCTAGTGCCCGATTTGTCATGAAAAATATTTTGAATCCCTAACGATGCTGATTATTCTACAATACTTTCGACAAATGACACCTCTCACTAAAAAGGCGTATTATGAAATTATACCGACTGGAACGCACTCAGGAATTGAATACGGCACTTGCAGAGACATGGGATTTCTTTTCCAATCCGCTTAATTTAGAAAAAATCACCCCCGCTGACATGAATTTCAAAGTGGTGTCAGCGCCTCCAGAAAAAATACACACGGGGTTGCTGATTGAATATAAAATCACGCTGCCGCCGGGCATTCCAATTTCATGGGTTACTGAAATTAAACATGTTGACGCCCCGCATCTGTTTATTGATGAACAACGCTTTGGCCCTTATCGCTTCTGGTACCATGAACATCATTTTCAAACCTCTAAAACAGGAACAACCGTCACCGATACGCTGCACTATCAAATGCCTTTTGGTTGGCTCGGACGACTAGTTCACTTTTTATTCGTCAAGCGTCAACTGCAAAACATTTTTAATTTTCGTTTTCAGTATTTGGAAAATACTTTCAACCTCCCCGATAAGACGCAATGAGGTTCGCATTGCGGGAGGAAAAGATTGCTTTTAACATCATCGCTTTTCGGAGAGAGTCATGAGTCTTTCAATTGTTCGTTTTTTTTTGATCGGGACTGGGTTGCTCTACTTAGCCCTTGGCTTATCGTTCCTTTTTGCCACCGCTACGATGATGAGCAAACTCCCTTTCACCATAACAACGCCAGCCGGAATCACAGAGATTCGTGCTGTTTATGGCGGATTAGAATTGGCGTTAGGGTTTGTGTTTGTTTATGCCGGAGCCTGCAATCGTTCGTTAGAATTTGCTGTTTTTACCATGCTCATCACGTTTATTGGTTTGGCCGCGAGTCGCGGGGCTGGCATTCTGATTGATGGTTCCCAGGATCCTTTCACGCTTCGTTTGTGGTGGGTTGAAAGTATTGGCGTCTTTTACAGTCTCATTTCGTTGATTATTTTAAAATTAAATGACAACAGCCAACCCCTCTCTCTTGGGAATTGAAGCATGAAAACCTTTCGCAACGTGCTGGATGAAATCCTCAATAAAACAGTGATCTTTGGTTATGATCGCATTGGGTTTTCTGTTCGCCAAAAGTTATGGGATGCCGCCGACCTGGAAACTTCTCTGAATAGTAAAGTTTGTATTGTGACTGGAGCAAATTCAGGCTTAGGCAAGGCGACCAGTTTCCATCTAGCAAAACTCGGAGCAACGCTTTATCTCATCTGTCGCAACCAAAAATCCGGAGAAGCCACGCAACGGCAAATAACCCAATCGACTGGAAACTCAAAGGTTTTTTTGGAAATAGTCGATATGAGCGAACCCCAACAAATCAAAGACTTCGCTGAACGGTTTCAGCCGCTGGAAAATCGCCTGGACAGATTGATCAATAATGCCGGAGTGCTGCTCAATCAAAGGCAGGAAAACTCTGAAGGCATTGAAAAAACATTTGCGACGAACACATTGGGTTATTTTTTAATGACTAATTTGATGTTGCCGTATTTATTAAAATCCAAAGAAGCCCGCATCATCAATGTGTCTTCTGGAGGAATGTATGGGGCCGCTTTGCAACTGGAGGATCCTCAATATAAAAAACGCCTCTATAATGGCGTGAGGGCTTATGCTGAAAGCAAAAGAGCCGAAGTGATTCTTAGTGATATTTGGGCGCATCATATCAAAAAAAAGAGCCTCATCGTCAGTGCGATGCACCCCGGTTGGGCCGATACGGCAGGGATACAAAACGCCTTACCAACCTTCCGCAAAGTGACTCAATTGATTTTGCGCACTCCTGAGCAGGGAGCTGATACTATTATCTGGTTGGCAGTCAACCCCAATCTCAAAAAACAGGACAGCGGGCTATTTTGGTTTGATCGAAAACCGTGCCCTCTTCATCGCTCCAGCAAAACTCACCACACTCAGGAAGAAGCCCAACGGCTTTGGCAACTTTGTTGTGAGTTGTCTCAATGGAATGAGATGTATCCGATTTCTTCTGAAATCACACTTTCCAACAGTTCTTGATTCGACTCATCAAGATAGAGTCTGCTCTTGTTATAGACAGGATCTCGTAAAAAATCAGATTGATCCCATCAACTTAGCAAGCATTCCATCTGCTCCTACTTTATAGAAACGTCAGTGGGGCAAATATCTTTTTGGAGAGTACAAAATGCGTTTATGGTCAGTAACTGAAGGGCAAATCCAATCTGAGTGGGAACATTTACAAAAAAAGCTTAAAAGGCGAGATCGGCTCAAACATCAGCAAAACCTTGTGATCCAGTCTCCAGAATGTCATCCTTTGTTTCACCAGACTTCAGGGGGCATCGCATCTTGGGAGATTATTTCAGAATGAGCAACCAACCAACTCAAAATTCAAAGACTCGGATATTAGTCACGGGTGCTACAGGCTATATCGGAGGGCGTCTTGTTCCAAAGTTATTAGATGCTGGCTATTGTGTAAAAGTTTTGAGTCGTTCTTATCAAAGGCTAAAGTCTCGCCCATGGTCCAATCATCCGAATCTCGAATTAGTCGCTGGAGATGTACTCCATCTCAATGATGTTGAAAATGCTGTCAAAAACTGTGACGTGGTCTATTATCTCGTCCATTCCATGGTCTCAGGGCAAAAAGATTTTGCTCTGTCAGATCGTCTTTCCGCCGAAAATATGGTCACTTCTGTAGAAAGCCAGGGGGTGCAACGCATTATTTACTTAGGAGGGCTGGGGCTCGATTCCCCTTCCCTTAGTAAACATTTACGCTCTCGTCAAGAAGTGGCTCATATTCTCCAGCAAGGCTCCGTCCCAGTGACAGTTTTCAATGCCGCGATGATCATTGGATCAGGAAGTGCGTCTTTTGAAATTCTCCGTTACCTTGTCGATCGATTGCCTATTATGATCACTCCTAAATGGGTCAATACCCTCGTACAGCCTATTGCTGTTGCCAATGTGTTGGACTATTTGATTGCCTGTCTCAACGTTGAGCAAACCATCGGAAAAAGTTTTGATATTGGAGGAGCAGATAGTCTCACTTATTTAGATTTGATGAAGATTTATGCCCAAGAAGCTGGACTTCCACCCCGAAAAATCATACCGGTTCCAGTCCTCACTCCTCGGCTCAGCTCTTACTGGATCCATATCGTTACCCCTCTTCCGGCTTACATTGCTCGTCCTTTGGCGGAAGGGCTCAAAAATCCGGTAGTCTGTAAAAACAATGAGATCACTCAACTCATCCCTCAGCGTTTGTTGAATTGTTCTGAAGCGATCTCTCGGGCTTTGAAACGCACGCTTGAACACCATATGGAAACGCACTGGACCGATTCAGGAATTCTACCCATCGAGTGTCCCCAACCTGGAGATCCTGATTGGGCCGGAGGGACTCTATTTGAAGATTATCGCCAGTTAACAATAGAGGCGCCGATTCAACCTGTCTGGGATGTTGTGGTTAAAATTGGGGGACTGACAGGATGGTATTATGGGAACTGGTTATGGAAGCTCAGAGGTCTGACAGATAAACTAATAGGAGGGGTTGGTTTACGCAGAGGAAGGCGTGATCCTGAAAAATTGATGTCGGGCGATGCGGTGGATTTTTGGAGAGTGGGTCTTATTAAACCTCCTGAACACCTAACTCTGCTCTCTGAAATGAAACTTCCAGGAAAAGCTGTTTTGGAATTTCACCTTCAATCTCTAGAAGATGGGACTACGTTGCTTAAGCAGCATGCTCGATTTTTTCCTAAAGGCATCTTGGGTTCTTTGTATTGGTATTTGACCGCTCCTTTGCATATTTTTATTTTTCCTGGAATGATTCGGGGAATTGCCAGATCCGTTATGGTCAACTATCAAAAATCAATCACTAAATAACCTCCTAAAATCTGATGAATCCAATCAAAGACGATTCAAGATCGTAGTGATGTCTTTCAATTGGAATGTCCCGGTTGCCTTCTTTGAGTTCAATCATTCAACGGTGGCTAATTTTCCAACAGTGGTGGATGTTGGCTTTCCGTTGAAAATCGGGAGGGATGGTTTGAGTTGTCCAATCTTCTGCATGGAAATCAGATCGAATCTCTGCATCAAGTTTGAATTTTCGAAAGTTATTGGAAAAAAACAACAGCCCCTCAGGAGCCAGCAATTTCATGACGTTTTTAACCAAAAGCCCATGATCCCTTTGCACCTCAAAAGTCCCTTCCATCTTTTTAGAATTGGAAAAAGTAGGCGGGTCTAAAAAAATGAGGTCATATTGGTTCCTCTCCGCTTCTACCCATGTGAGACAATTGGCTTCAATGAATTGATGCTTTTGCAGAGATAATTCATTCAAGGCCATATTTTTTTTCGCCCAGGCCAAGTAATGGCGGGACATGTCCACACTGGTGGTGGCTTGCGCTCCGCCCTTTGCCGCATGAACCGTGGTCGCTCCCGTGTAGGAAAAGAGATTCAAAAAACGTTTCCCTCGTGCCATCTCTCCAATCAGTTTTCGAGTCAAACGATGGTCGATGAATAATCCGGTGTCTAAGTAATCCGTGAAATTCACTAAAAATTGACAGCCATATTCCGAGATCGGATAAAGTTTTTGATCGGTCGCGTATTTTTCATACTGAAGGGCCCCTTTTTGTTTCCTCCTCACTTTGAGAAAAATATTTTCAGGAGGAAAATTCAAGACAATCGGCAGGGCATCCATCAAGGCTTGCAGGCGTTCTTGAGCTTTTTGAAGACTCACGGTTTTGGGAGCTTCATATTCTTGCACATGAGCCCATTGATTATAAATATCCACGGCTACCGCAAACTCCGGCAAATCCTGATCATAAATACGATAGGCTTCAATTGATTCTTTTTTCAGCCACGATTTTAATTTTTTTCTATTCTTTTTGATGCGATTGGCAAATGGTTCTGCCAGGGGGGTGATTTGTGAGGTGATTTGAACTTTGTCGGGCTTTTTAAAGAGAGCGTGTTCTTGTTGCACAAAATGCTCAGCTTTGACCTCAAATTGCAGGAGCTCACATTGAATCGGGCCATTGAAAAATGTTCGTTTTTGGGTCGCACGCATTCCCATCGATTTCCCCAAATCAGGATTGCCTGTCAACATACCAACTTTCCAACTGTCGAAATGAGTTTTCAGTTGATTGCCCAGGGCGGAATAAAGCGATTTCAATTCATAAATTTTCCCTAACCGTTCTCCATAGGGTGGATTCACAATCACCATTCCTGGTCGAGCGCGCATTTTTGAAGTTGGCATACAATCGGCTAATTCCTTTTTTTCAAAATGAACCATCCCTGTCATCCCGACCCGCTCTAAATTTCGGAATGCGCTCTGAATCGCGGTCGCATCGGAATCGTAACCAACGATGGGAGGAATTTTACTGAAGCCTTCACTTTCTTTTTCTTCGGCTTCTTCGATCAGATTTTCCCAAATTGAGGGCTGATATTGTTCCCATTTCAAAAACCCAAAATAGGGACGAAGCAACCCAGGCGCCGAATCTGCTGCGATCATCGCCGCCTCAATTGGCAACGTTCCAGAGCCACACATCGGATCCACCATTCCACCACCATCCCGCGCAATTTCCCGCCAACCGGATTTAATCAAAATGGCGGCCGCTAAATTTTCTTTCAAAGGCGCGAGAGCCCCATCAATTCGATATCCGCGCCGATGCAAACTTTCTCCAGATAAATCAATACAAACCCGCGCCTCATCGTTGAATAAAAAGACATTGACTCGGACATCGGGGGTGTGGAGTTCGACAGAAGGCCGGATCCCCGTCTTATCTCGGAAATAATCCACGATTCCGTCTTTGACCTTCAAGGCTCCATATTTGGTATGGGTGATCGCTGATTTACTGGAATGGAAATCAACCGCGAGGGTTCCTGAATTTTTTAAATGCTCTTCCCAAGCAATATTGCGAATCCCTTCATAGAGTGCTTCCGGCGTTTCAGCAGGAAATTGTGCAAACGGGAAAAGCACACGATTGGCAATTCGAGACCAAAGGCAAACCCGGTAGGCCACCTCCCAACTCCCGACAAAGGAGGCTCCAGCACGAGTTTCTTTGACTTCCAAAGCACCGAGAGATTTCAATTCATCCACTAAAAACGTTTCCATATTTTTAGGAACCGTGGCAAAAAACGGAGAAGATTCTTTCATATTTTCAACTTGACGGGCTTTCAAGACTTTTAAAAAAGTTTCATCCTCATTTTTGGCAATATCTTGCCATGAGGCAATAATTTCTATGGACTTGTAGTCAACATTATGGTTTAACACAAGGGATTTTTACGGATGAGAAACAATTCAGATCACATTAAAAAACTAAAAAGGAGGATTATGATGCACAAACTGAAATCATTGCTGATGGCAAGTTTACTCTCACTGAGCCTGTTGGCAACTTCTGCTCTCGCTCAAACCAACCTACGCATGACCTGGTATAATGATGGGATTGAAGGCGAAGTCATGCAAAGCCTGTTGGATCGCTTTGAGAAAGCAAACCCTGGTATTACAGTGACCTTGGATGTTGTTCCTTACAAGGCGATTCTAGAAAGTTTGCCGGTACAGCTTGCGGCTGGTGAAGGCCCGGATTTGGCTCGTGTGACGGATCTTGGTGGTTTGCAAAAATACTATTTAGACCTGTCCCCTCATATCTCAAATCCAAGTTATTGGGAGAAAAACTTTGGGCCTTTTTTAGATTGGTTCAGAAAACCAGGAAGTAAGCACATTTCAGGATTTATGACGCAACTGACCGTGACGGGGCCTTATGTCAATAAAACTCTTTTTGAACAAGCAGGGATTGCAATGCCAGGAGCGGGCGCAACCTGGGATGACTGGGCAACCGCGGTCAATGCTGTCGCAAAAAAAGTGAATGTTCCCATCCCCATGGCCTGGGACCGATCAGGGCACCGGGTCTCTGGGCCCGCCATTTCAATGGGAGCGAAAATGTTCGATAGCAAAGGGGAACCTGCCTTGGTAGACAAGGGTCTCAAGGCGATGGCAAAACGCCTCTATGACTGGCATCAAAACGGCACCATGCCCAAAGAACTGTGGGGGTCTGTTTCCGGTTCAACCTATCTGGGAGCCAATGAAGATTTTGCCAATGCACAGGTCGTCATGTACATGTCTGGTTCGTGGCAGATCCCGCAGTTTGCTAAAAAAATTGGGGATGCTTTTGACTGGTGGGCCGTGCCAGCTCCTTGTGGCCCAGCCGCTTGCTCTGGCATGCCAGGTGGCGCCGCATTGGTCGCTCTCAAAAATACCAAACACCCGGCTGAAGTTGGCATCTTGATGGATTATTTATCTTCTGAAAAAGTTTTAGCCGAATTTTACGGACGGACCCTATTTATTCCAGGCCATCTTGGTTTAGCGGGTGGGGGTGTTGATTTCGATACAAAAGACCCACGGGCAAAACATGCCTTGGAAACCTTTGCCGGAGCCGTTCCCACGATTTCGCCAATTGCCTTTGAACTGCAAGGTTATCCCCACAACCGCGTTATGTTCAACGCGCTCATTTCTCGCCTCGGTGAAGCGATTGTCGGGGAGCTTAGCCTGGAGCAAGCCTATGGTCGCATGACTCAAGACATCGCTCAACAAATTGCAGAGAAAAAGCGGAGCAATTGACGCTTGCCTCTCCTGTTGCCTGTCCTGGTGGATTTCGATCAGGACAGTTTGTCCACATCAAAATAAAGCCGATTCTTTATGTCCGCAGATACAGTGCCCAAGGCTCCTTCCTCATTGGCTTCAATAGCGGTTTTACCTGTTCGATTTTTGTTCACGCTGCTTGAAAAACCTTTCCAAGGAATTCAGCAAATTTGTGGCATTGGCAAAATGCCCTATATCTTCCTTTTGCCGAACCTCGCTTTTTTTGGAATCTTCGTCATCATTCCATTGTTCATCAACTTTGCTTTTTCATTCACCGGAGGAACCAATTTATACCTCACCGACCGTGTTTTTGTTGGCCTAGAGCAATACAATTATCTGATGGAATGCGGATCGATTCTTGATCCGCTTACTTGCCGAGAAGATCGCTTCTGGAAGGGGATTTATAATACGATCCTCTTCGTCTTCTTTCAGGTGACTTTCTTGGTATTTTTTTCCTTGGTCACCGCTCTTGTCTTAAATCGAGAAATTCGCGGGCGCGGGTTTTTTCGAGCGGTCTTTTTTTTCCCGGTGTTGCTTTCTCCCGTTGTGGTTGCGCTCATTTGGAAATGGGTCCTGCTCCGCGATGGCCTTCTGAATGCCCTCCTCGTCGCGATCGGTCTGGACAAAATTCTTTTCTTTGTTAGCCCTGGCTGGGCGATGTTTTGGGCAGTTTTTGTCTCGATTTGGGCACACATGGGATTTTACACCCTGATCCTTTTAGCAGGCTTGCAAGCCATTCCACCGGATCTTTATGAAGCGGCTGAAATGGATGGCACCAGCAAGGAACGCATATTCTGGAGGATCACACTGCCGTTATTATGGCCGAATATGCTGGTCGTGATTGTCCTTGCTCTCATTAAAGGGGTGCAAATCTTTGACGAAGTTTTTGTCCTGACAGGGGGAGGGCCGGGAACCGCAACTCAATTTATCGTTCAATATATCTATACCACCGGTTTTGCAAATCAAGTTCAAAATTTTGGCCTCGCCTCGGCGGCATCCATTGTTCTGGGGGTGGTTCTCTTTGCCCTGACACTGGCCCAACTTGCCATATCTCGCTGGAAAAACAATGGCTAACAACACTGCTTCTCGCTCGATTTTCGGTTTTTTAGGAGCACGTCGTCATAAAAACACCTGGCATTGGACGGATATATTCGCCTACACCTACCTAGTGGGCGGAGTTTTGCTCATGTTCGGCCCTGTGCTTTGGTTAACGCTATCTTCATTTAAAACCCCTGCCGGACTGATAGAATTTCCTCCCACCTTGCTCCCTTTGGGACAAGTCGATGTTCAAGTCGAGGGTTATGACAAACGACTGCCTTTATTCAAGGTCACTCTTGAAGATGGTACGATGACGGAGTTGGCCCAAATCAGGCGGATTGGGATCATTGCACAAATGGTCGATCCTAAGAATCCTTCAAAAAAATTGAAAGTGCCGATCAATCAACGCGAACCGGTTCGTGAATTCAGGCTTGCCTACAAAAACTACACAGACCCGCTCAAACGTTTTAATTTTTTGCGTTTTCTGCAAAACTCCGTTGTGGTCACTCTTGTGGCAACTCTTGTGACATTACTGATCAATTCAATGGCGGCTTTTGGCCTGTCGATTTATGAATTCAAGGGGCGTAATGCTATCATGCTATTTGTAGTCGGCACCTTGATGATTCCAATCACCGTGATCCTTGTTCCGGCTTATCTTGTGGTGACTGAGCTTGGCATGATCAATTCACTTTGGGCTGTCATTTTACCGGGAGCGGCCACGCCAACCGGTGTTTTTCTGCTTCGTCAATATATGTTGACCCTGCCTCGTGACTTGATTGAAGCCGCCCGCATGGACAAAGCCAGCGAATGGACGATCTACTGGCGTATCGTCCTGCCTCTGGCAATGCCAGCGATGGCCGTGCTGGCGATCTTTTCAATCATGTGGCGCTGGAATGATTTCCTTTGGCCACTAATCGTGCTCAACCGGAGCGAAGTTTATACTTTGCAGGTTGGCCTCAACGCGTTTCAGGGAGAGTTGGACGTGCAGTGGCATTATGTGCTGGCCATGACTGTCGTCACGCTTATTCCCGTGGTGGTGGTTTTTGCGTTTCTACAACGATTCATCACCACTGGAATCGCAAGTACTGGGATGAAATAATGGCAGACAAACCTCTCATTTTTCTCGACCCCTTCCCTCGAAACGAAGCGATGGTTTACACACCCGATGTGGCGGCTGAGTTGAACCGGATGGGAAGAATAATGACCCATTTCGGATCGCGGGCACCCGACACTCTGGTAGAAAAGATTTTGCCGGAAGTTTCTGTGGTCATTGGCCAGACCGCCTTCCCAAAAGAACGTTTCGATAAAGCTCCCAACTTAAAAGCCATCTTGAATGTCAAAGCCAATTGGGAACCCAATATCGATTATGCGGAGGCCCAGGCTCGTGGAATCTATGTTCTTTCTGCGGCTCCCGCGATGGCCCCTGCGGTTGCTGAGTTTTGCCTGGCTCAGGCAATCACACTGGCAAGAAATCTCGCATCAGCCGATCCATTATTTCGTGCAGGAGCAGAAGCTTATGGGATTGCAGGCAACAAGCGATCCTATAGTCTTTACAATGCGGAAGTCGGTCTATTGGGGTATGGCAACCTAGGCCGATCACTTGCGCCCCTTTTGCGTCCCTTTGGCTGTAAAATCCGGGTTTTTGACCCTTGGTTATCTGAGGGATTTATACGCGCTCAAGGTTTGGAAACATGTGCAATGGATGAACTTCTTGCAACCTCTCAATTCCTTTTTTTGCTGGCTGGTGTGACTTCAGAGAATGAAGGATTCCTTGACTGCGGAAAATTAGAAATAGTTCGCCAGGATGCCACTGTGGTCTTGGCTTCCAGAGCAGAAATTCTGAATTTTGACAGCTTTATCATGATGGCCGGCCAAGGGAGATTCCGCGCCGCCATCGACGTTTATCCTGATGAACCCGTCCCACCCGATGCGGCTTTTCGCAAAACTCCTGGTGTTCTATTCTCGTCTCATTTGGCTGGCGGCATTTCCGCTTCTTATGGTCGTATCCGCGAAATGATGCTTGAAGATCTTGGGCAAATCTTGAATGGCTTCCCACCGCTTCGGATGCAACGTGCCGAACCAGCATTGGCCGCCAAAATGCGCAGCCGCTAAGAAAGCAAAATAAAGCCAGTGATCGCACTGACCCTGAAAGCTCAAAAATGAAATAAATTATGGCAACCCTCGATCTAAAAAAAGTTTACAAATCCTATGGCGATCTGGAAGCCATTCATGGCATTGAGATGGCAATCCATCATGGCGAATTTGTGGTTTTTGTCGGACCATCAGGCTGTGGAAAATCGACACTCTTGCGCATGATTGCAGGACTGGAAGCAATCAGCGCCGGCGATATTGACATTGATGGGGAACGCGTCAATGACATTCCGGCGGCACAACGCGGCTTGGCGATGGTGTTCCAATCCTATGCGCTTTATCCCCATATGAGTGTTTGGCAAAACCTTTCATTTGGGCTGGAAAACCTGCACATGCCCAAAGATGAAATCCGCAAACGTGTGGCCGATGCCGCCCAGATATTGCAAATCACGCCTTATCTGAATCGTCGGCCTGGGGCTTTATCTGGAGGACAACGTCAACGAGTGGCCATTGGCAGAGCCTTGGTGCGAGAACCGAAAATCTTCCTGTTTGATGAACCCCTCTCAAACCTCGATGCCGAATTGAGAGTGCAAATGCGCGTCGAAATTTCATCCCTCCACAAACGCTTGGGCAATACCATGATTTATGTCACACACGATCAAGTCGAAGCCATGACGATGGCGGATAAAATTGCCGTGTTGAAAGATGGCAACGTGGAACAATTTGGGGAACCGATTGACATTTATAACAACCCCGTCAATCGTTTTGTGGCGGGATTCATTTGCCCTCCCCGCATGAATTTTTTAGCAGGGGAAAATACGGA